>Ga0181601_10001240_pt1 | contig 21726 bp, 18 predicted proteins | sample 041ome_8_FD_133020 | JGI IMG/M metagenome (GOLD analysis project Ga0181601, IMG submission 133020) | Coastal salt marsh microbial communities from the Groves Creek Marsh, Skidaway Island, Georgia - 041407BS metaG (megahit assembly) | ecosystem: Environmental > Aquatic > Marine > Intertidal zone...
ACATCCTGCTGGCGACCTTCCAGGAAGGCCGGCTCACCGATGGCGGCGCCGCCAGTTGCGGCTACGCGGTGAGTCTCGACGGCGGCCGCACGTGGCGCCGGGATATGATCCCCGGACTTACCCAGGTAAGCAACGGGCCCTACTTCCGCGCGACCGATCCGGTGGCGGCCATCGGCCGGAACGGGGTGATGTACCTGAACACCCTCAACGCCCGGAACGACGACTTCTCCCTCGCCAACATTTCCGTGGTGCGCTCGACCGACAACGGCGTCACCTGGTCCGCCCCGTCGGTCGTCTACACCGCCCCCAACGCCCAGATCTTCCCCGACAAGAACTGGATGACGATCAACAACCACGTGGGGTCGCCGACCTTTAACCGCATCGCCGTCACCTACACGATGTTCACCAGCAACAGCGCGGGGGCGGCCACCGGCAATCACCTCGCGGTCTCCTACAGCGACGACGGCGGCCAGACCTGGGAAGGCCCTTTCGAGATCACCCCGCCCGGCTCCGCCAACCAGGCCACCCAGCCGGTCTTCCTGCCGGACGGATCCCTGCTGGTGCCCTACATTCGCTTCACCAGCCCCAACACACTGGCGTTTCAAGTGCTGGCCAAGCGCTCCGCCAACGGCGGCCGCACCTGGACTGCGACCGAGACCCTCATCGATACCGTGCCCTTCACCTGGGACGACCCCGCGCTGCGCGACGGCATTTTTCTGATCTCAGCCGCGACCGCGTCCAGCACCGGCCAGACCTACGTCGCCTGGTCGGAAAGCAACTCCGGCAGTGCCCGCATCCGTCTCAGTCGCAGTGACGACAACGGCGCCTCCTGGCTGAGCCCCCGCTTCGTCAATCCCGACACGCCCGCCGGTGTGTCCGCCTTTAATCCCACGGTCGCGGTCTCCGATGATGGCGAAGTGGTCAGCGTATCCTGGATGGACAAACGCAATGCCGCCGGTGACCCGCATCTCATCGACGTCTTCGCCGCCACCAGCACCGATGAAGGACTCACCTGGGGACCCGCCGTACGCCTGTCTGATCGCACCACCGACGTGAGCCTCGCGCAGAACACGTCCCGCGGCTACATGATCGGCGATTACTTCGGGCTCGTTGCCGGCCGCACGCCCAGCACCCCGACGGTCGCCGTCTGGGTCGACACCCGCGATCGTGAGGCCGATCCGGTGACCAGCCGGTTCGACCCGCTGTTTCGCGAAGACTACGCCGCCTGGTCGCGGGTCCATCTCGCCGGCGTGGTCGCCAATCTCTCCATCCAAGGAGCCGAGGAGGCTGATCCCGACGGCGACGGCTTCGGCAATCTTTTTGAGTACGCCTACGGTCTGGATCCCTGGCAACGCGATGGCGGCAGTGCGTATGGCATCACGGCGGATACCGAGACGGTGTTTGTCAGTGAGCCGACCTTTGCCGGCACGACCGCTCCGGCCGGTCGCTGGGTGTATTCCACCGACCGCAGCACCTGGCAGCCCACGGCCACCCAACCTGCCATCGATACCACGGCCGGCACCACGCCGTTGATCCGTCCCAGCGGCAGCCCGCTCTATTTTCGCCGGCAATTTGAATCCTCGAGCGCCGCGTATCTGGACGCTCCCGAAACGCTGGTCGTCGGCGGCAACGCCCGTCTCCTCAATCTCTCGACCCGCGGTTTCGCCGGCACCGGCGACGCGCAGCTCCAGACCGGCTTTGTGAGCGCCGGCGGTGACATCGATGCCCTTGTCCGCGTCGCCGGCCCCGCGCTGGCCGACTTGGACGTGCCCGACACCCTGCCCGACCCGCGCTTCACGATGAGTCCGGCCATCGCCACGCCGAATCCGGTCTATGACAACTGGGGCACGGAACCGAGTGCCTCGGCCGCCTTGTTCAGCTCGGTCGGCGCCTTTGCCTGGACCGAGGGCAGCCGGGACGCCGCGGCGGCGCTGACCCTGCCGGCGCGCGCCAACACCGCTCTTGTCAGCGGCCCAGGCAACACAACGGGAGTTGTCCTCGCGGAACTCTACGCCTTGCCCGCGGGACCTTCCACGCCGGGTTACCTGACCAACCTGTCAACCCGGGGCCGCATCAGCGGCGAGGCATCGATCATGGTCGGAGGCTTTGTCCTCGACGGTGATTCACCCCGTCGCTGCCTGATCCGCGGCATCGGCCCCGAACTCGCCAACTACGGGGTCAGTGCCGGGGTGGCCGACCCCGCCCTTGAGCTGTTTCAGGGCGGTACTTCGGTCGTGATCGCCAGCAATGACGACTGGATGGTAAGCCCTCTGCCCGCCGCCATCGCGGCGGCGGCCAATGACGTGGGAGCGTTTCCTTTGACCGCCAACTCGCGCGACGCGGTGCTGATCGTCACCCTGGATCCCGGCATTTACACCGCCATCATGTCGGGCGTCGACGACTCAACCGGGATCGGACTGTTGGAAATCTACCTGCTCGACTGAGGCCCGACTCAGACCTCGCCCTGCGCGTCGTAGACCTGAAAGCGCGTCCAGGGCTTGGCGAAGCCGAGGAAATCCTGGTGCACCGGATGCTCCTGGTAGGCCTGCAAGGCCGCGACATTGGCGAACAGGCAGGTGATGGAATGATCGTAGGTGGCATCAAGGACGGGCCGCGGGGGCACGGGCGCCGGGGTACCCCGGTAAAAGCCGGACAGACTCGGAATTGCGGCGAGCTTCTGGAGCTCGGCGCCATAAGCCAACCGCACCGCTTCGGGGGCGTCGGCATTGAGGTAGAAGAAAACCGTGTGGACCAACATGGCTCTTAGACGTGGCGCCAAATCGGGCCGGCGTCGAGGCTGCGTCTTCCAAATGCCGGATTGAAACCCACGCAGGGCCGGCCCTTGGTGGAGGCTCATGCTGGTTCGTTTCGTTCTCATCCTTGCTGCCCTGCTGACCGCCACCGCGGCCGGCGCCGCCCCGCCGCCGCCGGAACTGGCCAGGGCGCTCGACGGCTTCCGCACCGGCGGACCCAAGGGCTGGGCGTTCGTCCAGAGCACCGCCAGCGAAGAGCGCAGCCTCGTGGAACGGTTCGACCCGTTGCAACCCGACCACCTCAAGTGGACCCTCGAGAGCAAGAACGGCCGCGCGGCCACTCCGGACGAGACCATCCAATATCGCCGCGAGCAAACCCGGCGCACCGGCGGTGAAACGGCCCCCGACGTGCTGGGCCAGATCGTGCGCGACTCCTGCACGCTGCTCGAACGCTCCGCCGACCGCAGTCAGTGGCGCTTTGACCTGGCACCCGGCGGCGGCGACGACATGTCGGCCGAACACATGCACCTGACCGTCACCCTGCACGAGCCCAGCAATACCATTGAACGGGTCGTCCTCGCGGCGCGGGAACCGTTTTCCCCTGTGTTGGGCGTCAAGGTCGCGGAGGCCCGGACCACGATTGAATACTCCCTGCCGGACAACGAACGGCCCAGCCTGCTGCAGCGCATCACAGTGCGGGTGCGGGGACGCGCCTTTTTCTTCAAATCACTCGATTCCGATATGGTCGTGACGTATTCCGATTACCGCTACGCCGGTAAGATTACCCATTCCTGACGACATGAGCCTTCTGCCTGACCACCTGCTCGCCAACCAGACGCCGTCTCATGCCTGGGCCCACGGTTCGTTCCCTACTTTTCCCGGCCCGGCAGCTCCCGATGAAGCGACGCTGGTCATCCTGCCGGTGCATGGACTGGCCGACCATGGGCTGGGATTGCCCCTGGATGTCGAGGAAGTGGTGGCGTCGGGCGTCCTGCGGGCTGCCTGCGGGATCATCGGGGATCAGCTGCCCCTGCGGGTCCTGCCGCCATACCGGTATGGACTCTCCCCCTACCCATCCACTTGGGGCGGACTCGATCCGGAAACGTCCCACGACCATCTGGCCGAAATCGCCGCCTCCGTGGCTGCGGCCGGATATCGTCGTCTGGTGTTTTGGGTGTCCAGTCCCTGGAGCGCGGAACTGATCGACGCCGCCTCGCGGGACATTCGCGTCAATCTGGGCTTGCAGACCTTCGTGGTGGAGCAGGCGGGCCTGGGTCTCAGTCTCCATCCCGCCTCGAATGATCGGGCGAAAGTCCAGGCGGTCGGCGCCCACCTGCTCGGGGTGAGTCCCGAGACTGCCGCCTCATCCGGGGCACCGCGTGACCCTGACTTTCGGCCGGGCAACTACCACGAATTGCCTCCCGTCAAACCGCTGGAAGGGCTGGACCCCGCCGCCCTGCTCCATGCCGCCGCGGAACACCTCAGCCGACTCCTGGCCGAAATCGCCGCCCGCGCGCCGCTGGGGCAAACCCATCACCGGGAACCTGCGACCTTCGCGGTCGCGAACGCTCCTGCCCCTGAATTCGGCTCGCCCTGGAGCTCAGGCGCCCGCGCCCGCTACCTGCCGTCGCTCACCCGCCGGCAAGTTGAAGCGATCCCGGCCAAGGACCGCTCGCTGGTTGTGCTCACCGTCGGTGCGATCGAACAGCACGGCCCGCATCTGCCCGTCGGCGTCGACGCCATTATCGGCAACGCCGGTTTGGCCGAAGTCTCCCGGCACCTGTCCGCGGAGGCGGCCGTCTATTTTGCTCCGCCCATTGTCTACGGCAAAAGCAACGAGCACGCCGGCTACCCGGGCACCGTGAGCATCTCCGCCCGCACGTTGCGGCGGGTGATGCGTACCACGATCATGACGTGGCACGCCTGGGGGTTCCGGCAGTTCGCCCTCCTCAACACCCATGGGGGCAACAGTGCCGTATTAGTCTATTCGATCCGCGAGCTACAGACCGAACTGGATATTCGCCTGGGCATGCTCCGCGCACCGATGACGGCCGAAATCTCCGAACTCGAGTCCACGTGGGGCTTCCATGCCGGCGAATGGGAGACCTCCCTGATGCTGGCCATTGTTCCGGAGCTGGTGCGCCTGGACCGGGCCGTCTGCCACTTCCCCGTGCGCTTGACCGACCCCGGCGAGCTGCGACCGGAAAACGCGCCGGCCATCTATTCGTGGATGACGCGGGACATCGCTCCGGACGGGGTCATGGGCGACGCCACGGCCGCCACGGCCGCCAAAGGGGCCCGCTGGTGGCCCGAGAGCATGCGCGCCGTCGCCGCGCAGGCCCAGGCACTGCTTTGATCAGCGCCCGGCGGTGACACTCGCCCGGGCCAACGCGGCCGCCCGCGCGTATTGCTCCCGGAAATGATTGCCGAGCTCCTTGGTGAATTCGATTTCCCGCACCTTGTTGCGCGAATCCACCATCGCCTTGATCTCGTTGGCTGCCACGTCGTAGTCGACCGCCCCCATGTCCTGCAGCACGGCCAAGGCCGCCGGCGGTGATCCGGCCGCAACGATCTCCTGCCACGCCGCCGTCAGCTCCGGATGCGTGTCGAAACACATGACCCGCACGATGAGCGACATGCTGCGAAAGAGATCACTCGTCCAAGCCGCGCGATAGACCAATTGATCGGTCTGATCGTAGGGCCGGTCGTCCGGGTCGGAGCGAAAGGGCCGAAATTCATCCACGTAGAAATCCTTGCGCACCGGCAGGCGGCGGAGGGCGAAATGCTCCGGCCCGCCCGGCACCCCGACCTCGTAATTCCAAAGCTTTTGCCCCTCGAGCGACATCACGAACTCGATGAACAACTCGGCGATCGCCTCATGCGGGGCCCCGCGCAGCAGTCCGATGGGGTCGACCGAATTGACACTGCCTCCGGCCGGGGACACGTAGCCCACCCGCTCGCTGTCCCCCCGCCGCCGCACGGCCTCGGCCTGCTGGCGACCGTAGAAATCGATGCACATGCCGACCGCGCAGTTTCCGTCCGCCACGTCGATCGGTGGCTTCTGCGATGAATCCGTAAAGTAGCGCGCGTTGGCCCCGGCCAGTTGCAGGAGTTGCAGCCCGTGCCGCCAGCCCGCCCGCACCGCGGCGGCCTCGTCACCCGTGGCGCGCAGCTCCAGTTGCATCTGCTGCTGGATGACGTTTTCGAAGGCCTTCGCAATCGAGCCGCTCTTGGTCGGATCGGTCAGACCCAGCTGGCCAAAGTACCGCGGATCGCGCAGATCCGCCCATTGCGTCGGTGGAGCGTCAAACCCAAGCTCAGCAAGGGCATCGCGGTTGTAGACCAACCCGTAGCTGCTGAGCACGGTGCCCAGCCAGCGACCCTGCGCATCCCAATATTCCTCGCCCGCAAACTCCCGCGGAATGACCGCCTCACTGAACCACTCGGGATGGGTCGTCAGCAGCCGCGTCGGCACCAGCCGGCCCGCGCTGGCCTGACGGATGAAATCATACGTGCCGCCTCCAAAAAACAGATCAATGCCGCAGGAGACATCGGAAGTCATGAAGGCCTCGCGCGCGGCCGCCGCTTCTGCGCGCTCGGCCGCCGAGGCGTCGTCGCGCAGCCGGGCGCCTTGAAAACCACCCTCGACAGTTGAACTCCAGGACCGGCCGAGCCCATTCGTCCAATGATGACGGAAGGAGGCCACATACTCCCCCTCGAGAAAACGGGCGATTTCGCTGGTGCCACCGATCACCCGCCAGTCGACCTCCACCGTGCGGCCGGTCCGTTCCTGATACCACTTGGCAAAGCCGAGACCGAACTCGTGGCGAATGGCTTCATTGTGCGGCGTGATGATCACCAGCGTGTCATCGGCGGAGCCCGCCGCCTGCTCGCTCGTCCGCAGCAGAAACGGCACCGCCAGCGTGACGGCCAGGGCCAGCAGGATGATCGCGCGCTTCATGACTCTGGTTTCGCGCCCGCGCCGGACCATCAACCGGTCAGCACCACCACGTCACGCGGGTCAACCGTGGCATGGAGTTCGGTGGCGTCGCCGGCGCCAAGATGCCGGGGGTTAAGTTCATATACCTTGAGATTCAACGCTCCTGCCTGGAACCCGTACTGGGCCACCTCGCCCAGGTAGACCGATTCGCCGATTCGCCCGGCAACGGAATTGAACCCGCTCGACGACGCGCGCAGGGTCCAGCATTCCGGGCGGATTGACAGGGTCACTTCGCTGCCGATGGCCGGCTGTTCGGCGGGATCCCCCAACACGCCCTCGAACTCGCCCACGGCCGTGGCCACCCGGGCGGTATCACCGTCGCGGCTGCGCAGCGTGCCGGAAATGAAATCGGTCTCGCCGATGAAATGCGCCACCGTCTTGCGCCGTGGACGCCGGTAGACCTCCTGCGGCGCGCCGACCTGCAGGATGTGACCGTCCTCCAGAATCGCCATCCGGTCGGAGATCGACAGCGCCTCCTTCTGGTCGTGCGTCACGTAGACGGTGGTCAGCTCGAACTCCTTGCACACCCGGCGGATCTCCGTGCGCATCTCCAACCGGAGCTTCGCGTCGAGGTTCGAGAGGGGCTCGTCCAGCAGGAGGCAGCGGGGCCGGATGACCAACGCGCGGGCCAGCGCCACCCGCTGCTGCTGCCCGCCGGAAAGTTGATTGGGTGAGCGGTCGGCGTAGGCACTCATGCGCACCGACTCCAGCGCCTCGCCGACCCGCTGTTTGATTTCCGCCTTGGCCACCTTCCGCTCCTCCAGTCCGAACGCCACGTTCTGGGCCACCGTCATGTGCGGCCAGAGCGCATAGCTTTGAAACATCATGCCGGTGTTGCGGCGATGCGGCGCGAGCCGCGTCACATCTTCGTCACCGAAATGGATGCGGCCCTCCTCGGGAATGTAGAAACCCGCCAGGCTGCGCAGCAGGGTCGTCTTCCCGCAACCGCTGGGACCGAGCAGGAAAAAGAGCTCCCCGGGCTCGATGCGCAGGTCCAAACCGTGCAACGCCACCACCGATCCGAAGCGCTTGGTCAATTGGTCGACTTGAATCGAAATCATGCGGCGGGAACGACGCCGGGCAGGCAAGTTCCGGCCCCGAAGTGAGTCAAAGAAATAACCGTCGCCGGACGTCTTCCGCCCTTGCAGGCCCACCGGCGTTGCTGCTTCGTTGCTGGCCCATGTCGAGCACGCTGAAGCTACATCCCGCCCACGCCGATCTGGAGGCGGTGCTGGTGACGGAGCAGTCCATCAAACGCCGCATTCGCCGCCTCGGTCAGGAGATCAAACAGACGTACGGCGACGAGGAGATCACCGTCATCTCCGTGATCAACGGCGCCATTCTCTTCACCGCCGACCTGCTGCGAGCCATTCCCAATCCCGTGCGCCTCGACTGCATCCGCATCTCCAGCTACCGCAATGAGACCCGCTCCATCGGCAAGCCCCAGCTCGTGCACAGCCTGACCCTCGATGTGACCAATCGCCACGTGCTGCTCATCGACGACATCCTCGACACCGCCAAGACGCTCTCGGTCGTGACCAACATGCTCGACAAGCTGAAGCCCGCCAGCCTCAAGACCTGCGTGCTGCTGGACAAAAAGGGCCGGCGCGAAGTGGAGTTCGAGGCGGACTTCGTGGGCTTCGAAATCCCGGATAAATTTGTGGTGGGATACGGTCTGGATTTTGCTGAGCGCTACCGCAATCTGCCCTGCATCGGCGTCCTCCGCGCCGAGCTGCAGAACCCGCCCGAGTGGGCGTAGGCAACCGCTCCCCACACAACTCGAACCAACTATGAAAACCGTGCGTTTCGGCGCCGCCGCCCTGCTCCTCCTCATTGCAGCCGGCTGCGCCAGCAAGACCGCCCAAGAAGGCGACGAAGCCAAGCAGGCCCGGGCTGATCGCGAGGAATACGAATACCGTTCCTCCGGCATCGGCAGCCGGATCCCCCAACGCGTCCGCAAGGGCGAAGAACCGGCCGCCAACACCAGCTCCAGCCCGACCGCGACGATGAGCGGCGAAAGCCTTCGCAGCAACACCCAGCAGGGCATCCGCAACGACGGCGGCAACTGAGACATTGAACCGGTTTGGCCGGTTTCAAAGCCGCCCGCCGGGCGGCTTTTTGCTTTTCGGAAGAGCCGGCGCGCGTTTTGCTACAGCTCGTGCGAGCGCATTCGCGCTCATTAATCCGCCCCTCCCCCTGCAAAGTCATGAAGTCGCTTCGCCTCGCTCTCTGCGCCTGCGGTCTTCTCCTGGTCACGGGCTGTGCCAGCCGATCCAGCGGACTTTCGGACGAGGCCAAACGCCAACGCGCGCAGGCCTACGAATACGTCCGGACCGTCGACAGCCACATTCCCCAACGCGTTGCCCGTGGTAACGAGGCGGAATACAACAGCGGCTCCTCCCCTGTCACCGTGATCAAAGGCCAGCAGGCTCAGGACATGCTGCGCCCTCGCGGCAATCCCCGGTTCTAGATTCCCGCAACGTCCCGTTTTGCAAAGGCCGGCCTCACCGCCGGTTTTTTTGTGCCCGGTTGAATACGCCGGCGATGAGCCGCGTCCCAAGGACGTATGAAAACCAAGACCTCTGCTCTCCTGCTCGGCGCGTGCGGTCTGCTGTTCGTCGCATCGTCGCTGGGCGCCGCCCGCGAGCGGGATGATACTCCCGCCCGCGTCACCCTGTTCGCCCGTACCCATTTCACCGGCCCCTCCCTCACGCTGCGCGCGGGGGAATACCTCGACGACCTCAACCATGTCCGCTTCCACGATGGGCGGATTGCCAACAACCGCATCTCCTCGATCCGGATCGAGGGCAACGCCCGGGTCGAACTCTACAATTACCGGTCCTTCGACGGCGAACGCCTCGTCCTGCGCGACAGCGTGTCCGATCTCAGCCGCCTGGGCCACGACTGGAACAACCGCCTCTCTTCGATTCGCGTCGAGGACCGTCCTGAATGGGCGGGCCGTCCCGGTCCCGAACGCCCGCGGCGTGACGACGATGACTTCGTCGGTCCCCGCTTCCCCCGCCAGCCCGACGCCCACCCGTGGGAACGTCCGCGGACCGACTCGGCGCGGCCCGGCCGGCCGAGTGCCGATCCGGTCGTGCGGATGGTGGAGGCCGCCTACCGGGACGTCCTGCGTCGCGAGGCCGACCTGTCCGGCCTGAGCGGCTACACCCGGGCGGTGCACAACCGGGGCTGGAGTGAGAGCCGTCTGCGCGACGAACTGCGTCGCAGCGACGAGTTCCGTACGGTCACCGCGCCCACCATCGTGAAGGAAATCTATCACGAGGTCCTCAAACGTGAAGCCGACCCCGCCGGCCTGGCCTATTACAGCCGCAAGGTGGCTTATGAAAACTGGACCGACGACCGCGTGCGGGCGGCCCTGCGCAACAGTCCTGAGTTCCGCCACCCGCCCCGGTCCATCCCCGCGCCGCGGGAGGAGCGCCCCCGCTTCGGTCCCGGTCGGCTCTGAGACCTGATCAACCCAAAGCAGAACCGCCGCCTGATGCAGGCGGCGGTTCTTGGCTTGGCGGGGAAGCACTCAGGAGCTCACTTCGGTGTCGGCCGGCGAGGTGGGTTCGCTGGGTTCGATCTGCTCGAAGTCCAGCTTCTCCTCCTGGCCCTTGCGCACCACCCGGATCGGCTCGCCGTCCTTGACGGTGCCACGAATGATGGCCTCGGCCAGCGGATCCTCGAGGTAGTGCTCAACCGCGCGACGCAGCGGGCGGGCGCCATACTTCTCGTCATACCCCTTCTCGATCAGCAGGGCCTTCGCCTCCTCGGTGAAAGTGAGCTCGATCTTCCGCTCGACCAGACGCTGGGCGAACTTGTCGACTTCGATTTCGACGATCTCGATCAGATCGTTTTTATCGAGCGGCCGGAAGAAGATGATGTCGGAGATACGGTTGAGAAACTCCGGCTTGAAGACGCGCTTGGCCTCTTCGAGCACCTTTTCGCGCATCATCTCCATGTCGCTGAAACTGCCGGAGGCGGCGGCGAAACCCATCGAGGTCTGACGCTGCAGCAACGCGGCGCCGACGTTCGATGTCATGATGATGATGGTGTTGCGGAAATCGACCACGCGGCCAAGCGAGTCGGTCAGGCGGCCGTCCTCCAAAATCTGCAGCAGCAGCTGCAGGACGTCCGGGTGCGCCTTCTCCACCTCGTCAAAGAGGATGACCGAATACGGCTTGCGGCGCACGGACTCGGTGAGCTGACCACCCTCCTCGTAACCGACATAGCCGGGGGGCGAACCCACGAGGCGGGACACGGCGAACTTTTCCATGTATTCGCTCATGTCGATCTGCACGAGCGCGTCCTGGTTGCCGAACATCTGGGCGGCGAGCTGCTTGGCGGTCTCGGTCTTGCCGACGCCGGTCGGACCGACGAACATGAATGAACCGATCGGGCGGCGCGGATCCTTGAGATCGGCGCGCGAGCGACGGAGCGCCCGGGCGATGGCGGTGGCGGCGACCTCCTGGCCGACGACGACCTTCTGAATCTCGTTCTCCAGATTGAGCAGGCGCTCGGTCTCCTTCTTCTCCATGCGGGAGAGCGGAATGCCGGTCCAGTCGGCCACGACCTGCATCATGAGTTCGTCGTCGATGGTGATGCGGTTTTCCTCACGCTCCTTCTTCCAGGATTCGGTGACTTCCTCCTGCTTGGTCCGGAGCTGCTTTTCCTGGTCGCGGAACTGGGCCGCCTCCTCGAAATGCTGCTTGGCGATCGCGTCCTCCTTCTTGGCGCAGATCTCCTCGATCTCGGCCGCCAACTGCTCGATTTCCGGCGGACGGTTGAGCGAGGCGATCCGGGCGCGGGCCCCCGCCTCGTCCATCACGTCGATGGCCTTGTCCGGCAGGAAACGGCCGGTGATGTAGCGGTCGGAAAGCTTGACCGCCGTCTCGAGCGCAAAGTCGGTGAAGATCGCCTTGTGGTGATCCTCATACTTGCTGCGGATGCCCTTCAGGATCGTGACCGTGTCCTCGACGGACGGCGGCTCGACCTTGACCGACTGGAAGCGGCGATCGAGGGCGCTGTCCTTCTCGATGTACTTGCGGTACTCGTTGAGGGTCGTGGCGCCGATACACTGCAGCTCGCCGCGCGACAGGGCCGGCTTGAAGATGTTGGACGCATCCATCGCACCCTCGGCGGCGCCGGCGCCGACGATGGTGTGCAGCTCGTCGATGAAGAGGATGATGTTCTTGGCGCGCTTGATCTCGTCCATCACCGCCTTGATGCGCTCCTCGAACTGGCCGCGATACTTGGTCCCCGCCACCATGAGGGCGAGGTCGAGCGTGATCACGCGCTTGTCGATCAGGATCTCGGGAACCAGCCCGCCGGAAATTTCCTGGGCGAGCCCTTCGACGATGGCGGTCTTGCCCACCCCGGCCTCGCCGATGAGCACCGGGTTGTTCTTGGTGCGGCGGCAGAGAATCTGGATGACCCGACGGATCTCGTTGCGGCGGCCGACCACCGGGTCGAGCTCGCCCTTGCGGGCCAATTCGGTGAGGTCGCGACCAAAGGCCTTCAAGGCCGGGGTCTTCACATCCTTCTTGTCGTCGCCGCCGCCGCCCCGGGCGGACGGGGCCGCGGCTTCCTCGCCGCCGGTGTCACCTTCGCCCCCCGAGAACTGCGGATCGAGCTCGCGCAGGATCTCGTTGCGGGTGCGCTCGATGTCGATGTCGAGCGACTTGAGCACGCGAGCGGCCACGCCCTCGCCTTCGCGCAGGAGTCCCAGCAGGATGTGCTCGGTGCCGACATAGGAATGGTTGAGGGCCTTGGCCTCCTTGCCGGCCAGCGCCAGAACCTTCTTCACCCGCGGGGTGTAGGGAATGGTGCCCTGAGTCTTGGACTCGCTGCCGGTGCCGACCTGCTTTTCCACCGCGCTGCGCACGGTTTCCAGATCGAGCCCCATCTTCTGCAGCACGCTGACCGCCACGCCCTGCCCCAGCTTGATCAGGCCCAGCAGGATATGCTCGGTCCCCACGTAGTTGTGGTGAAACCGATCGGCTTCCTTGCGGGCCAGGGCCAGGACTTGTTGGGCGCGGGGGGTGAAATTGTTCATCGGTGCGGGAAAAAATCAGTTATGGGTCGGATCGATATGAGCCGGAGTTGGGAAATTGGCAAATTCAGAGCGCATCTGGGTGGCGCGGAGCACGTCACGTTCCTTCGACTCCAGTTTGTCGAGACCGGAGGCGTGGTGGACGTGGCCGGGCTGCGCCTCGATGAGCAACCGGTCGATCACCGGGCGCGATTCCACCGGGAAGCAGCCCAGATCGACCCCGAGGCGCACGAGCGACAGCAGGTTCATCGCCTCGCCGGAGCTGAGGGTGTGACCGTGCTGCAGCACGCCGAACGCGCGGCCGATTTTGTCCGGCAGCTTGTGGGGTTCGGTCTCAAGAAGTTTCTCCCGGGCGTTGAGTTCGTGTTCGATGATCGACTCGAGCACGCTCTGGAGCCGCTTGACGATGTCCGGCTCGGCCTCGCCGAGCGTCGTCTGGTTGGAAATCTGGAACATGGAGCCGCTGGCGTCGGACCCCTCGCCGAACATGCCGCGCACGACCATGCCGAGCTGGTTGACGGCGCGCACCACCTTTTCCATCTGGCCGGCAATGACGAGCGCCGGCAGGTGCATCATCGCCGAGACCCGCAGACCAGTGCCCAGATTGGTCGGGCAGGCCGTCAGATAGCCGAGCTCGGGTGAAAAGGCGAAATCGAGCGACTCCTCCAGCTTCGTATCAAGACGATTGATACTCGCCCAGGCCCGCCGGAACTGGAAGCCCGCCCGCAGCACCTGGATGCGCAGATGATCCTCCTCGTTGATCATCACGGAGATATTCTGCTCCTTGTTGACGATCACGCCCGCGCCGGACTCGCCGCCGGACAGTTCGCGGCTGATAAGGTGACGCTCCACCAGGATCTGGCGCTGCAGCGGGGTCATCTCCTCCACCGTGAGGACCAGTCCCTGGCGCAGGGAGCGCGACTCCACGAGAGCCTGCCGGCACTGTTCGAAGATTTTCTGCCGAGCGCCCTTGTTGGCGTGCCCGGGGAAGGCGTGGCGGGCCAGGTTGCGCGCCAGGCGCACACGGGTCATCAGCACCACCGGGCAATCGGTGCCGGCATCCGCGAGATCGGAAGGTCGGGTGAGGAGTTCCTGCAGGGTCATGCTCATGCCTTGGGCTCCTCCGGCATGCCGGCCTGTTCGCGCACCTGGACAATTTCGTCCCGATATTTGGCGGCGTCCTCGTAACGTTCGGCCTCGATCGCGTTCTTGAGGTCGCCTTCCAGTTGGTTGAGACGATCGAAGAGGACCTTGCGCTGCAGGGCGCGCTCCGGCACCTTGCCGGTATGGGCCATCCCCTTGTGCATGCCTTCCAGCATGGGCGTGAGGATGTCGGTAAAGGTCTCATAGCAGTGCGGGCAGCCGAACCGGCCTGACTTCTTGAACTGCTCGGGGGTGAAGCCGCATTGCTCGCAACGCAGCCCGCTGCTGCTGGGCACTTCCGGGTTGAGCGAGGCCTTGAGCAACAGATCGGCCAGCGAAAACCCGCTCGGATCGGTCACGCCCTTGGCCTGGGCGCAGTCCTCGCACAGATCCACCTTGTGCACCTTGTTGTTCACGATCTGCGTGAGGTGGACGGTGGCTGGCTGGGAGCAAAGGTCACATTTGAGCGGACTGGCCATGATGATTGAGTCGAAAAGTATAAAGACCGCGGTGCGGAGTCATTGGGCTCGGCCGCTTCCTCCGCTCTCGCAGGCACTATGCCACGGGTTTACCCCGAGGCAAGTATGCGAAAAGGGTTTAACCAACCCATCAAAGTGCGACACCGCGGCGCAAAAAAGGGCCTTTGATGCGCCGAATTGTCGCCTCCCCGAACCGCGCCATCGCTAGGTTTTGGGGTCAAATCCGGGTGCCTTCTTCCCTCACCCGGCGACGGAAGGACTCGAGCACGCGTTGGTAAACAGCACCCGGCGTACCCGACCCGATCACGCGGCCGTCAAGTTTGACCACCGGAATGACCTCGGCCCCGGTGCCGGTCAGAAAACATTCATCGGCGTTCCAGATGTCGTAACGCGTCAGGTCATGTTCCTCGATCGGCACGCCGATCTCGGCGGCAATCTCGAAGGTCGTGTCGCGGGTGATCCCGCGCAGCGCGCCCTGCTGGGCGGCCGGCGTGTAGAGCTTACCCTTATGGACGATGAAGATGTTGTCGCCGGTGCACTCGGCCACCATGCCCTGGTCGTTCAGCATGATCGCCTCGAGGGCGCCGAATTGCTGCGCCTCGATTTTGGCGAGGATGTTGTTGAGGTAGTTGAGCGACTTGATCGCGGGACTGAGCGCGGCCGGATTCATCCGCCGGGTCGGCACCGTCACGATGGCGAGGCCCTTCTCGTAATGCTCCGGCGGGTAGAGCTTGATCTTGTCGGCGATGATGATGAGCGACGGCTTCGGGCACAGCCACGGTGACAGGCCGAGATCCCCGATCCCCCGGGTCACGACCAGCCGGATGTAACCGTTCTGGAGCTGGTTGGCGCGGCACGTCTCGCAGACCGCGTCGCTGATTTCCTGCCGGCTCCAGGGCATCGTGAGCAGCAGCGCCTTGGCGGAATACTCCAGCCGCTCCAAGTGCTCTTCGAGCCGGAAAACGTTGCCGTCGTAAAGCCGGATGCCCTCGAAAATGCCGTCCCCGTAAAGGAGTCCGTGATCGAACACGGAGATCTTGGCCTCGGCCGCCTCCACCAATTTTCCATCGAGGTAGATTTTCATAGGGAGCGGAGAAATTACGGAGCGCGTCCCCCAATTGTCCAGCCCGGCAGGGATAATCTTCGGGTTGGCCCCGCTTATGCTGCCCGATAGTTTCGTCGAACGATGAAAACGCCCCACCGCCGTTCCGCCGGGTTCACGCTGATCGAGCTCCTCACGGTGATTGCCATTCTCGGCATCCTGGCTGCGATCATCATCCCGACCGTGGGCAAGGCCCGCGAGACCGCCCAGCGGGCGGTCGACGCCAACAACCTGCGCGAGCTCGGCAAGGCCGCCATGCTTTACGCCGCCGACAACCGCGACGCCCTGCCCAACCCCGCCCAGGAGAACCGCCCCGTGGCCGGCTCCAGCGATGCCTATTGGCAATGGTTCGGCCAGCTCGCCCGCTACGGGGGATTCAATGACCCCACCCTGCTGGTTTCCAAACTGGACGGAGCTGTCGACCAGGCCGCCCTGCCCACCACCGTGCTGAACCCCGCCATCAGCTCCCCGCCGACGCTCGACACCGCGTTTGTCGCCCTCGGCACCACCTCCTTCAACGTCGTGGCCGGGCTGCGCATGAGTGACCCCGGCACCACTCCGCTGGCCTTCACGCGCGGGCTGCGCTCCGACGGCACCTGGGCCGGCTCCGGCACCTCCGAAGACGATCCCGCCCGCGGGGTCTACGGCGAAACCGGCGGCCACGTGGTCTTTCTGGGCGGGAACGTGGAGTACTACACCACCGTCGCCAACGGTTTCGTCAGCAATCAGGGCCGGCCCACCTCCCATCTTCGCCAGGCGGTGCCCAACCGCACGAATACCGGCACCGGCGTGCGGATCCTCGGCCAGGACGCGGGCAACGGCGTCGCCAGCCCCACCGGAACCACGCCCTTGGGCGGGCCATAAGCCCCGCCCCGGCGCCGGGGCGGCCCCGGCGAGAAAACCGTTTACGGCGTGCGGGCGCCTGACCACGCTGCGCCGCATCTATCTGCAATGACTGCCGCTCCGTCTGCCAACAAGACCTACATCATCGGGCACCGTAATCCCGACGCCGATGCGATTTGCTCGGCGATCGCCTACGCCGCCCTCAAGGAGGCCCAGGGAGAGGCCGGTTATGAGGCGGCTCGCTGCGGCAACTCCAACGCCCGCATCGACACCATCCTCAACCGCTTCCAGCAGCCCCTGCCCGTCTACCTGAGCGACGTCACCCCACGGGTGCGCGACGTGATGAGCGAGGAGGTCATCACGCTCTCGCCCGAGGCCACCTGCGCCGAGGCCCTGGAAATGGTGGACGTCCACGACGTGCGCATCCTGCCCGTCCTGACCCCCGAGCGCTACGTCAAGGGCACCGTCTCGGTCTTCAACCTGGGCGGCTACTTCGTGCCCCGGGTCAGCGAGCCCCGCGAGATGCGGCGCGTCTTCACCAGCCTCGACCACATCACCCGGTCGCTGAAGGGCCGCTGCCTCACCGCCGCCAACTCCGCCACCACCGAGGAACTGTTCGTCCGGATCGGGGCGATGGACGTGCGCTCCTTCTGGAAAGTTTCCCGCGACGAGGGCATCCCGGCCAATCAGTCCGTCATCGTCGTCGGCGATCGCTGGGACATCCAGCAACGCTCCATCCAGATCGGCGTTCGTGCCCTCATCATCACCGGCAACCTGCCGGTCGACGACGAGGTGGTGGCCCAGGCCAAGGAACACAACGTGGCCGTCATCGTCAGCCCCTACGACACGGCCACCACCGCGTGGTCCATTCGCACGGCTTCGACCATTGCACCCCTGATCGAGGAAAGGTTCTCGTCGCTCAGTCCTGATCTGCGTCTGACCGAGTTGCGTAAGAAACTGGCCGTCTCACCGTCACTCGCTTTCATGGTGCTCAACGACGATGGCCGGCTCGCCGGCATCGTGACCAAGACCGACGTGATGAAGCCAGTGAAGCGCCAGCTCATCCTCGTCGACCACAACGAGATGTCGCAGGCCGTGCCCGGCGCCGCCCAGATCAACATCGCCGAAATCATCGACCACCACCGCCTCGGCTCGGTCAACACGACCCAACCCATCCTGTTCATCAACGAACCGGTCGGCTCGACCTGCACCATCATCGCCGGCCTTTACCAGCGCAGCGGACTGACGCCCTCTGCCTCAATCGCCGGGATCATGATGAGCGGCATGATCTCCGACACCCTCAACCTCCAAAGCCCGACCTCGACCCCGAAGGACTCCGCGCTGTTGGAGTGGCTCGCCCCCATCGCGGGCGTTTCGGCCGATGAACTGGCCAACGAGATCTTTGCCTCCGGCTCGGTCATCCTGACCAACGCGCCCGAGGCGGTCATCCGGTCCGACCTCAAGATCTACGAGGAGGACAGCGTCAAATTCGCCGTCTCCCAGGTGGAGGAGCTCGGGTTCGACAACTTCTGGCAGCACGCCACCCAGATTTCCGAAGCGCTCGCCAAGCTCTGCCACGACGACCACCTGGCCTTCGCCTGCCTGCTGATCACCGACATCAACACCCAGAACTCGCTGCTGCTGGTCAAGGGTGACGCCGAATTCATCGCGCGGATCAACTACCCGCCGGTCGAGCACGACGACATCTTCGAGATGGCCGGCATCGTCAGCCGCAAGAAACAGCTCATCCCCTACATCGGCAGCGTGCTCAAGGAGATGCAGGCCGAGGGCAACGTGCCCACCACGCCATCCACCACCACCACGCCCTTCGCCAAGGCCAGCGCCTGATTCATCTGCGGTGGCGCCCGTGCCGCCGCGTCTCTGCTTTCGCATGTCCGAACCCAATTCAACCGAGTCTGAATCGAGCACGCCGCGCGACTTCATCCGCGACATCGTCGCCGCCGACCTCGCCGCCGGCGACGCGCCGGCCATTGTCACCCGCTTCCCGCCCGAGCCCAACGGCTACCTGCATCTCGGCCACGCCAAGTCGATCTGCCTCAATGTCGGCATCGCCCTGGAGAACGGCGGGCGCTGCAACCTGCGCTTCGACACCAACCCGACCAAGGAAGAGAGCGAGTTTGTCGAATCCATCACGGCCGACGTCCGGTGGCTGGTCGCCGGCTGGGCCGATCACGTGCTGGGTGAAAAGGCGCGCGGGGCCACCCCGGTGGCCCGCGACGTTGACGGCCGAGCAGACTACTACGCTGAACCCGCACCGGCCGACGCGGCGGACCGGGAGGCGTTCTTCGCGAGTGACTACTTCGAGCAACTCTACCGTTACGCCGAAGACCTGATCTCGCGCGGCAAGGCCTTCGTCTGCGACCTGACGCCCGAGGAGACCGACGCCTACCGCGGCGCCCCCACGGAGGTCGGCCGCGAGAGCCCCTGGCGCAGCCGCTCCGTCGAGGAGAATCTCGACCTCTTCCGGCGTATGCGGGCCGGTGAGTTTCCCGACGGCGCCCGTACCCTGCGCGCCAAGATCGACATGGCGTCGCCCAACGTCTGGCTGCGCGACCCGCTGCTTTATCGCATCCGCCACGCGCATCACCACCACGCCGGTGGCAACTGGTGCATCTATCCGCTCTACGATTTCGCCCACTGCCTGAGTGATTACCTCGAGGGTATCACCCACTCCATCTGCACGCTCGAGTTCGTGGTCCACCGTCCGCTCTACGAGTGGATCCTCGAGTCGCTGGAACTGCCGCGCCGCCTGCCGCGCCAGTACGAATTCGCGAAACTCAACCTCGCCTACACCCTGTTCAGCAAGCGCCGCCTCGGCAAATTGGTCAGCGAAGGCGCGGTTGCGAGCTGGGACGATCCCCGCATGCCCACGCTCGCCGGCCTGCGTCGCCGCGGCGTGCCCGCCGCCGCCGTGCGCAACTTCGCCTATCACATCGGTATCACCAAATTTGACGGTCTGACCGAGGCCGCCGTGTTCGAGGGCGCCATCCGGGACGAGCTCAACCTCACCGCCGAACGTCGGCTCGCCGTGCTCAACCCGATCAAACTCGTCCTGACCAATATTCCGGCCGGCGAGGCTTACGACTGCACCGCGACCAACCATCCCAAGGCCCCCGCGCTCGGCGAGCGCACCCTCCGCCTCACCCGTGAGGTCTACATCGAGGCCGACGATTTTGCCGAAGTGCCGCCGCCCAAATTCCACCGCCTCAAACCGGGCGGCGATGTGCGCCTGAAGTACGGCTGCATCGTGACCTGCGACGAGGTCGTCAAGGACGCCGCCGGCAAGGTGGTCGCCGTGCACTGCACCGCCGATCTCGATTCCCGCCGCGGTCACCCCAACGCCGATCGCAAGGTCAAGGGCACGATCCACTGGGTCAGCGCCGAGGATGCCCGCGATGCCACCGTGCGCCTTTACGACCGCCTCTTCAAGGTGCCCGAGCCGGGGGCAGAGGACGACTTCATGGCCTGCCTCAATCCCGACTCGCTGCAGATCGTCACCGCCAAGATTGAGCCCGCGGTCGCGACGGCGGAGCCCGGCGCCTGTTTCCAATTCGAGCGGCTCGGCTACTTCGCCGTCGACCCCCGGGACAGCGCGGAGGGTCAACCGGTGTTCAACCGGACCATCACGCTGCGCGACACCTGGGACCGCTAATCTTTTGCATTGGCGTTCCGGCCTGGGCGCGATTCCATGTCAATACTCCCCGCCATAGCCAAAATCCTCTTTGTCGATGATCAGCCGGAGTTGCTGGAAATTCATTCCGGCTTCCTGCGCGACAATGGCTACGAGGTGGACACCGCGGCTAACGGCAGCATGGCCGCGGAATTGCTCAGCACCACGGCCTACGACCTCGTCATCACCGACGTGATCATGCCGGAAAAGGAGGGCATCGAGATCATCATGGAACTGCGCGACTCCCACCCCGGGCTGCCCGTCATCGCCATCTCGGGCGGCGGTCGCCGCGGTGCGTTGGAGTATCTGCCCATGGCCCGCGCCATGGGGGCCAAGGCCACGCTGAAGAAGCCGTTTACCCCACCGCGCTGCTCGCGGAAGTAAACCGGGTGCTGGACACCTGAGCGGCCGGCGCCGGCCGACCGCGCGCCTCATTCGCCGCGATCGTTGAAGATGGTCTGCACCCAGCGCTCGGTGGTGATCCACCCTTCGCCGCGCTCCGCCCACGGATCCAGCACGCCGCTGCGGAGGATGTCGCCGATGTTGCTGCCCTTGGCGATCTCCGCGCGCACCAGCGCCACCGTGTCCACGATGGCCTGACGATACTCGACGAGCTCGGCACGCGTCGCCAGAGGACCGTGGCCGGGAATGATCTTCGCATCCGCCGGGATGCGCTCCAGCGCGGCGGTCAGCGCCGTGACCAAGCCGTTCACGCTGCCCCCGCTGTTCAGGTCGACGAACGGAAAGCGCGGGTGGTTGAACATGTCCCCCATGTGAAAGACGTTGGACGCGGTGAACTGAATCGCGCTGTCGCCATCGGTGTGGCCGGGCCCGATGTGCACGAGCTCGATTTTCTCGCCGTTGAAATAGACCGCCGCCTTATCGCTGAAGGTGATGACCGGCAGCGCCGCGGGCGCCGTCTGCGCGTTGCTCGCCAAGCGCCCGCGCACATTGGCATGCGCCATGACCGTGGCCTTTTCCCCGAAATGCGCGTTACCGCCGGTGTGGTCGCCGTGGTAGTGCGTGTTCAGCACATACTTGAGTTCGCCTTCGCCGATGCTGGCCATGGCGGCCTCGATCTTCGGCGCCAGCGGCAGGAACTGGTCGTCCACCATCAGCAGGCCGTCCGCGCCGGCCGAGACGGCGATGTTGCCGCCCTGCCCTTCCAGCATGTAGACGGAGCCATTCACGTGGGTGACTTTGATCTCCACGGCATCCCAGTTCTGCTGGGCGGTGAGACTGGCTGCGGCGAACACGAGCGCTGCGGAGGCAAAACGAAAAAAGGGATTCGGAGTCATTGCGCCCCAACTTGCGGGACCTCCGGAGCGACCGCGAGCCACACCGGTTTGACCGTTCACTCCTGTCGAATAAGTCAGTCGACGGCGGGCGGACTCGCCAAAAACCGGTCGATCCGCGCCAGCACTTTCTCCCGGCCAAGGACGCGGAAGATCTGCGTGAGGCCCGGGCCTGCGTTGGTGCCGGTCACCGCCAGGCGCGCCACGGCCTGGTAGTCGCCAAAACCGAAGCCTCGGGCCTCGGCCGCAGCCTTGATCGCCTCCTCGACGCCCGCTTCATCGGCCAGGTCGAGTCCGGCCAGCAGGTCCCGCAGCTCGGCCAGCCGTGCCAGGGGTTCGCCCTTCTTGAACACCTTGGCAAT
>Ga0181601_10001248_pt1 | contig 21659 bp, 9 predicted proteins | sample 041ome_8_FD_133020 | JGI IMG/M metagenome (GOLD analysis project Ga0181601, IMG submission 133020) | Coastal salt marsh microbial communities from the Groves Creek Marsh, Skidaway Island, Georgia - 041407BS metaG (megahit assembly) | ecosystem: Environmental > Aquatic > Marine > Intertidal zone...
GACGTTGCAAAACTGTTGGAAGCCGGCATTTCGGTCACGTCGCTGAACTATCGATACATCAGCCAAGCCGATGGGTTGAAGCCTCCGGTCCAAGCCCCACTGCACGATGCGGCACGCGCGTTGCAGTTTGTGCGTTCCAAAGCGGCTGAGTGGAACATCGACAAGCAACGTATCGGAGCCGCCGGTGGATCGGCAGGAGCATGTTCCAGTCTCTGGCTCGCGTTTCACGATGACTTGGCCGAGCCGGAAAGCGACGATGTTCTCGCACGTGAGTCCACTCGACTCTGGTGTGCCGCGGTCACCGGAGCACAAACCAGTTTGGACCCCAGGCAGATGAAGGAGTGGACGCCAAACAGTCGCTACGGTGGCCACGCCTTTGGGCTGCCGAACTTTGCTGAGTTCCTGGCCAGGCGAGATTCCATTGAGCCATGGATCGCTGAATATTCACCCTTTGCTTTGGTCAGCAACGATGACCCACCGGTGTACCTGATCTACTCAGCTCCACCCGCGTTGGGAGAGAACCAAAAGGATCCCACCCACACCAGCAACTTCGGCGTGACGCTCCAGGAGCATTGCGAGGAAATCGGAGTGGAATGCCAGTTGGTCTATCCGGGGGCGAAGGATGTCCAGTTTCAGACGCCAACCGCATACTTGATCGCAACGCTCACAGAGTCTCGATAAGCGAAACGAAATCGCGAACCCAGTGCAACGTCTGCACGGAACCGGAGACTCCCGAGAACACGCCGGCATCGCATGATCGTGCTGGCATCAAAGCCCAGATTGAGCATCGACCGGCGATCACCGCATGACACCAGGCCAGCGGCTGGAACTGTCGCTGCGGATGAAGAACGTGCAGCGTCGATTCACGATGCTTCAGCGGGCAAATGACCTTCGCAACCACAACATGCGGGTCGCAATCACCCGCACATGGCAGGACTCGTGAGTCGGCTGGTCTCATGTCTCGACCAGTTTGAGGTTGATGGCCTAAGCCGGCCGCCGCGGCGCTCGCTTGCCTCCCATCAGAGTACGACTGCCGTGCCGCTGACGGCCACCATCAGCATGCCATTGGCCTGCCCGAGCACTTCATAGTCGATGTCGATGCCGACGACAGCGTTGGCACCCAGCTCTGCCGCACGCTCGGCCAACTCCTGCATGGCGATGTCGCGGGCTTTCTGAAGCTCGCGCTCGTAGGTGCTCGATCGCCCGCCCACGAGGTCGCGGATCCCAGCAAACAGATCCTTGAAGAGGTTCGCTCCGAGGATCGCCTCCCCCGTCACGACACCGAGATACTGCTGGATCCGTTGGCCATCGACCGACGGCGTCGTTGTCATGAGCATGTCACGAGTCTTTTCTACAAGGTGGAAATGGTAACCGGCGCGAACTCTATACTCTTACCACGTGATCGGTTGTTCGTGGAGCGTGGGCACCACAGCAGACTTCGAAGGTTTCTTGGGAGTGGACATTCATGAGCAGCGTGATTCAGCGACAGGCCACCGGCTGCGGATGGCGTGCATACGAGCCGGATCTTTGCCGACCACCGCGGCGCGAACCTCGTTTCATCAGCACGATCACGCTCACGACCCTCGCCTGGCTTTGCTGCATCTCCTGGGCATCTCCCGCCACCGCCGCTCCGCTGACCATCGAAGAGGGCGACCACATCTGCATCATCGGCGGTGGCGTGGCCGATGCGATGCAGCACACCGGCTGGCTGGAGGTGATGCTCCAGAGCCGATTTCCTCAAAGCCAGCTGGTGATCCGCAACCTGGCCGTTGATGGTGATGAGCTGGAGCTCTCCAAGCGTCTGCGGAGTGCCGACTTTGGCACACCCGACCAGTGGCTCACCGGTGCTGCGCCGATTCCCCGCCCCAACGACATCGCTGACACCTCGATCGTCCGTGAAAACCGCTTCGAGCTTGTTGGCACTGGCGCTGACGTGATCATGGCGTTCTTCGGCAGCAACGAGGCCCACGCCGGCCCTGAAGGAATCGACGCATTCAAGACAACGCTCGCCACCTTCATCGATCACACCCTCAGCCAGCGATACAACGGTGTCTCGGCCCCGCGGCTGGTGCTGTTCACACCGATCGGCCATGAGCATCTCGGTGCCAAGGATCACACCAAGCGGCACTTCCCCGACGGCACGGCACACAATGAAAACATCCGTCTCTATGTCGCTGCGATGGAGGAAGTCTGTGCGGCCAAGGATGTTCCCTGCGTGGATATCTTCACCCCGTCGCTCGAAGCATTTGGCCGTTTCGACAGCCCGCTCACCATCGATGGCATTCATCCCAATGCCGCAGGTGATCGCGTGATCGCAGGCATCATCGACGAGGCCCTCTTCGGAATGCATCCCTCCCGTGATGAGCAGAGCCTCCAGCGGCTGCAGCTGGCAGTCGCCGACAAAAACTTCACCTGGTTCAACCGCTACCGAGTCACCGACGGCTACTCCACCTACGGCGGCCGCGCCTGGCTGAAGTTTGTCGGCGGCCAGACCAACTACGAGGTCGTGCAGCGGGAGCTTGAGTATCTCGACGTGATGACGGCCAACCGAGACCGCCGGATCTGGAAGACTGCCGCCACGCTCGACACACCCAATGCTCCGCTTCCCTCGGTCGACGAAGTGGGCCTGCCCGAGCTGATCGATGTGCAGACCAACAAGCCGGGTCAGCTCGAAGGTGGCAAGCACGCCTTCCTCTCCGGTGAAGAGGCGATCGGCAAGATGACCGTCCATTCGGGCATGCGGGTCGAGCTGGTGGCCGACGAAGTGATGTTTCCAGAGCTGATCAACCCGGTGCAGATGGCCTTTGATACGGCAGGCCGCCTCTGGGTTGCCGTCTGGCCAACCTATCCGCACTGGCGGCCTGACGAGGCGATGAACGACAAGCTTCTGATCCTCGAAGACACCGACGGTGATGGCCGCACCGACGTGGTCAAGACGTTTGCCGACGACCTCCACAACCCCACCGGCTTCGAGTTCTGGGGGAAGGGCGTGATCGTTGCCCAAGGGCCAGATGTGCTCTACCTCGAAGACACCGACGGTGACGACCGCTACGACATCAAGGAGCGGATCATCCGCGGACTCGACACCGCCGACACGCACCACACCGCCAACAGCTTCACGTTTGATCCATCGGGAACCCTGTACTTCCAGGAAGGCACGTTCCACCACTCACAGCCAGAAACGCCATGGGGGCCGCCTGCTCGCGTGGCCAACGGCGCCGTCTTTCGTTACGAGCCCCGCACCGGCAAGGTTGGCCTCTACACCAGCTACGCCTTCGCCAATCCGCATGGCCACGCCTTCGGCCACTGGGGTGACGACATCGTTGTCGATGGCACGGGCTCGGTGCCCTACTGGGGCAGTGTGTTCTCCACGCGGCTCGATGGACTCGACAAGCATGGCGGAGCGCCGAGCGTCTATCAGCAGCGGACACGTCCCTGCCCGGGCATCGAGTTTCTCTCCAGCCCGCATTTCCCCGAGGAGATGCAAGGCAACCTGCTGGTGGGCAACGTGATCGGCTTCCAGGGAATCCTTCGCTACACGTTTGAACCGCCGTCGGATCCCCAGGCAGATGCCTTTCCGGTGGCGGTGGAGGCCGAGCCGTTGGTCTCCTCAAGCGACGTCAACTTTCGCCCAGCCGACCTCGAACTGGGGCCTGATGGCGCGGTCTATTTCACCGACTGGCAAAACCCGATCATTGGCCACATGCAGCACAACCTCCGCGACCCCAGCCGCGACCGTCAGCATGGTCGCGTCTACCGGGTGGTGATGGAGAATCGCCCCCTGGCCAACGTCGTTTCGATGACTGAGAAATCGGTCGACGAGCTCGTCGAACTGCTCGCCCACCCCACCGATCGCGTGCGGTATCGGGCGAAGCTCGAGCTTGCTGGACGCGATGAAGATCAGGTCGTTCCCGCCGTGCACGCCTGGCTTGATGAACTTGACCGAAACGCGCCCGGCTTTGAACACGACCGACTCGAAGGCCTCTGGACACTGCGGCACTTCGATCAGATCACCCCCGACCTGCTTGATGCGGTGCTGATGTCGGAAGACTTCCGGGCACGCGCGGCCGGCATGCGGGTGCTCGCCAGCATCACCGACCGTGTACCGCAGGCCCAGGCATGGGTGGTCCGCGGGGCGGCCGACCCACACCCTCGCGTGCGTCTCGAGGCCGTTCGTACCGCCTGCGAACTCCGCACGCCGCAAGCGGTGGAAGCGTTGGCGATTGCCAGTGCGTTTCCCGGCGATCGCTTCATGGCATACGTCACCAAAGAGGCAGCGCGTGTGCTGGTGCCAGCCTTCGACGCAGCTCGCAGCACTGGTGAACCGCTCAGCTTCGCCACAGAGGCTGGGTGGCAGTACCTCTACAGCTCAATGAGCAACGACGAGCTGATCGCCGAACCCCGCAGCCTGCCGGTCTTTCGTGAGATGCTGCTGCGTCCTGGTCTCGATGAGCGGCTCCGCACCGAAGCGGTTGAGCAGATCGCGGCGGGAGAGGACCGCAGCGTGATCGCTGTGGTCACCGAAGCCCTCCAGGCACTTGACGCCCGCGACGGCACCGTCGACACGCCCACGGTGTTTGATCTGATTCGGGTCATGCTCAGCCGGCCAGCCGAGCAGCTTGCAGAACTTCGCGATGACCTGCAGCAGCTGGCCACCACGGCGACTCGGCCGATCATGCGGCGGATTGGATTTGTGGCCCTGATGACGATTGACGCAGCCTCAGGCAACGATGCGGTCGAGCGTGTCTGGGAAGTTGCCAACGAAGATCCACGTCGGCTAGTCGACCTGATTGCTGCCTTGCCGCTGGTCAGCGATGCCGGCGTCCGCGTGGCCCTCGCGGATCGGATCGTACCGCTGCTTGAGCAGGCTGCCACGCCGACTGCTGATGAGCCCGGTTCCCGCGGACGGTATGTCCGCATTGAGCTGCCCGGTGGCGGCCGCACGCTGACACTTGCAGAAGTCGAAGTCTTCTCCGGTGGCAGCAACATCGCCCGCAGCGGAAAGGCATCCCAGTCCACCACCGCCCACAGCGGTGAGGCCTCGCGGGCGATCGACGGCAATCGAGACCCGGCGTATGGCGGTGGCGGTCAGACCCACACACAGGAAAACACTCAGAACCCTTGGTGGGAGCTTGACCTCGGCGGTGAACAGCGAATCGAACGCATCGCGATCTACAACCGCGGTGAGGGGCAGCTCAGCACTCGGCTCAACAACTTCACCTTGTTGGTCTACGACGGCAACCGCCAAGAGATCTTCCGCTTGGAGAAGCAGCCAACCCCTTCGCTCTCGGTCGAGTACGAACTCCTCAGCGAAGAGAAGCGACTGGCCTCAGCGATTCGTCGTGCAGCCTTTGCCGCCATGGTCTCGATCCCAGGTCGTGAGGCTGAGGCATTCGGCTTGATCGCTCCTTATGTGCTGCATGATGTCGACCGTGAGGCCGCCATCGCCTCCTTGCTCACGATTCCTCGTGAGAAATGGCCCGCCGAGCAGGCCACGAGCCTCCTTGAGCCGTTGATCGACTGGCTGCAGACGTCATCCACGCAGCAGCGTTCGAGTGACGCAGGCGTAGCTGCCTGGCAGTTTGCGGAAAACGTCAGTCGACTTCTGCCTGCTGCCCAAGGAGCCACGGCGCGTCGGGTGCTGGCCGACCTTGGCGTCCGCGTGGTCCGCATCGGTACGGTCTATGAGCGGATGGCCTATGACCGCGAAACGATCGCCGTGCAGGCTGGCAGGCCGGTCCTGTTTGTGCTGGAGAATGTCGATGCGATGCCGCACAACTTTGTGATTGTGCGGCCCGGTGCGATGGCCCGCATCGGAGAGCTCGCCGAGAATCAGGCTCAGGATCCGTCCTTCGCCAAACGGAGTTTTGTGCCCGACGATCCTGATGTGCTCGCGGCCGGCACGCTGATGCAGCCTCAGGCATCGCAACGGCTGACCTATGAGGTGCCCAGCGAACCGGGCGTCTATCCCTATGTCTGCACCTATCCCGGACACTGGCGGCGGATGTTTGGCGCGATGTATGTCGTGGAAGACCTCGAGGCATACCTGGCCGATCCAGCCGCGTACCTGGCTGCTCACCCCCTGGAGATGAAGGACGAACTGCTGGCCGATCGCAGGCCACGTACGGAATGGACCTACGCCGATCTCGAAGCGAGTGTGGCGGCGATGGAGAAGGGTCGGTCATTTATTCACGGCCGTGAACTCTTCCGTACCGCAAGCTGTGTGGCCTGCCACACCCTTGGCAACGAAGGGAACAACTTTGGCCCTGAACTGGCGAAGCTCTCCACTGATATGACCGCGGTCGAGATCACTCGCCACATCCTCGAACCATCACTGAAGATCGACGAGAAGTATCGCTCCAACACGATCCTCACCGACGACGGGCGGGCGATCACGGGCCTCGTCGTCGAGGAGACGCCAACCGAGATTGCCCTCGTAGAAAATCCGCTGGCCAAGGCGGAGCCGATGCGGATTCAGAAGAGCGAGATCGATGAACGGTCGCTCTCACCGATCTCGATCATGCCTAAGGGTCTGCTCGACCGCCTCACCCGCGATGAAGTCCTCGACCTGATCGCCTACGTGACCGCTCGCGGAAACGAGGCGAGCCATCTGTTTAGCCCCGACGGCTGTCCACACCACACCGACGCTCCACCTGCCGGCTCCCCCCAGAGCCGCTAACTCCAAGGATCACTCCATGCACGATGCTGCCAGCGGTTCGTCGGTTCGTCCTCTCGACTCGATCGAGCGTCGCGTGCTCGGTGTTCTGATCGAAAAGGCAAAGACCACGCCCGACAGCTATCCGCTTTCGCTTAATGCCGTGGTCACAGGCTGTAACCAGAAGAGCAACCGTGACCCGGTGATGACCCTCGACGAAGAGCAGGTCACACGGGCGCTCAACAGCCTGCGAGCCTCCGGAGCTGTTGCCGAGGTCTACGGCAATGGCCGCTTGGCTCGCTACCGTCACCTGGCCTACGAATGGCTCACCACCGATCGTGAGCCTGCGAAAGAGGAGGTCGCCATCCTCGGTGAACTCTTGGTGCGGGGAGCCCAGACGGAGGGCGATCTTCGCGGTCGCGCCAGTCGCATGGATCCGATTCCCGACCTCGACACCCTGAGAAGTTTTCTCGATACGATGGCAGCGAAGGGCCTGGTCACCTGGCTCTCGCCACCTGGTCGCGGACGGATGCTCACCCACGGCCTGCTGACCCCTGAGCAGCTTGCCAAAGTTCAGGCCAAGCTCGGCACCATCGCGAGCGTGGTGCACCCCTCGCCAGAACCGACCGCTGCCGTCGCGCAGGCAGCCGCACCCGCCACCACGCCCACCGTCTCAGATGCCGACACAGGCCTTGCCCAGCGGATGCAGCAACTGGAAGCAACCGTGGCCGATCTTGCTGCACGCCTCTCCGCGATTGAAGCGAAAACGGCGTAGCGTCCACGACACGTGTCGCTGAGCACCCTCGCATCGCTGCGCAGCTCCTATTCGCTGCGCAATCGACACGGTCGTTCTGGTCGGAAATCGAGAGCGTCGACTCCAACGATCACGCTGACCTGCCGATCCAACAAAAGGTTGGCGCCTGCAGAGGCTAGGAAGCCCAGGCCAAGGGTTGCAATCACGTTGACCTTTCCTCTGCCTGCCAACGGGTGCTTCAGCAAGCGGTTTTCTTCACGATCACAAAGGTTATCTCACCATGTCATTTACGACGCAGGAGGACGCAGGAAGTCGTCCCGGAACGGGGGTCTCACGAACAGCAATGATCGGCGCGGGCGTGGCTTTCGTCTTCGCGTACATCTTCTTCGTGCGACCCGCGCAGCATCAGATCAGTTCTCTCGAAGGCCAGGTGAATCGGCTCGTGTCTGCCGTCGATTCACTCAACTCCTCACGCAAGGGTGTCGATGCCGGCACAAGCCTGCTGTCTCGCCTGGAAGCACAGAGGGCTCGACTCGATGCAGCCGAGAAGGCCGTGGCTCGCTACGAGGCTCTGCAGGATCGGCTCGTTGCCCAAAACGCCAAGGCACAGCTTTCTGAATCGGTGCTCCGTCGGCTCGACAACGTGCATGGCGGCATCCAGACCAGCGCAGCCAACTTCGACGATGTCGTGGCCACACTGACGCGGATCGATGAACTCCACGAGTCGCTGCTCTCCGGCCGCGGTCGACTTGAAGCGGCCACAGCCACGCTCGGACGGATCGAGGGTCTCCACGATGCGATCCTTGCTACCCGTTCGTCCATCGACGCTGCCGGCGCGACCGTCGGACAGATCGATCGGCTGCATGGTGAGATCCTCTCCAGCCGTCCGTCACTCGACGCTGTTGCCGATGTGCTCGGCCGTGTTGATCGTGTCCACGAGAGCATCATCGCTCGTCAGGCGACACTCGATGCCAGCGATGCGATGCTCTCCCGGTTTGACGAGGTGCATGGTGACCTGCTTGCCAGTGGTCCTGCTCTCGACTCCACCGCAGCCACGCTCGAGCGGATCGAGGCGATGCACGACGATGTCCTCGCCAGCAGGCCAACGCTCGACGCGGTCGCCGGCACGCTCGTCCGCATCGGTGGACTGCACGAGGAAGTTCTCGCTGGCCGGCCAGCCCTCGATGAGACCGAGGCGATGCTCGGACAGGTTGCCGGGCTGCATGACGACATCATCGAGACCCGCAGCTCGATCGATACAGTCTCAGCTGACCTGCATGCCTCGCAGCTGTGGCTCGACGATGCATCCGCCACCGCTGAAGAGCTCACCGAGCTATGCGAGTCGCTTGCCGAGCAGCGTGCTGCAGTGCAGACGGCAGACGCCGACCTTGATCGGGTGGTCGACATGGAGGCACGTCTCGCCTCGATTGCCGCCAACCTCGGTGATGCCGAGCTGACCCTTGTGGCTCTGGACGATCTCCGCAACGAGATGGTGCAGGCGATCAACACGGTCGGTGGCATGCGTCGCTTCATGGTCGACCTGATGCTCCTCGAGCCGACGGTCACTCGAGCAGTGCAGGCTCTCGATCCCGTGGTCGAGCTCACCCAGGCTGGCCGCCTGATTGGCAAAGGCAGCATGGCCATCCTCACGGCAACCGGCGAGAAGGCCGATGAGACGCAGCCTGTGATCGGCGTCGCTCAGGCCAGCGACGACGAGACTCGCTAAGAAGCAGCGAAAATGTTGAAGCAAACGAGGGGCGACCGTGTGATCGTGCACGGTCGCCCCTTTCTTTTTGCAGCGACAGCTCTTTCCGCGAGGCCGTCTGTTTCTGCTCCACTTCGGCGCAGCATGGGGGTAGAATTCGGGATGTTGCAGGAGCACCTGGGGAGAACCGCATGGGATTTGGCCACCAACGTCTTCACATCTTTGGCCTGGCACTGGTCACGCTGATGCCGCAGCTGCTGCGGGCAGCCTCTCCAACAGCGGAAGACCTCGAGTTTTTTGAGGCTGAGGTTCGGCCGTTGCTGCTGGAACACTGCAGCGAATGCCACAGCGGACCTGCAGATGACGCCGAAGGCGGGCTCTCCTTTGACTCACATGCCACCTTTTTCGCTGCAGAAGGCGTTGCTGTTGCCGGCAAGCCTGAGGCGAGCCTGCTCGTCGAGGTCGTGCACTACGACAGCGACCTCCAGATGCCGCCCGATGGAAAACTGCCTGACGATGCCATCGCCACGATCGAGGCCTGGGTCCGCCGGGGGCTGCCTTGGCCCGATGATGGCAGCAAGCCCGTCGCCACCACGTTTGACATCGCCAGCCGAAAAGCTGCGCACTGGTGCTGGCAGCCTCCTGTCGCCGTGACGCCCCCCGATGTCACTGATGCGGCCTGGTGCCGTACGGACCTTGATCGCTTCGTGCTCGCCCGCCTGGAAGCTGCCAATCTCTCACCCGCCTCCGAGGCCACACCGCAGCAGCTGATACGACGCGCTGCCGAGGTTCTCACAGGGCTTCCACCCGATCCTGCAGACGTCGAACGTGTCGCCACCGATCCCGACCCGCTTGCTTTTGACCGCTATGTTGACGCGCTCCTGGCGTCGCCACACTACGGCGAGCGGTTCGCCCGCCACTGGCTCGACGTCGTTCGCTACGGGGAAACCCGTGGCCATGAGTTTGACTATCCAATCCCAAACGCCTGGCAGTATCGCGACTGGGTCGTGCGGGCGTTCAACGGCGACCTTCCCTACGACCAGTTTGTTCGTGAGCAGATCGCTGGCGATCTGCTCGCCAGTCCGCGTCTCTCTGCCAGCGGTGGTGATGAGTCGGTGATCGGCACCGGCTTCTGGCTGCTCGGGGAGGAGGTCCATGCTCCCGTCGACATCCGCCAAGACGAGGCCGACCGACTCGACAACCGGGTCGACACCTTCGGCAAGGCCTTCCTCGGCATGGCCCTCGGCTGTGCCCGCTGTCACGACCACAAGTTCGATGCGATCTCCAACGAGGACTACTACGCAATCGCCGGCATGGTGAAGTCGAGCAGCTACCGTCAGGTGGCTTTTGAATCGCTACCAAAGAATCGCGAGGTGATCGGCCGGCTCTCCGAACTCGAGGCAGCCCTGAGGCCCGAACTTCAGGACACGATCCGCGGCCTCCTTGCTGACCGCCTACCTGCAGAGCAGCGGGAGCGGCTCTTCGACCTCCCCGAGGAGCCAGCTGAATCCGAGTCGGTAACCCTCCTGGCAGACTTCACCCGGGGGCATCAGTCCACGCCGATTGTTGGCGATCCGGCCTGGGAGCTGGTGCTGCCTGGTGACCCCAGACTGCCTGCCGGAGTGACTTCGTCCGAGGCTGCCACAGCACCAGTGGCTCCGCTGCAGCTGGAAGTCACAGGCTACGCCCGCAGTGATGCAGTCTGGGCCACCACCAAGACCACAGGCCAACGTGATCCGGGCCCCCTCGGCGGTGTCGATCGTGCCGGCCGGCTGCTGCGGACTCGCCAGCAACGGATCACCGGTGGTGTGCTCTGGCATCGCGTTCGTGGGCATGTGCAGATTTACGCAGCCGTCGACACCCACATGCTCCTGCAAGGGGGCCCGATCTACGGCAGCCATGCCATGACCGTCGACACCGGCGGTGAATGGAAGTGGATCCGCCAGGACATGCGAAAAGATCTCGACTGGAGCAACGGACACTCCGTGCATGTGGAGTATGCCGCGGTTGCTGGCGAGGTCGCTGTCGCCAAGACCGTCGCCTCGCTCGAAGAGCCCACCACACCAGAGCCTGCCACGCTCGCAGCAGCCAACGCCGCCCTCGCCGCGGCAGACCTCGACTGGTCAGCCGGACGGTCAGCGGAGCTCCTGCGCACCCTGCGTGAACATGCTGCCGCCAGAGCCGCCGTTCTCAGCGAGGCGCGGCTTGTGTCGGCAACGGCTCCGGCCGTGCTCGATGGCAATGGCTTTGACTGGCATGTGCTTCTCAAGGGCTCTGCTGCCAGGCCGGGTGAGCTCGCACCGCGACGGTTTTTGGAGGCGATCGATGGCGTGGAGCAGCCCGCCTGGCCAGACGACTCCTCAGGCAGGATGCTGCTTGCCGAACGGGTGCTCGATCCGGCCAATCCACTGACGGCCCGCGTGATCGTCAACCGCGTCTGGCACCACCTCTTCGGACGCGGTCTGGTTCCCACGACGGACAACTTCGGCGTGCTCGGGGAAGCCGCTGCTGACCCACTCGCGCAGCAGCTGCTCGACTCCCTGGCCGTGCGATTCCGTGAAGAGGGCTGGAGTCTCAAGCAGCTCATCCGCAGCATCGTCACCTCCAGCACCTGGCGGATGTCGACGAGCCGTGATCCACTCGCCCACGAGCAGGATCCACTGAATCTGCTGCTGCACCACTACCCTCTGCGACGGCTCGAAGGGGAAGCGATTCGCGACTCCATGCTTGCAGTCTCGGGGCGGCTCGACCGCACGGTGGGCGGCCCGAGCGTGGAGGTCTTTATCGCGCCCTATCACGAGGGCCGAGGCCGTCCGGCGTCAGGGCCACTCGACGGCGGTGGCCGCCGCAGCCTCTACACCATGGTGCGTCGCAACTTCCTGCCTTCGCTGTTGGTGGCGTTTGACATGCCTGTGCCCTTCCAGGCCCGCGGCCGCCGCAACGTCACCAACGTGCCTGCTCAGGCGCTGGCGCTGATGAACGATCCGTTCGTCGCCGAACAGTCGCGGCTGTGGGCCCAGAAGATCCTCGCCGATGCGTCACTCTCAACGGATCGACGACTCGACCAGATGTATCGCGAGGCCTTCGCTCGCCTGCCGGATGCCCAGGAACGGACCGCCGCAACTGCCTTCCTCGAGGCCCAAACAGCTCTCCATGGTGGCTCGTTTGCAGACGACCCCAGACAGGAAGCGGCCTGGACCGACCTGGCCCACGCCCTGTTCAACGCCAAGGAGTTCATCTTCTTGCCGTAGCCCAGCGACGCTCCCATCTGCACTACCCACGCGAGACGCACCACCGAGGAACTTACATGGCCACCCGCTCCTACCACTGCCGCCGGTATCGACCGCAGCCGCTCTCTCGTCGCGCTCTGCTCAAGCAGGCCGGCTGTGGCTTTGGTGGTGTGGCCGCAGCTGCCTTGCTGCATGGCGAGGCAGCCAAAGCGGCCGTGCAGCCAGCGATCACAACGCTTCACCATCCCCCGCGGGCGACGAGCGTGATCTTCCTCTACATGGACGGCGGTGTGTCGCAGGTCGATGCCTTCGACCCGAAGCCCCGACTCGAAGCGGATGCCGGCAAGAATCCCCGTGATCTGTTCAAGGTCGACGCCACCCAGTTCAACAACATCGGCACGGTCTTGCCGAGCCCCTGGAAGTTTCAGCAGGCTGGGAAGAGCGGCATTCCGATGAGTGATCTCTTTCCACACATTCGTGAGCATGTCGATGACCTGGCTGTCATCCGTTCGATGACCAGCGAGTTTCCAGAACACACCAACGCCAACTACTTCCTGCACACCGGCAGTGGTCTGCAGGGCCGACCAAGCATGGGGGCCTGGACCACCTACGGCCTCGGCAGCGAGAACGCCGAGCTTCCTGGCTATATGGTGATCAACGGCGGGTTGATTCCGCCTGGCGGCCTCGACAACTTCACCAACGGCTTTCTGCCGGCAACCTTCCAGGGCTCAGTGGTGAAGCCAACACCTACGGGTCTTGCGAATGTGCAGCCCCGTGAGGCGAGCCCCGACCACCAACGTGCCAAGGTGAATCTCACCCGCGCGCTCGATCGTGGCTTTGCTGAACGTCTCTCCGGCGACGCTGCGGCACCCGATGCCCTCGAGAGTGCGATCGCCAATCAGGAACTTGCCTACCGGATGCAGACGGAGGTTCCCAACCTGCTCGACCTGGCTGACGAGACGACACTCACCAAGCAGGCCTATGGCATGGAGGCAGCCTATGAGCCGACCAAGATTTTTGCTGCAGAGTGTCTGCTCGCTCGCCGGATGGTGGAGAGGGGAGTGCGGTTTATTGAGCTGACCTGCCCCAACGTTGGTGCCGACCGCTGGGACCAGCACGGCAACCTCCGCGAGGGCCATGCCAACAATGCCCGCGCCGTCGATCAGCCGATTGCAGCACTTCTGACTGACCTGAAAGACCGAGGACTGCTCGACACCACACTCGTCGTCTTTAGTGGCGAGTTTGGCCGCACACCGTTTGCGCAAGGCTCCGATGGCCGTGACCACAACCCGCAGGCCTTCTCGCTCTGGATGGCTGGCGGTGGCATCAAAGGCGGCACCGTCGTCGGTGCCACTGACGACTACGGGTACCGCGTGGTGGAGAAGAAGTTCATGATCCACGACCTGCATGCCACGATGCTGCACCTTTTGGGAATTGATCACGAACAGCTGACCTATCGCTTCAGCGGCCGTGACATCCGGCTGACGGACGTGTACGGCCAGGTGATCACCGATGTTCTGGCCTGAGGCCGGCATCACCATCCATCACACGCGATTGAACGAAGCGAATGCAGTTTCAGAGAACCATGATGACGCGTGCGATGGTGCTGATGATCGTGCTTGCTCAGTTCGCCGTCGCAGCGAGCTGCCTTGCCGCCGACGGCTTTCCCGAGCCCTACGACAGCCAGCAGGGAGACGCCTCACCACTTCCGCCTGCTGCAGCTGCCGCGGCTCTTGAGGTGCCCGAAGGCTTCACGGTGGAGCTCCTCGCCGCCGAGCCTACCGTCCGCAATCCGATTGCCGTCAGCCACGACGCCCGTGGACGACTCTGGATTGCCGAGAACTTCACCTACGCCGAAGGCAGGCTGCGGTTCGATCGAAGTCTTCGCGACCGCGTCCTCGTGTTTGACGATGCGGATCGTGATGGCGAGCTTGATGAGCCTGTCGTGTTCACCGACGCCGTTCAGCTGCTTACGGGCCTCGCCGTTGGCCATGGTGGCGTCTGGCTTTGCTGCCCTCCGCAGATTCTTTTCATTCCCGATGCAGACGGCGACCTCGTTCCCGATGGTCCGGCTGAGGTGGTGCTCGACGGCTTTGATGTTGGCCCCTCAAGCCATCACAACTTCGCCAACGGCCTTGCCTTCGGTCCGGACGGCTGGCTCTATGGCCGCTGCGGACACTCCTGCCCAGCACGCATCGGCGCTCCCGGCACCCCCGACAACCAGCGGCTGCCAATGGAAGGAGGCATGTGGCGTTATCACGTTGGCCAGCGACGCGCGGAAGTCCTCACCACCGGCACCACCAATCCCTGGGGACATGACTGGACCGCAGAGGGGGAATGTTTCTTTGTAAACACCGTCAACGGTCATCTCTGGCATCTGATTCCTGGGGCCCACTTCGCACAGGCCAACGGCGTCGACCCCAATCCTCTGACCTATGAGCTGATCGATCAGCATGCCGACCACTACCACTTCGACACGGGTGCCGGCTGGCAGGCGTCCCGCGACGGTGCGGCCAATAGTCTCGGTGGCGGTCATGCGCACAGCGGCTGCCTGATCTACGAAGGGGACGGGTGGCCCGAGGCCTATCGCGGCCAGCTGTTCACGCTCAACTTCCACGGCCGACGGATCAATCAGGAGCGTCTGGAGCGGGCTGGCAGTGGCTACGTCGCCCATCACCAGCCTGACTTCGCCGTAAGTAGCGACACCTGGTTTCGTGGCCTGGAGCTCTCGGCTCGCCCTGACGGCAGTGTGGTCGTGCTCGACTGGAGTGACACCGGCGAATGCCATGAGCATGACGGCGTGCATCGCAGCAGCGGCAGGCTCTACAGCATCCGCCACCGGGATCAGCCTCAGCAGGCAGAGCCGGTTGATCTGGTTTCCTGCAGCACCTCGCAGCTCGTCATGCTGCAAAGGAGCCGCAACCGCTGGGAGGCTCAGCAGGCTCGGCTGGTGCTTGCGGAACGCGCCACATCCCGCTCGCTCGAGGCCGCCATGCTTGAGCCTCTCGTCACGCAACTTCATGATGCCAAGGCGATCTCCAGCGAGAGCGGCCTCTCCCAATCGACACTGCAGGTCAGGGCCCTGCTCACCCTGCACCTCTGCCACGCAGTCGACCGGCAGGATCTGATCGAGCTCTGTCAGCATAGAGATGAGCATGTCCGCACATGGGCCGTTCGGCTGCTGACTGAATCCTGGCCGCTCGATGCCGCGCTCGGCCCTGTGGTGATTCCACCTGAGACCGCAGCCCGCGTCGCCGACGAATCGCACGAACTCCTGCCCATGCTCGTCAGCCTCGCCAGCGAGGATGCCTCGGGGCTTGTTCGCCTCGCCGTCGCCTCCACACTGCAGCGACTCCCTCTGCCACAACGTGCGGAGCTGGCCAAGGCCCTTGTTGCCCGCAGTGAGGATGCGACAGATCACAACCTGCCACTGCTGGTCTGGTACGGCCTGATTCCACTAGCAGACACACTACCGAAGCCACTGGCGGAGGTTGCGGTTGCCTGCCAGTGGCCGACGACTCGACGACTGATCACCCGCCGGCTGACCGAGCGGATCCTCGCAACCGACGCCCTCAACTCGGTACTCCAACAGACCGCCTCTTCAGCTGATCCGGCAGCGCTCCGCGATGTGCTCCAAGGCTGCAGCGATGCGTTTGCGGGCTGGCGTCAGCCGCCGCAGCCGGAATGCTGGCCAGCCGTCACGAAGGCCGTCATGGCACTCCCGCCGGGAGAGTCCGCCAACGCCTGTCGCCGGTTGCAAGACCAGCTCAATGAACTCTTTGGGAACGGACAGCCCCTAACCGCTTTGGAGGCGGTCGCCCTTGATCGTTCTGCGGCACTGACCACGCGGGAGGCGGCAGTTCGCTCACTCGAACAAGCCGTCCGCTCCACTCAAGCAAGCGACGCCACCGCGACGCTCCGGCGAGTCTGCGAGAAGCTCTCCAGCGATCGCTACCTTACCGCTGCTGCTGCTAACGGGCTGGCAGCCTTCAACGATCGAGACGCCGGTGACCGGATCGTGGAAGCCCTCCGTCGAGCACCACCCCCACGACGAGACGAGATCCTTTCACTGTTGGTCTCACGCAGCGTGTTTGCCGAAGCCCTGCTCGCGGCGGTCGACAAGAATCGCATCGCGGCCGACTGGCTCTCCGCCTATCACATCCGTCAGCTGCATGCCCTCAACAATGAGCAGCTGACAGCCGAAGCAGACCGTCTCTGGGGCCGCTTCGCCCACTCGTCCGCAGATCTTGAAGCTCGCATCGAGGCCTTCCGTTCGAAGCTGGCGACAGCAGCCCCTGCCACCACTGCAGAGCTTTCGCACGGACGCGAGCTCTACCAGAAGCTGTGTAGTAGCTGCCATCGTCTCTATGGCGTGGGTGGCGATCTTGGACCAGATCTGACGGGCTCGGGCCGACATGAGCTGAGCTATCTGGCGGAAAACATTCTCAACCCATCGGGCGTTGTGAACCGCGACTGGCGTCTGTCTGTGCTCGAAATGGAGGACGGCCGCGTGCTCTCCGGGGTTGTCACTGATGAGCGTGAGCGGACACTGACCCTGATCACACCGACACAGAAGCGTCCGATCGACCGGCAAGAGATTGCAGCGATCACACCCACCGACCGCTCACCGATGCCCGAAGGCCTGCTCGACCCGCTCAGTGACGAAGAGATCCGTGATCTCGTTGCGTACCTTCGCTCTCCCGTGCAGGTGCCGCTGCCATGAGAACCGCTGCTGTCATTGCATTAGCGCTCGGAGTGCTCGCCACAAGAGGTGGCGGCACGACCATGGCCGCTGATGCCAACCACAGGCAGTACGAAGCAGAGATTAAGCCACTGCTGGCCCGTCGTTGCCAAGCCTGTCATGGAGCACTCGCCCAGGAGGCTGGCCTACGACTCGACACGGCTGCTCTTGCACGCACAGGCGGCGACTCTGGGCCTGCGGTGCTGGCTGGCGATGCAGCCTCAAGCCTGCTCGTCGCCAGGATCAGCGACCCTGATCCACTCTCACGAATGCCACCCGAAGGTGAAGGGGAGCCACTCACGTCGGCTGAAGTCGCGTTGCTGTCAGCCTGGATCGACGCAGGCGCTCCCGCTCCTGAAGACGAGCAGCCTGAAGCTGACCCGCGTGACCACTGGGCCTTTCAGCCTCTCAAGCGGCCGCCGATTCCCTCGATGGCAGTGGCTTCCTCCCCGTCCAGCGGCAACGAGCCTCTGCATCCGCTCGATGCCTTCATCAACAGCCGCCTTACCGCCGCCGGTCTCACGCCCCAAGGCGAAGCACCGCAGCATGTACTGATCCGTCGTCTCTACCTAGACCTTCTCGGTGTTCCCCCCAGTCCGTCAGAGCTCACCGCGTTGATGGCCGACACCTCTTCCGACTGGTATCCCCAACTCGTCGATCAGCTTCTCAATGATCCTCGGTATGGCCAGCGGTGGGCTCGACATTGGATGGATATCTGGCGGTATTCCGACTGGTGGGGTCTCGGCAAACAGCTTCGCAACAGCCAAGAACATATGTGGCACTTCCGCGACTGGATTGTCGAATCGCTCAACGACGACCTCGGCTATGACGAAATGGTTCGGCTGATGCTCGCAGCTGATGAGCTCCATCCCGACGACCTCGACCGCCTGCGGGCTACCGGCTTCCTGGCACGCAACTGGTTTCTCTTCAATCGAACTCCCTGGATGGACGACACCGTCGAGCATGTTGGCAAGGCGTTTTTGGGCCTGACCACAAACTGTGCGAAGTGCCATGACCACAAGTACGACCCGATCTCACAGAAGAACTACTACCAGCTGCGGGCCTTCTTTGAGCCGCTGCATGTGCGGATAGATGTGGTGCCGGGGCAGCCAGATCTTGCCAGCGATGGCGTGCCGCGGGTGTTTGACGCCCTGCTCGATGAACCGACCTACCGGTTTGAGCGGGGTGACGACTCAAAGCCAGACACATCGGAAGTCATGCAGCCAGGCGTGCCAGACCTGCTGGCCTTTGATGCCCTCGAGATCACACCCGTCAGCCTGCCGAAAACGGCATTCGAGCCGGCACGTCGTCCGTGGGTGATCGAAGCCCACATCTCACAACTCAAAGCTGCCGTGGAGACCGCCACAACGTCAACCGCTCCCCAGGCAGTCCCCCTGGCCAAGGCCCGGCTCGCTGCGTGTGAGCAACGAGCCACTGCCACGCGTGCCCGCTGGACACTCCTTGATGCTGATGCCAACGCCGATCTCGAAACACTTCAGGCAGAGGCGACCGCAACGGCTCGCGCCGCCGTGAAGGCAGAGCGCGAGGTTGCCAGGCTCCAGACATGGATCAGCATGGAAGGCATCACCTCCAAGCTCAGCGAAGCTGCCCAAAAGCAAGACACCAAGGCTCTTGGTGAGTTGGAGAAGCAGCTGACCACGGCACGCGAAGCGGTCGAGCAGGCCACGGCAGCTGTTGATGAGCCAGGGGAAGACTTCACGCCTTTTGTCGGCAGCCGTTGGACACCCACCCGCTTCAAGCATTCAGGCAGCGATGATCCCGTTCTGCCTTTTCCCGAGCAGAGCACTGGTCGCCGCACGGCACTGGCTGAGTGGATTGTCGATCCCCGCAATCCACTGACCGCACGCGTTGCTGCCAACCATCTCTGGGCTCGTCACATGGGCCAGCCGCTCGTGGCGACGGTGTTCGACTTCGGCCGCAATGGTGCAGAGCCCACACATCCTGCACTACTCGACTGGCTGGCAAGCGAACTTGTTGATTCGGGCTGGAGCATGAAGCGGCTGCACCGGCTGATCGTGACGTCCGCTGTCTACAAACGCGACTCTTCACGGACCGGCAGCGAAGCCGCCACAGCCGTCGACCCAGACAATCGACTTCTCTGGCGACGCCTCCCTCAGCGGCTCGAAAGCCAGGTAGTCCGCGACTGCGTGCTGGCCACTGCCGGCAGCCTCGACACACGTCTCGGTGGACCTTCGGTTCCAGCCGCCCAGCAGGCCGCTTCGCTTCGCCGGAGCCTCTACTTCTGGCACTCCGACATCTCACGCGACCTGTTTCTGACCACCTTTGACGATGCAGGCGTCAAAGAGTGTTACCGCCGGGAGCAGAGCATCGTGCCGCAGCAGGCACTGGCTCTCTCCAACAGTGAACTCGTTCACAACGCGGCGACTGCAATCGCTGCATCGCTCAGCACCGAGTCGGCTCTTGTCGCAGAGAGCAATGCGTTTCTTGAGGCTGCATTCCTGCGGATTCTTCTGCGGGCTCCGTCTCCAGCAGAAGCCGACCACTGCCGAAAGGCGATCAACGCCTGGCGGACCACTGAACCGAATGTCGATCCCGCCACGCTCCGGGCTCGCATCGTCTGGGCACTGCTCAATCACAACGACTTCGTGACACTCCGCTGAGCCAACGCCGATGAACCATGCCCACTTTCTCTCTGCTTCCCGCCGGGCGTTTCTGACAAACGCTGGACTTGGATTCTCTGGACTGGCTGCCTCCGTCATGCTGCATCGTGACAGCATGGCCGAGGTGAGCGGATGGAGGCCACCCAACGGAGAGCCACACTTTCCAGCGAAGGCCAAGAGTGTGATCTGGCTCTTCATGAATGGAGGTGTGAGCCATCTGGAAAGTTTTGACCACAAGCCGATGGTCACGAAGTATGCCGGCAAGTCGATCGCTGAAACGCCATATGCCGACGTCCAGAATCCCACCAAGCTTGCCCTTGAGCGGGCCCCCGTGCCTGACGCCAACGGCCTACAACGCAACACCCTGTTTCCTCTACAGGTGGGCTTTCGCAAGCATGGCGAGAGCGGCATCGAAGTCAGTGACTGGTTTCCACACACGGCCAAGAACGTCGACAAACTCGCTGTCGTCCGCTCGATGTGGACTACCGACAGCAATCATGGCGCCCAGACACAGTTTCACACCGGTCGCCACATGCTCGATCCAGTCCAGCCAACACTCGGTGGCTGGGTGCACTATGGGCTTGGCTCACTCAACGACAACCTTCCCCAGTTCATCTCGATGGGTACGCGGGAGTATTGGAACCGGAAGGATGGCCACTATCTGGGCCCTGCCCATGACGCCGTGCCATTGCGGATCGACCCGGCCAATCCCCTCGACTTTGGGCAGCCGCAGGCCACGTTTTCCGGTGATGCCCAGCGGATTGGGTTTGATCTCGTCGAGGCGCTCAATCGCGAAACGACGACTGCCTATCCCGATGATCCTGCCACAGCGGCTCGCATCGCCTCCTATGAGCTGGCATTTCGGATGCAGCGGAGCGTGCCCGAGGTGGTCGACTTCGCGGATGAAACCGAGGAGACCAAGCACCTCTATGGGCTCGATCAGCCGCACTGTCGTGAGTTTGCCGGCCAGCTGCTGGCAGCCCGTCGCTTCGTTGAGCGTGGTGTGCGGTTTGTGCAGATTCAGCATGGAGGAGGGGGCGCTGGGGCCTGGGATGCCCACGGCGGCCTGAAGGCCAACCACGAGAAAAACACGCGAGCCGTCGACCAGCCGATCGGGGCATTGCTCACCGACCTGGAGCGTCGTGGACTGCTCGATGAGACCCTGGTGGTGTTTGCCACAGAGTTTGGTCGCACACCGGGCACACAAGGGTCTGATGGCCGCGACCATCATCCCTTCGCATTCTCCGTCTGGCTTGCGGGGGGCGGCATCAAGGGAGGCACGGTGCATGGTGCGACCGACGAGCTTGGCTTCCATGCCGTCGAGGATCGACACTATGTGACCGACGTGCATGCAACGATCCTGCATCAGCTCGGCCTCGACTCACGTCGTCTCGAAGTTCCCGGCCGTAAGCGGCTGGCGATCGACCATGGCACCCCGATCCACGCGATTATCTCGTAACACCACCAAGTCCTGCTCACAGCCCGCAGTCACCTCACTGCTTTTCCTTGGAGAACACACTGATGTCCCAGCTCAACTCGTCGCTTTCGTGGCAGCCCACCCGTCGCGGATTCCTGGCAACCTCAGCAGCTGCCACGGCTGCTGCCGTTCGTCCTGCGTCACTGCGGGCACAGGGGGCCAATGATCGGCTGCGGATTGCGGTGATCGGCACCGGTGGCCGGGGCTACGGCAACCTCCGCTCAGTCGCAGGTGGCAATGAAATCACCGTCCTCTGCGACGTGTTTGAGCCAAACCTGCGGAAGGCTGCCGAGGAGCATCCACGGGCCAAAACATTCGCGGATCTACGGCAGGTGTTCGACCATGCTGACGACTTTGATGCGGTGGTCGTCAGCACCTGCGAACACACCCACGCCTTCGCCACACTGCCGGCGTTGAAGCTCGGCAAGCATGTCTACTGCGAGAAGCCGCTCTCC
>Ga0181601_10001255_pt1 | contig 21582 bp, 21 predicted proteins | sample 041ome_8_FD_133020 | JGI IMG/M metagenome (GOLD analysis project Ga0181601, IMG submission 133020) | Coastal salt marsh microbial communities from the Groves Creek Marsh, Skidaway Island, Georgia - 041407BS metaG (megahit assembly) | ecosystem: Environmental > Aquatic > Marine > Intertidal zone...
ATCGGGGGCTGGCGAAACAAACACGCTCTCCGGTGCTATTTCCCAGACCGGTCGGGTGTCATCCGATCCCGGGACATCGTCATTGTAGAACCGGGACGTAAACAGGCTTGTCGCCCGGTGATCCGCGAGATGCAGCCGGCTGAGCCATTTCACGCTGTTTGTGCCGAAATATCCGGGCACCAACAGGCGCGCCGGGAATCCGTGCTCCACCGGCAAAGGCTCTCCGTTGAGCTCATAGGCAATCAGGACATCACCGCCATCGAGCCGGGATAGTGGGCTGTCCTTGAGATAGGCTTCCTGCGCCTCCCCTGCGAACTCACCGTGATCAAGGCCATAGACCCATAAATGGGTGGCGCCGGGCTTGATGCCGACTTCAGACAGGAGCTCGCGCAGGTCCACACCTGCCCAGCGTACATTGGCAATCCGACGGGTTGGCGCGGTGGGATTGAGCGGGCTCCCCGCGCATTGATGAATTGTCACAATCTCTCGTTTGGGCAACTTCTGAAGGTCTTCGAAGGTCAAATTCAAAGGGGTTTCAACCAAGCCATCAATCTGCAGCGACCAGTCATCTGCAGAAACCGCCGGGATGCCCATATGGGCCAGCACAAACAGATCAGAGGTTTGGGTAAACCGCTCCGTCATCTGCGGCGGCATGAGCTTCTGTTTCCGGACCATTTTTCCGGATTTCATGGCCACCTTTGACATGCTGTCACCCATCATTTCGTCCATTCAGATACGGTAGAAACCGGCGGCTGTGTCATGGAAAAAGGCACGCTGCTCATCTTCGGACCGGGTCGAGAGGATGTCCTTGCAGGCCCCGACAAGATCATCATAACGGGCCCACAGCTTTTCCAGCGGGAAATTACTGCCATAGAAACAGCGTTCAGCACCGAAACGATCGAGAACGTGATCCAGAACGATCCGCATATGATCGATATCGCATTTCGCCGTGAAGAAATTCAGCCCCGAGCATTTGATAAAGAGATTGGGGAACGGCTCCAGATGCGACAGCCCCTCTTTCCAGGCCTCTACTGTGGCCGCATCGTCGGATGTCAGCATACCGCCATGCACAAGGCAGAAATTCGTATCGGGATGATTACGTAACAAATCGGCAAAATGGACGAATTGATGCGAAAACCCCTGCAGTTCAAAGCTCATGCCATAGGTTTTGAGCATTTCAACTGAACGCTGGAAGTCGTCCGTCAGGCACAAATCCGGCCGATCCGTACGACAGCGCAATGGCTCGCCTTCCCAATAATGAAGCTGGTGGCGCACGCCGCGCGTATTGGCGTATTGGGCGTGACCTTCCAGAACGGCCGCGATATCCGGGGCCGTCATGATCGCCTGCCCCACAATGGCGTGGGGGAAACCTGTACGATCAGCTTCTGACTGTAGCCATGCGGTCTCCTCGACCGGTTTCGCGGGATCGTAATTGGCCTGCACATGCACGGATTTGACGACATTGTTGTCACCAAAATCCGCCAGCATGTCTTCGACCAGATAGTCCTGACGCAGGCCGCTGTAGTCATCGCCATACATCTTCGGGGTCATGGGCGCCGCCAGCCACGGGTATTTCTCCCAGTGCCAGAGATGATGGTGGCTGTCGATAATCGGACCTGAATACATGACGGTTTGCTCCTGATGTTTCATCGCGACCATCTGCGTGTCGATGTTCCTATTCAGCTGCTTTCGCAGCCCCGGTCTTCCCGCTTGGCCAGGCAGGCCGCGTCAACCCAAGGTTTTCCCGCAATGTCGTGCCTTCATAGGCAGTGCGGAAAAGGCCGCGGCGTTGCAATTCCGGAACAACCAGCTCGTTGAAATCACGCAAGTCATGGGGAAAGAGCGGCGGCATGATGTTGAAACCATCACACGCCTGCCCGGTAAACCATTCCTCCATGAAATCAACAACTTCCACGGGAGAGCCAACAATTTGCATGTGGCCACGCGCACCAGCCACCCGACGCCAGAGACCGCGTATCGTGAGGTCCTCGCGCCGCGCAACATCCAGATAGAGCTGCCCCCGGCTGGACGAGATATTGTCGAATTCGATATCCGGCACCGGCCCGTCGGGATCGTGCCCTGAAAAATCAAAATCCATCCTGTTGCTCAGGAACTCGATACCGGTTCTGTCATCGATGAGATCCTGCATCATCTCGAACTTCTCAGCGGCTGCTTCCTTGTCATGACCGACATAGACCATCAGGCCCGGCATGATCTTCAGGGCACCGGGATGACGTCCATAGGCAGCCATTCGGGCCTTCACGTCAGCGTAAAAGCCCTGCGCACCCTCAAGTGTCTGATGAATGCCAAAGACAACCTCGGCCGTCTCTGCCGCAAGTTCACGCCCATCTTCGGAGGAACCGGCCTGAACCATCACAGGTTCCCCCTGCGGGGATGGCGGCACATTCAGTGGGCCGCGCACCTGGAAATGCTCACCCTCGTGCTCAAGGATGTGCAACTTGTCTTGGTCCAGAAACACCCCGCTTTCCTTGTCTCGTGGGAACGCATCATCGTCAAAGGAGTTCCACAATCCTCGCGTAACATGCGCGAACTCACGGGCGCGTCGATAACGCTCCGACTTGGCCATGTGCGGCTGGGTGCCAAAACTCTCAGCTTCGGCGCGATGGGTGGATGTCACCAAATTCCAGCCGGCCCGTCCCCCCGAAGCGAGATCCAGTGAGGCAAACCGGCGTGCCAGAAGATAGGGCTGATCAAAACTCGTCGTCGCTGTGCACACGAGGCCCAGATGTTTGGTGTGCTGAGACAGGGCCACCATCAGGCTGAACGGTTCAATCTTGGCGCCATAATTGTCGCGCACCATGGCTTCAAGATCACCGCGCCAGAATGACACGGAATCGGCCATAAAAAACATGTCGAACAGGCCCTCTTCGGCCAGTTTCGCCATCTCAACCATATGCGCCATGTTTTGCCCGGCATCTGCCGTGGCATCGGGATGCCGCCACGCCGTCAGATGATGACCCGCAGGCCAGAAAAACAAACCCAGCTTCATTTCAGGCATCGCGCCCTCCCAAGCACCGAAACCACAATTCGAGCCTATCGTAAGCTTCACCTCCGACAAGAACCAGAGAGGAGCGACATGAACAATTGGGAGTAGGTATTTTTCGCTGGCCCGTATGGCGCGCCCGGCAGGATTCGAACCTGCGACATTCGGCTTAGAAGGCCGATGCTCTATCCAGCTGAGCTACGGGCGCCCCGGAAGGCTTGGTCGGGCACATAAAACCGGAGCCTAGTGGCTCCAGGGGATCTTGCGGTCGACGGCGAAATTGTCGGCATAAGCCTTCGGACTGATCTGCCGTTCCTTGGGTTCCTGCACAACATAGTCGATGCCCAGACGGTCAGCATGAGCGATCGCGTCTTCACGCGTATCGAAGTTCAGGCGGACCTGAGACATGGTATCGCCAGCCCCCGGCCACCCCATCAGCGGATCGAGCTGCTGGCGGCGCGTGGGTTCGAACTCCAGCAGCCATTTGTGGGTCTTCCCGCGCCCGGACTGCATGGCAGTCTTGGTGGGCTGATAAATGCGAGCCTTCATTGCACACAATCCCTTAAATGAATGGTCGGGGCGACAAGATTCGAACATGCGACCCCCTGCTCCCAAAGCAGGTGCTCTACCAGGCTGAGCTACGCCCCGACTTTTGTAAGCGGAAGATAGGCGCGCAGCCGCGCCGGTGCAATACGTCTACTGCTCTGTAAGTGATCTGGTGAAGGATTGTTGGACCGGACTGACCAGATACTGCAGCAAAGTGCGCTCTCCGGTGCGGATCAGGACTTCTGCCGGCATACCGGGAAGCAGGACCAGCCCGTCAAGGGTGGGATCATCGGGATTGGATATCTCGATCCGGGCCGTGAAATACGACTCGCCCGTCGCTTCATCGATCAGACGGTCCGCAGAAACCGAAGCCACTGTCCCCTCAACCGTCGGTGTAATCCGCTGATTGAACGCCACCAGACGCACCTGTGCCGGCAATCCGGGATGAACCACGTCGATATCGGTCGGGGTCACGCGGGCATCAATCGTGGAGGCACGGTTGTTCTCACACGCCTGATCATCGAAGAGACCGATTCACTGTCCCTCGCGATGATTCGATACGGTCTTGCCGCCCTGTTTCTTCTCGGCATCCTTTTGGTCACCACGAGAATTCCGCGGATGGCCCGACGTGATCTCGCCATTCTTGCGGTTTTCGGCGTGGTCATGTTATCGGGATTTCCGTTCTTCATGACCCGCGCACTGGAGGACACGACTGCCGCTCGCGGCGCATTGCTGTTCGCCACGATTCCGCTGATGACAATCGTAATTGGCGCGGTGTTTGGCGTTGAACGCGTAACCTGGCGCAAACTGGCTGGAATTGGCATCGCGATAGCGGGCGCCGCACTGGCGTTGGGTGAAAATGTTGGCGCGGCCGCACCGGATGCTCTGCGAGGAGATTTTTTTATGCTCCTCGCCATGCTGTGCGCCGCAGTTTTCAACGTGTTTTCACCCCGCTACCTGTTCAGATACGGCTTTTTGCCGGTTGTCGTCTACACCATGCTTGTCGGCACTGGATTTCTAATGATTTTGGCGCTTCTTCTCGGCACACCGCTGCATCGCACACTGGCGTTTGACACTCAGGGCTGGGTCATCGTTGTGCTACTCGCCATCCCCGGCGCGGCCCTGATGAACCTCATGTGGGGCCGAGCTTTAACGCTCATCACGCCGACCCAGGCCACGATCACTGTGGGAATCAACCCAATTACCGCACTTTTGCTCGGAGCCTGGCTGCTTTCCGAGCCAATAACGCTGCGCTTTATTGGAGGTGTAATCCTGCTCATCGCGGCCATTGTTCTAACCAATCGGGGGCCGCGTGAGACGGTCATCGGAAACGCCAAGGCGAGGCCAGAAAATTCTCAATAATTACAACTGGTTAAACCGCTCATAAACGACTTTATCTCCAGCAGAAATACCGAGATTCCGTGCAGTACCCGCATTCAGCTCCAGGACAGCCCGCACCCGCTTGCGCGAGGAGATAACGTCCCGGGATTGCGGAATCGTATTTTCCTCAATTCGCGCAATCGTGCCGTCCCGTTCTATGAACAGCATATCGAGCGGCAGGAATGTATTTGCCATCCACATTGTCAGCACCCGGTCACGACGATGCAGAAACAACATGCCCTCGTTGTCCGCCATCTCGCGACGAAACATCAGGCCCCGTGATTTTTGTTCGCTCGTCTCAGCAAGTTCCACATTGAATTCGAAAACATCCCCCCGTCTCGCCACAATCGAAAGAGTGTCCCGCTCGAATTCCACATCCTGCTGCGCAGATAGTGGTAGTGGGCTCGATAGAATCAGCAGCCCCACTACCAGTATTGGCGAAAATATGGAGACCACTATTTTCAATATTTTCATATATATGAGAATTTATCCTCATTTTTCACATAAATATTATAGGCGGCCGACACGAGGTCTCTAACCTCTCGCCTGACGGCCATTGGCGAAGGCACATCGGCCAAGGTGTTAAACCAGTGCGAGGGTGGGTTGCGACCGCCTGCGCGATTCCATGTCAAAGCTTGCAGAACTTCTTGCGCCAGTACTGGTAGTGATGCATCAAAATCGAGTCCATTTAGCGTTCCCCAGACACCCGTCCAACACCGAGCCACGCTCCAGGGATTGTAACCACCGCCACCGGTTATGAGCACACGCGGGACGGCGGTTATAACCTGAGCAACGGCTTCCCAGATCGCGGTGTTGGTCAACTCCATCCGACTGAGCGGATCATCCGCCAATGCGTCAGCTCCGCATTGCAGGACCAATACCTCCGGTTTGTAGCGCGCGATAATCGGCAACACGATCTCTTCAACAATCAGACGAAACTCTGAATCTCGCAATCCACGCGGAACCGGAATATTTGCCGCGGTGCCGCCTTCCGTATCCGAGAGTTTTCCGGAAAACGGCCAACGACGTTCTTCATGGATCGAAATCGTGAAAACACTGGCGTCCCCCGCAAATGCATCCTGCACGCCGTCCCCATGATGGGCATCGAAATCCAGATACAATATCCGTGTGAACCCCAAATCCTGGAGACGAAGCAGCCCGAGCGCGAGATCATTGAAGTAGCAAAAACCGCTCGCACGGTCCGGACGGCCGTGATGGGTGCCCCCGGCCGGGCTGTAAACGATGCCCTCATCAACCGAACCCAGTATTTCCGCACCTTTCAACACAGCCCCTGCAGAGATCGCAGGACGGCTGTACATCGTGTCGTGGATCGGGTTTTCGAGACGCCCGAGATTGAATCTCTCCCGGTCTGCAGACGAAAGCGTCAGTGTTTGTTCCCCTTCCCGCAACGCCCGCAGATAGACAGGATCGTGAAACCGCACAATTTCGGCCGGACTGGCCGGGCCGCTTTCAATATAGGTGTCGTCGGGCAACCATCCCATTGCACGGCACAAATCGATGGTCGCGGGCACACGCGGCACTGAAAGAGGGTGTTTGGGGCCGAAGGTCGAGCGGCGATAAATGTCATTTCCGATGAACAAAGGGCGCGAAAGTCGCCGGACCGGACGTGATGATGTGCTGTTCACGGCGAAAGACATATCCATCAACTAGCGTTTTGTCCCGGACTTCGCAATCACCGTCGTTGACGAGTTAGGGCCCCACACACCATAGTGATTTCAACCACATGGGGAGCCATTTCGGCTGAGAGGTCCTGCCAAATCCGGCGAGACGACCCTTGGAACCTGATCCGGTTAACACCGGCGGAGGGACGTGGACTTTGAAAGTGCCCAATTCAGAATCTGGTTTCGCTCCAACCTCCGTTGGGCTGCGTGTGCGCGATATGCGGCTCGGCTGGGACAGCAAGATTCTCGTCGAGGGACTTTCCTTCGACGCCGCCCCAAACAGTTGGACCTGCCTTCTGGGGGAAAGCGGTGTCGGTAAATCGACACTTCTGCGAACCTTTGCCGGGCTCGTGCACCCAATTTCGGGCTCCGTGTTCGAAGGAACCGACAGCGAAACCGTGATAGGCCGGGTCGCTTATATGGCCCAGCAAGACCTTCTACTTCCCTGGCTGACGGCAACGGAAAACGTCGCTTTGGGTGCACGATTGCGCCGCGAAACGCCCGATTTGGCGAAAGTGACCGATTTATTGCACAGAACTGGCATTTCGGATCGAGCCGACGCGCGGCCCGGCGAATTGTCGGGCGGCGAACGTCAGCGTGTTGCCCTTGCACGCACGCTCATGGAAGAACGCCCGATTGTGCTCATGGATGAGCCCTTCTCGGCCCTCGACGCCATAACCCGGACCCAGTTACAGGACCTGGCCTACGAACTCCTGCAGGACCGAACCGTGGTCATGGTCACCCACGACCCCTTTGAAGCGCTGCGCCTTGGGGCCGCGATTTATGTCATCCAGACAGGGAACAATGTCCACCTTGTTCCGCTCATACCACCGGGAACACCTCTGCGCGACCCCACAGACCCGGCTTTGCGCAGCATCTATCACGCCATCATCGCGGCATTATCCCATCGCGAGTCCGCAAGCGCATTGCGAGCGCGCACATCATGATGAAAATCCTGCGCCCAATGGTGGTCTTCACAGGAATTCTGATGGTCTGGCAACTCGTGGTTTGGCTCTTCGATATCGCGCCATTCATTCTTCCGGGGCCGATTTCGGTCATCACCGTTGCCATCGAACGGGCCGATACTCTTGTGGGACACGCTGGAGTCACGCTGAGCGAAATTCTTCTCGGATTGCTGTTCGGCACAATACTCGGCGTTGGCAGCGCTCTGATCATGGCCTATTTCCGGCAAGCCAGATCCTGGCTGTTGCCGGTGCTCGTGGTCTCGCAGGCGGCGCCAGTCTTCGCACTGGCACCAGTCCTTGTCCTCTGGTTCGGCTACGGGATAGCCCCCAAGGTCGGCATGGCGACGCTCATCATCTATTTCCCGGTCACGGCAGCTTTCTATGATGGATTGCGGCGCACCGAGGCCGGCTGGGTTGATCTCGCCCGGACCATGGGGGCTTCCAAAGCCACTATTCTGCGCCAGATACGCCTTCCCGCCGCCCTTCCCGCATTTGCATCAGGAGTTCGGGTCGCTGCGGCAGTTGCCCCCATCGGGGCTGTGGTTGGTGAATGGGTCGGATCATCCGCGGGACTTGGTTACTACATGCTGTTGATGAATGGCCGCGTGCAAACAGCTGCGATGTTTGCCGCCCTCTTCGTCCTCGCGATCATGTCCGTGTGTATCTATTTCCTGATCGATGCGGCGCTGCGACGCCTGATCGCCTGGCAACCCGAGGCGGATCCCGCCTCTTTTAACTAACTCACTGTTAATTGGATAATTTCAAAATGAAACGTATCGTAATTGCTGCCCTGCTCTCGGTTTTGTTGGCAACGCCAGCTGCCGCCGAGAAGCTCACTGTCATGCTCGACTGGTTTGTGAACCCCGATCACGGGCCACTGTTTGTGGCGCTCGAGCGCGGTGAGTTCTCCAAACGCGGGCTGGATGTGGAGCTGATCGCCCCCGCAGACCCGAACGACCCACCAAAACTGGTCGCGGCGGGCCGCGGTGACGTCGCGATCTCCTACCAGCCCCAATTGCACCTCCAGGTGGACGCCGGACTGCCGCTCAAGCGCGTGGGAACACTCGTGGCGACGCCGCTGTCTTCGCTTGTTGTACTCGCCGATGGACCTGTGAAATCCATAGCGGATCTGAAGGGCCGCAAGGTCGGTTTTTCCGTGGGTGGTTTTGAAGACGCCCTGCTCGGCGCAATGCTGGAGAAACACGGTCTTACGCTTGACGATGTGGAGCTGGTGAACGTGAACTTCTCGCTCTCCCCATCCCTGATGAGCGGCCAGGTCGCCGCTGTCATTGGCGCCTACCGCAACTTTGAACTCAACCAGATGGATATTGAAGGCCGTCCGGGCCGTGCGTTCTACCTCGAAGAAGAAGGCGTTCCGGCCTATGACGAGCTGATCATCGTGGCGAAGAGTGACAACACGGACAACCCGCAGATCGCAGCGTTCTTGGCTGCTGTCGAAGCAGGAACACAGTATCTCATCAATCACCCGGATGCCGCGTGGGAGCTGTTCATCAAAGGCCGCAAGGACCTAGACGATGAACTCAACCGTCGGGCATGGCGCGACACGATTCCCCGCTTTGCATTGCGTCCCGCCGCCCTTGATGCAGGCCGGTATCAACGTTTTGCGGAGTTCTTGAAGGCGCGCGGCATGATCAAAACCATCCCGCCGGTCGAAAGTTATGCCGTGGAGGTACGTTAAGGCGCTATTTGGCTGGCGCGGGGACAAATATGCCCTGCTCAACGTCCGCCGCCTGTTCTTCAGCGCGGCGGGCGGCAGCCTGCTGACGTTGCCACAGATCCGCATACATTCCGCCTTGCGCCAGCAATGCATCATGCCGGCCGCGCTCAACGATAACTCCACCATCAAGGACGATGATTTCGTCCGCATTGACGACGGTCGAAAGACGATGGGCAATCACCAGGGTGGTTCGATCTGTCGAGACCTGCTCCAGAGCGGTTTGAATCTCGCGTTCGGTATGGGTATCAAGCGCTGATGTCGCTTCGTCAAACAGCAGTATTTTCGGGCTTTTCAGAATCGTTCGGGCAATCGCAACCCGCTGTTTCTCGCCTCCCGAGAGCTTTAGCCCACGCTCACCAACCCGGGTGTTGTAGCCGTCGGGAAGCGCCATAACGAAGTCGTGAACCTGCGCCAGACGGGCTGCATCTTCTACTTCGGCCGGGCTTGCAGCCGGGCGTCCATATTGAATGTTGTAGAAGATCGAATCATTGAACAGGACCGTGTCCTGCGGAACGATGCCGATCGCCGCGCGAAGGCTGGATTGGGTGATGTCCCGAATATCCTGACCGTCAATCGTGATGCGCCCGTCATCCACGTCATAAAAACGGAACAGCAGCCGCGAAATTGTTGATTTACCAGCTCCCGACGCGCCCACAATCGCCACGGTGTTGCCTGCCGGCACCTCGAAATCAACATCCCGCAGGACCGATTTTCGCGGGTCATATTTGAACGAAACGTGCTCAAATCGAACGACGCCCTCCGCAACGGATAACGGCGCGGAATCCGGCTTGTCCTCAATCTCGCGGTTCTCCTCGAGCAGGCCAAACATTTGCTCCATGTCCACCAGTGACTGCTTAATTTCTCGGTACACAAAACCAAGAAAATTAAGGGGTTGGAACAATTGCATCATGTAAAGGTTTACAGCGGTGAATTCGCCGATCGACATGCTTCCGTCACTGACCCGAATGCCCGAAAGCACCAGCAGGATGGTCATGCCCACGGCCATGATCAGGCCCTGCCCGACGTTTAACAGGGACAGAGTTGTGAGGCTTTTGACCGCTGCCTTTTCGTAACGCTGCATCGACACGTCATAGCGCTGCGCTTCGTGTTTTTCGTTCCCGAAATACTTCACGGTTTCGAAGTTGAGCAGGCTATCGATGGCCTTTGTATTGGCCTCGGTATCACTGTCATTCATGGCGCGCCGGAACTTCAGGCGCCATTCGGTGAAAACCAACGTAAACGCGACGTAGACCATCACCGTTACAAAGGTGATCGCGCTGAAGATAAAGCCGAACAACGACCACAAAATCCCGCAGACCAGAACAATCTCGACAAGGGTCGGCAGGATATTGAACAACATGAACCGCAGCAGGAAATCGATCCCCTTGATGCCGCGCTCAATCGCACGACTGAGACCGCCTGTTTGCCTGTCCATATGAAACCGCAACGCAAGCGCATGCAAATGTTCGAATATTTTCAGGGCAATACGCCGAATCGCGCGCTGACCGACCTTGGCAAACACAAAATCGCGTAGTTCAGCAAAACCCTGCTGCCCGACCCGCAAGAGTCCATAACCGACAAGCAATGCGATAGGGACTGATGCCACCCCACCCGCACTCACCCCGGCTTCCAGCGCGTCCACAGCACGCCCGAACACTGCCGGGATCGCAACCGTCGCCACTTTGGCAGCAACCAGCAGCACAAGCGCGATGGCGACCCGGACACGGAGTTCCACATCACCGCGGGGCCACAGGTAGGGCATAAGCTCACGAACCGCCCGCATTTCTGCGCCCGGTTTGGACTTGGATGTCTCGATTTCAGGTTCGGAAGTTCGACGGTGCCCGGCCATTATGCTCACATGTAAGTCCAGATAGCCCGGAAAGCCAGCGTCAAGGCGCCCCCACGCGAAACCGCATCCAAGATATACAGTGCCAGACAAGACAAAAGGGCATCTGTTTTGTCGGTCTGGCGCCGCATTAGGCTCGGGTTGTCTTCGCGCTCCTCCCATTAGCAACATTGGTCGTAAGTATGATGACCCAACCGGCGCGTATTGACGGGCGTCTTCAGGATCGTCTCGGCCATGGTGGCGATACCAGCACCCCAGTATTTTCATACGCACACACGACCTTGCCGCTGGCCCCTGCGGAGATTATGTTGCGCCCCCAATAGCGCAACCCAAGCACCAAAGGTCCAAAGCCATGGAAATGTCTGGTGAATACAAGATCAACGCATCCCGCGAAAAAGTTTGGGAAGCATTGAATGATCCGGAAATCCTGAAGCAGTCCATTCCAGGCTGTGAGGAAATCGACCAGAAATCTCCCACAGAGATGTCTGCCAAAGTGACCGCCAAGGTCGGTCCCGTGAAGGCCAAATTTTCAGGAGAGGTCGAGCTGACCGATCTTGATCCGCCGAACGGTTATCGCATTTCGGGCGAAGGCAAAGGCGGTGCCGCTGGTTTTGCCAAGGGTGGCGCAAACGTAACTCTCGAGGAAGATGGCGCTGGCACCCTCCTGAAATACGAAGTCGATGCGCAGGTTGGCGGCAAACTTGCCCAGCTCGGCGCGCGCTTGATTGACGGCACAGCCAAGAAAATGGCGGGTCAGTTCTTTGAAAATTTCGCAGCGGCTGTTGAAAGCGGCGAAGAAAGTGCGGCCCCGGCCGTCGACGGTCCTGCTGCAGCAGAAACCGCTCCAGCACCTGCCGCGCCCGCGACCGGTACAGACACCTCGGCAACAGCTCAGATCGGCATGTGGACGTGGATTGGTGGCGCTGCTGTCGCAGCTGTCGTCCTCTACGCACTCTTCGCCTAGTAATTATTCACGAATTCGCCCCTTATTTCTCGCCTGAACCTTGACGCAAGGGTTCGCGCAGATGAAACTCGGGTGAGTTTAGATTTTGATTTACTGCCCGCATAAAAAGGGCGGATAGGGAAAGCCCCACGGGGTGATCCAAAGCAGGGAGGATTGTTATGCCCACCGTATCCATGACGGTGAACGGAAAGTCTGTATCGGCCGAAGTCGAGCCGCGGACGCTTCTCGTTCAGTATCTTCGTGAACATCTTGGTCTCACCGGCACGCATGTCGGTTGTGACACCAGCCAGTGTGGTGCATGCGTCGTGCACGTCAACGGCGAGTCTCTGAAGTCCTGCACCATGTTGGCCGGACAGGCAGAAGGCGCCGACGTCACGACCATAGAAGGTCTGGCAAATGGTGACGATCTGCACCCGATGCAGGAAGCCTTCCGTGAGAACCATGGTCTGCAGTGCGGTTTCTGCACGCCGGGCATGGTGATGAGTGCGCTTGATCTGGTGAAACAGAACCCGGATCCGAGCGAGAAAGAAGTTCGTGAATGGCTTGAGGGCAACCTCTGCCGCTGCACCGGCTACCACAATATCGTTAAGTCCATTCTCGCCGGCGCTGAAGCACTGCGAGGATAGCAAAATGTCGGCAACCGGGATCGGTGCATCCATCAAGCGTGTCGAGGACCTTCGGTTCCTCACAGGCAATGGCCACTATACCGACGACATCAATCAGCTGGACCAAAGCCACGCGTGGATTTTGCGGTCTCCGCATGCCCACGCGAAGCTCAATTCGGTTGATACATCGAAGGCAGCCGCCGCCCCTGGTGTGATCGCAATTTTTACCGGCGCGGATATGGCAGCTGACGGTGTCGGCGGCATCCCGTGCGGGTGGCAGATTCACAACAAGGATGGCTCTCCCATGGCCGAACCGGGTCACCCCGCCCTGGCCGTGGACAAAGTCCGTCATGTTGGCGATCAGGTTGCCATTGTTATTGCCGAAACACGCGATCAGGCCCGTGACGCGGCCGAACTGATCGCCGTCGACTATGCAGTCCTGCCCGCAGCGATCGACATGGACACCGCCCTTTCCGGCGCTTCGCTGGTGCATGACGACGCACCCAACAATCGCTGTTTCGACTGGGAAATTGGTGACAGGGACGCAACAGAGGCGGCTTTTGCAAAAGCTGATCATGTTGTTTCCATCGATCTTGCCAACAACCGCCTGATCCCCAATGCGATGGAGCCCCGCGCGGCGATTTCCGAATTCGACAGATCGACCGGGCGCTACACACTTCACACGACCACGCAGAACCCGCATGTCATCCGACTGCTGATGGGCGCGTTCGTGTTGCAGATCCCCGAGCATAAGCTGCGGATCGTAGCGCCGGATGTCGGCGGCGGTTTTGGTTCAAAGATTTTCCATTACGCCGAGGAAGCAATCCTCACCTGGGCCGCGGCCAAGGTACATCGTCCGATCAAATGGACAGCCGAGCGTTCAGAATCCTTTATGACCGATGCCCATGGGCGTGATCATGAGACCCATGCCGACCTCGCTCTCGACAAGGACGGCAAGTTTCTTGGATTGCGCGTGGCCACCAAGGCCAATGTTGGTGCCTATCTTTCGACTTTCGGTTCGAGCGTCCCAACCTATCTCTATGCGACCCTGCTCGCGGGCGTTTACACGACCCCGGCGATTTATGCCGAAGTGCAGACGGTCTTCACCAACACTGTTCCCGTTGATGCTTATCGTGGTGCCGGGCGCCCGGAATGCACCTATCTGCTCGAGCGGTTGGTCACCAAAGCGGCGCGCGATCTGGGAATGGACCCGGTCGAGCTGCGCCAGAAGAACATGATCCAGCCCGATCAGTATCCCTACCAGACGCCAGTGGCGCTCGAGTACGACTGCGGAGACTCGCCTGCCACCTTTGCCAGCGCCCTCAAGGCTTCTGACTACGCAGGCTTCGAGGCGCGTCGGGGCGCAGCCGAGAAAAACGGCAAACTGCGCGGAATTGGGATTTCCACCTATGTCGAAGCCTGTGGCATCGCGCCTTCCGCTGTTGCTGGCGCGCTTGGCGCCCGGGCAGGCCTCTATGAGTCCGCTCAGGTCCGTGTGCACCCAACAGGCTCCGTGACCGTCTATACCGGCACCCACAGCCATGGGCAGGGTCATGAAACGACCTTCGCGCAGCTGGTTTCCGAAAGTTTTGGTATCCCGGCAGATTTGGTCGAAGTCAGCCATGGTGATACCGATCAGGTTCAGTTCGGAATGGGCACTTACGGCTCACGGTCGCTTGCAGTTGGAGGCCCGGCAATCCTGAAGGCCTGCAACAAGGTCATCGACAAAGCCAAGAAGATTGCCGCCCATATACTGGAAGCCGATGTATCCGATATCGAGTTTGCCGATGGTAAATTCACCGTCGTGGGAACAGACAAGGAAATGGCATTCGCTGAAGTGTCGCTGGCAGCCTATGTCCCGCACAATTACCCGATCGAGGAAATCGAGCCGGGTCTGGACGAAAATGCGTTCTATGATCCCCTCAACTTCAGTTTTCCCGGTGGCGCACATATCTGCGAGGTCGAGGTCGACCCGGATACGGGCCATGTCGAGGTCATTGATTTTACCGCCGTTGACGATGTCGGACGTGTGGTCAACCCGATGATCGTCGAAGGACAGGTTCACGGCGGATTGGCACAGGGTGTCGGTCAGGCAGTACTCGAAGGCTGTGTCTATGACGCAGACGGTCAGCTTCTGACCGGGTCCTATATGGACTACACCATGCCCCGCGCGGATGACCTGCCGAACTTCTCGGTGTCAACGCAGGGCGTCATGGGTGCCTCCAATCCTCTCGAAGTGAAGGGTGTGGGCGAAGTTGGAGCCATTGGCTCACCGCCCGCTGTGATCAACGCCATCATCGACGCATTGTCGCCCCTCGGCGTCACCGATATTTCCATGCCTGCCACGCCAAACAAGGTCTGGCAGGCCATTCAAGCATCCAGTGTCCGCCAGGCGGCGGAATAACGTAGCGTCTGGCTAGGGAGAGAGACCATGTATCAGTTCAATTATCAGAAGGCCGGTTCACAGGACGACGCCGTAAGCGCGCTGTCCTCCGCAGAGGACGGAAAGTTCCTTGCAGGTGGCATGACCCTGATCCCGACACTGAAGCAGCGCCTGGCGCAGCCTTCAGACCTCGTGGATCTGTCTGGCATCAACGACATGGTCGGTATTCAGGATGGTGGTGATTCCATCACCATCGGTGCCATGACACGCCACGTCGATGTCGCCAACTCCGATGTCGTCGGAAGCAAGATCCCTGCCCTGCAGCATCTCGCCAGCCATATTGGCGACCCGCAGGTCCGCAATCGCGGTACCATCGGCGGTTCTATCGCCAACAATGATCCCGCTGCCGACTATCCCGCAGCTGTTCTGGCCCTGAATGCCACCGTCATCACCAACAAGCGCGAATTTGCCGCCGATGACTTCTTCGACGGCATGTTTGCAACCAATCTGGAAGAAGACGAGCTGATTACAGCCATTCGTTTCCCTGTTCCTGAAAAAGCTGGCTATGCCAAATTCCCGAACCCGGCATCACGCTATGCGCTCGTCGGAGTCATGGTCGCCCAGACGGGAGGCGAAACCCGCGTCTCCGTTACCGGTGCCGGACAGGACGGCGTCTTCCGTGCCAGCGACATCGAAAGCGCGCTCTCGGGCAATTGGAGTGCCGAAGCGGCCAAGGGCGTGAAAATGTCCGATGACGGCCTCAACTCCGATATCCACGCTTCCGCGGAATACCGCGCTCACCTGATTTCGGTCATGGCGAGCCGTGCCGTGGATGCCGCTGGCTGAACCTCGAATTCGCATTGAATTGCTGACGGCCGGGGCATCGCTCCGGCCGTCTTCGTTTCTTGCCCGGAAAACATCCCACGACTTGGACGGGACACCCGCGTTGGGCTATATCAATCACAAGTTCCTATGGTTACGGCACACTGCCTAACAGATGATTCAATCACGCAGATCAGGCGATAAATCTTGAGCAAAATTCCTGAAAATGTTGAAGGCACCCTCGAACTTCTGGGCGAGGGTAACTATGTCTCGGACCGCAGCCTAGCCACAGCGGTGCATCTCTCTCTGCAACTGGGCCGCCCTCTCTTCCTCGAAGGGGAAGCCGGCGTCGGCAAGACCGAGATCGCCAAGGTGCTCGCCGAAACTCTGGGCCGAAAGCTTGTGCGCTTGCAGTGCTATGAAGGCCTGGACGTCGCCTCAGCGGTCTATGAGTGGAACTACTCGGCGCAGATGATCGAAATCCGGATGGCCGAAGCTGAAGGCGTGAGCGATCGTGACCGTCTCGGCGACGATATCTTCTCGGACCGTTTTTTGATCCGCCGCCCGCTTTTGCAGGCACTTCAGCCCACCGATGGCGGTGCACCAGTGCTGCTGATCGACGAACTCGACCGGACCGACGAAGCATTCGAAGCTTATCTGCTCGAAGTCCTTTCGGACTTCCAGATTACAATTCCGGAAATCGGCACCATCAAGGCCGAAGAAACACCTATCGTGATCATCACGTCCAACCGCACGCGCGAAATCCATGACGCTCTGAAGCGTCGTTGCTTCTACTACTGGGTCGACTACCCGGACGCCGAACGCGAGCTTGAAATTCTCTCCATCAAAGCACCTCAAGCCGATGAGAAGCTCTCGCGTCAGGTTGTCGAATTCGTCCAACGCCTTCGCGATATCGACCTCTTCAAGGTCCCCGGTATCGCGGAAACCATCGACTGGGCCTCTGCGCTGAGCCAGCTCGGCATTATCGAACTCACACCGGAAGCAATCGATGACACGCTGGGTGTCCTGCTGAAGTATCAGGATGATATCGCCAAAATCCGCGGCAGCGAGGCGGCAAAAATCCTCGACGAAGTAAAGAGTGAGATTGCCATGGCACAACAGGCGTCCGCTTAAGCCGTGTCTGATAAAGCGATCCCCGATGAGGCGCGCCCCGCGCTCGACGCCAAGGCAAAGCTCGACGAACTGAGCACCCTCGAAGGCGGAGCCTCAGGGAAGATCGCGACCAACATCATGCATTTTGCCCGGGTTCTGCGTTCAGCCGGGCTTCCGGTTGGGCCGGGTAAAGTCATTGAGGGCATTCAGGCTGTCGAAGCGATCGGGATTGAAAGCCGCGAGGATTTCTACTGGACGCTACATGCTGTCTTCGTGAACCGCCGCGATCAGCGTGAAATCTTCGATCAGGCTTTTCACGTCTTCTGGCGCAATCCCAAGCTTCTCGAACGCATGGCGTCTTTGGTTCTGCCGTCCTTCGTGGACCCTGAAGCCCAGCAACAGGCTGAGGAAATGAACCGCCGACTGGCAGAAGCACTTAAGCAGAACCCTGCCGAGACTCCGGGTGAAGGCGAAGGCAATGATCCGGACGAGCCTGATATTACAGTCGATGCCGTGATGACGTGGTCGGCCAACGAGGTTCTGCAGGAAACCGACTTCGAAAAAATGTCACGCGAAGAGCTCGAAGCCGCCAAACGTGCCATTGCGCATATGCGTTTGCCGATCATGGAAGTTCCCACACGACGCTTCAAACGCGACCCTCGCGGGCAACGGATCGACATGCGCACCACACTACGCGCCGCAATGCGCGGTGGCGGCGGCGCAATTCCGCTGCAATACCGCAAACGCAAACGGCGTCATCCGCCTCTCGTTGTATTGTGCGATATTTCCGGGTCCATGAGCCGGTACTCCCGGATGGTGCTGCATTTCATGCACGCCATCACGAACGACCGTGACCGGGTACACACATTCCTGTTCGGCACGCGGCTGACTAATGTCACGCGCCAGCTGCGTTACAAGGATGTCGACGAAGCGCTAGATAAAGTCGGCGAAGCCGTCGACGACTGGTCTGGCGGCACACGTATTGGGCATTCCCTGCATGACTTCAATACGAACTGGTCCCGTCGCGTGCTGGGTCAGGGCGCGGTGGTGTTGTTCATCAGTGATGGTCTGGATCGCGACGCAGCAGACGGACTGGAACGGGAAATCGAGCGCCTGCACATGTCCTGCCGTCGCTTGATCTGGCTGAACCCGCTCTTACGTTATGATAGATACGAACCCAAATCGCTGGGGGCGCAGGCCTTGTTGCCGCATGTCGATGAGTTCCGTTCGATCCACAACCTCGAAAGTCTCGAGCAATTGTCGGAGGTTCTCACGAAACCGGCCCTGAACAAGGACTTCAAGCACAACCCATGGCAGGAGGCAGCCGAATGAGTGAATCCGCAATCGATTTACAGTCCCTGGACCACGACGACGTAATCGAGAAAGCCGCAGCCTGGCGTCAGTCCGGCAAAAGCGTTGCCATTGCTACCGTGGTCAGCACCTGGGGGTCCTCCCCGCGTCCGACGGGAAGCCAGCTCGCCGTTGATGAGGATGGCAATATGGTCGGATCGGTTTCCGGCGGCTGTATTGAAGGTGCCGTGGTTCATGAAGCGCGTGGCGTCATGGAAGACGGAAAACCGCGTCTTCTCGATTTTGGTGTTACCGATGAAATGGCCTGGGAAGTCGGTCTTGCCTGTGGCGGCAAGGTCGAAGTCTGGGTTGAACGGGTCGACTAGGAAAACTCCGAGAGCAACATGCGCCCAGACACAATCAATAACCTCCTCGCAGCCCGCGAAGCAAAACGCCCGGTCGCACTGGTGTCCAATCTGGACAGCGGCGAGCAATCCCTCGTCTACCGCGATGCCGTAGATGGCGATTTGAGCCTCGATAACGCGATTATCGACAAAGCGCGAAATGCCCTGCGTGACGACAAGAGTGGGCGTGTGGACGCCGACGGCACGCCTCTGTTCGTACAGGTCTTCAACCCGCCCAAACGCATGGTCATTGTGGGTGCTGTTCACATTGCCCAACCGCTCGTGACCCTCGCTCAGACGTCTGGCTATGAGGTGGTCATCGTTGATCCGCGGGGAGCTTTTGCAACACGCGACAGATTCCCGGGTGTGACCCTGAGTGAGGACTGGCCCGATAGCGCACTGGAAGAACTCAAAATCGACAATCGCACGGCCGTGGTCACCCTCACCCACGATCCCAAACTCGATGATCCTGCGCTGCATGTCGCCTTGCGGTCGGAAGCATTTTATGTCGGCGCCCTCGGCAGCAGAAAAACCCACGGTCGCCGCGTCGAACGACTGACCGAGGAAGGCTACAGCGAAGACGAGATCGGCAAAATCCACGCGCCGATCGGCCTCGCAATCAATGCCAAAAGCCCGGCCGAGATCGCCATCTCGATCATGGCGCAGATCACGCAAGTTCTGCGCACCGAATGAAATTCGGGCCCCTTCCCGTCACGCAAACCCTTGGCACCATGCTGGTGCATGGCCAAACCCTTGGCGGGCAACGCTATCGCAAGGGCCATGTGCTTACCGCAGGGGATGTCGCACAGCTTGAAGCGGCCGGCGTGGCGGAAATCACCGTCGCCATATTCGAACCCGACGACGTCGACGAAAACACCGCCGCGCGGCGCCTTGCGACTGCAGCCGCCGGACAAGGTGTGCGCGCCGGCATCGAAGGAACCGGGCGGGTCAATCTGTTCTCTGAGCACAACGGGCTCGTCACCCTCGATACGGCTGCTATCGCCCGTATCAATTCCATCGACGAAGGCATCACGATCGCAACTCTGCGCCCCCTCGACCGCGTGGAAGGTGATCAGGTGGTCGCGACGGTCAAGATCATTCCGTTTGCAGTCACCGAGCAGAACCTAGTCCGCGCAGAAGCAGCAGCCCGTGAGGGCGCCTCATCAGTATCTGTACGTCCCTACCGGTCACGCAAGGTCACGCTGATCCAGACCCAACTTCCCGGATTGAAACAAAGTGTTGCGGACAAGACCAATGACGTCATCCGTCAGCGGATTGAAGCCATGGGCAGTGAACTCTCGGAAGCCCGGATGGTCGCACACACCACCGCCAGCATCGCCGAAGAACTCTCAAGTGCCGTCGGGACAGGCGCGGAACTCATCCTCGTAATCGGCGCTTCGGCGACTGTCGACCGACAGGATGAAATTCCCGTCGCCATCGCGCAGGCCGGTGGGACAATCGATCACTTCGGTATGCCCGTTGATCCAGGAAACCTGATCGTGGTCGCCCATATTGGTGACGTGCCTGTTCTGGCACTCCCAGGGTCGGCGCGTTCCCCACGCCCCGGCGGAAACGACCTCCTGCTCGAGCGAATTATGGCCGACATCCCCGTCGACAGTGCACACATCATGTCGATGGGCGTTGGTGGCCTGCTGAAGGAAATACCCTCACGTCCCATGCCGCGGACCGAAGCAGCGCCTCGCCGGCAACGCAGCGCGCAATCGGTGGCCAGCTATGCCGCCGTCATTCTTGCCGCCGGGCAATCAAGCCGCATGGGAACGGTCAACAAACTGCTCATTGAAGTGGACGGCAAACCGATGGTCCGCCATGCAATAGATGCTGCACGTGCTGCGGGGGCCGATCCGATTATTGTTGTAACCGGCCACGCTGCAGAGGACGTTGGTGGCGCTGTGGGCGATGACGTGACCCTGGTACACAACCCCGACTACAAACAGGGCCTGAGCACGTCCCTGCGTGCTGGAATTGGAGCTGTTCCAGACACCTGTGAGGGCGCTTTGATTGCACTCAGTGACATGCCGCGGATAAAGCCCAAACATATCCAGCAAATCATGCGCGCACACGACCCTGATGAGGGCCATGTCATTTGTGTTCCCACTTGGCAGGGAAAACGCGGTAACCCTGTGCTCTGGGATCGCCGTTTTTTTGACGACTTTATGTCGTTGGGTGGCGATGTCGGTGCCAAACACCTGATCAACGAGAATGCTGATCTGGTTGTTGAGGTCCCAATTGAGGATGATTCCGTTCTCGTCGACGTCGATTCACCCGAAGCCCTGGCCGACCTTGCGGCTCAGGGCATGGAGATCAAGACATGAGAATTCTGATTCTATTGGCTTTCGCCACCACTTTTGTTTTTGGCCCTCAGATTCTGAGTTCGACAGATGCCGTTGCTCAGCAACGATCAAAAACCGAATGCACCATTCGTGAAGGCGTCGAATTCTACCGACAGAGGAACTACGGGCAGGCACTGCGTTGCTGGGAAGAAACAGCACGCCATGGCAACTCGGCAGCACAATTCAACATCGCGCGTATGTACGCACTGGGCGAAGGCGTCCCCTTTAACAAGATGGAAGCCTACAAGTGGATGACCATCGCGAGCCGTGCCGGTCGCCCTTAAGCCACCAAGGCGCTGACAAGCATTAAAAAGAACATGTCACCCGAGGAAATCGCAGAAAGTGTTTCACTTTCATTGGCCGCCGGGCTCAAACCCCGCGTTTGCTGACCCCGCCATCAATCGCCGTGGAGGTTCCGGTAATATACGAAGCACGCTCGCTTGCCAGAAATGCGGCCAGCGCTGCAAATTCGTCGACCCGCCCGATGCG
>Ga0181601_10001256_pt1 | contig 21572 bp, 15 predicted proteins | sample 041ome_8_FD_133020 | JGI IMG/M metagenome (GOLD analysis project Ga0181601, IMG submission 133020) | Coastal salt marsh microbial communities from the Groves Creek Marsh, Skidaway Island, Georgia - 041407BS metaG (megahit assembly) | ecosystem: Environmental > Aquatic > Marine > Intertidal zone...
ACCCGGAGGTGCTTCTGCCGCATGCCGTTGCAATATGGAGTGAGGTTGTGAACGGGGTGCTTGAGGTGAATGTCGAGGTATCAGGTAGCGCCATTCGATGGCGCCACTCGTGAGCTGCGTATTGGTTAAAAAGTGGCAGAAGTGTGCCAGCAAGTGCCGCATGGCGGGATGCAGTTCCTGTTGATTTTGAATATCAAAACCGAACCACAGCGTGTCTTCAAAACGCTCCGGCGGTTGGTAGGTGACAGCTGGCTCCTGTCGATTGCCTTGTAGTTGATTGAGCCACTCTAGAAAAGCCTCGCCGCAGCGCTTACCCAGCGCGGGTAACGGAATATTAAGCAATTGCCGAAATTGCCGTATGCCCGTTTTCTCGAGGCGTTTGACAGCTTTGGGAAATGCATCGTCGATGAGACTCAGAGGGAGTGGTGCCAATCGGATGGCAAGAGGTTGTTCGGGTCGGCGGGCGTCATCGCGGTCGGTATAGCTCAGCAGCCAGGCAGCGTTGCGGGTTTCAGCAACGCCGAGCGCGGCGGTGAGTCCACGCAGCTGCATCTCGTTGTCGACATGATTGAGTAATGCCTCAAGGCCGTGATGCACTTGCAGGCAGCTGCCAATTTCAATCATCAGAGCGTTATCGCGCCAGCGTTGTAGGTGCGGTGAGATTCCGTAGGCCCAGCTGGTGAGCTGTTCCAGTAACCTGTCCTCGGTTTCCAGCGAGCGTTCGAGTACGCGGTGTTCACAATGAGAAAGTAATGCCTGCGCTGTGTTGACGCTTTGCCCGGGCAGTACACCGGCCAGGCTGGTCTGATCGTCACAAACCAGCACCTTGCGCTGGGAGGCGATAACAGTCGCGATATCGTGGCGACAGCCATGTTGTTGCAACAGGGCTTCCAGCGGAAGTAACTCAAAACGGAGGCAAAGCCACAGAGACATCACCCCATAATACTGTATTTTTATACAGTATTATGGGGATAATCCCGATGACTTGCCCTGATGACCCCGTTATTTTGCAAAACTATACTGGTGCGCTTTCATCCGCTGGCTGTAAACCGGATTTTATTTATGCTGAACCTGTATCACCTGACGATATCCCGCTTGGCTTATGAAAGCGTTCGCTCATCGCTGCGCACCGCCACTGTTTCTCGGTGGCTATTAGGCGCGCTGCTGGTCGCGCTATTGGTGGCTTGCGACTCGACACAGACATCCACCGAAACTGCCGAGGTCGCCGCTCCCCCGTCTGCCGAACAACAGAAACTGGAGGCCTTTTTTGCCGCCACCTGGGCCGAGGATCTGGCCCGGTTTCCGGCTAGTGCCAGTTACCTCGGTGTTAAGGACCAGCAAGACCAATGGAACGATGTGTCTGAGTCTTTTCAGCTTGAGTCTCTCGAGATAACGCGCCAACGACTGGCGTTCATCGAGGGCATTGACACCGCCCAGTTATCCTCAGAGCGGTTACTGTCCTATCAACTCTACCGCCTGGATCTGGAGCGGACACTGGCGGGCGCGCCTTTCAGGCATCACCGCTATGTTATTCATCAGCATCGTGGCCCTCACACCGGCGTGGTCAGTCTGTTGGTCAATGTGCACACCGTTACCTCTGAAGCAGACGCTCAAGCCTACATCGCCCGGTTGAATAACTTGCCGCAGTACTTTGACGGCGTCATCGAGCAACTGGCGCTTCGTGCTGAGAAAGGCTTGTATCTGGTCGACTGGATGATTCCCAAGATCGTTCGATCAGCAGGTAATGTGCTAAAGGGATCACCATTTGATGATAGCGCCGAGCCATCTATTCTTTGGCAAGATTTTTCCAGCAAGCTGGATGCATTGGATCTGGAGCCCGCGGTATCGGAGGACCTCAGCCAGGCCGCGAGAACGGCACTCCTCACCGCCGTTAAACCTGCGTATGAACGGCTCATCGCTGCGATTCAAGCTCAGCAGAGCGCCGCTCCCTCTGAGGATGGCGTCTGGCGGTTTCCCGAGGGGGAGGCTTTTTATGAAAACAGGCTGCGTGTTTACACCACGACCGATCTGACAGCCGAAGAAATTCACCAAGCGGGTCTCGCCAATGTAGCGCGACTTCATACGGAGATGCGTGCTGTGATGTCGGCACTGGGGGAAGAGGGAGACCTCAGCGACTTTCTTGATCGGGTGCGCAACGACGCTTCCCTGCGCTATCCCAATACCGATGAGGGCCGCGACGCGTACCTGACTGCAGCCCGCAGCGCCGTCGAGAGCATGGCGCAGCGGTTACCGGATTACTTTGGGGTGTTGCCGAAATCTGACTTGGTAGTGAAGCGAGTCGAGCCTTACCGCGAACAGTCGGCGGGCAAGGCCTTCTATCAGAGTCCGCCGCCAGATGGCTCACGGCCCGGCATTTATTACGCAAATCTCTATGACATGAACTCGATGCCCACTACTGATCTGGAAGCCTTGGCGTTTCACGAGGGCTTGCCGGGTCATCACTTGCAGCGTGCTATCGCCGCAGAGCTGGCCGATGTCCCTGACTTTCAGCGGCATACCCGGTTCACCGCTTACACGGAGGGATGGGGCCTCTACTCTGAATATTTGGCGCATGAAATGGGCTTTTATCAAGATCCCTATTCAAATTTCGGGCGCTTGGCGATGGAGCTCTGGCGCGCAGCCCGTTTGGTCGTCGATACAGGGCTGCACCACAAGAAATGGACAAGGGAAGAGGCGGTGGCCTACCTCGTCAATAACACCCCTAACGCTGAATATGACTGCCAGCGCGCCATTGAGCGGTATATCGCTATGCCTGGTCAGGCAACGGCCTACATGATTGGGAAACTCCGCATTGTGGAACTGCGGGAAATGGCCCGCGAGGCGCTGGGTGCCGATTTTGATATCCGTACCTTTCACGATGCCGTATTGCGCACTGGCGCGGTGCCGCTGGATCAGCTTGAAGCGAACATTAAGCGCTTGATCAACACCACCCTCGCGAATGGTTAACGAACGGCTTTTGGGTGCGGCCACGGGTAAGGTTGTTGTGGTCCTGTCATCGAGAAAACCGATGGTATTTATCTAAACAATCAGCTTTTCAATACCGGTGGTCAGTGGCTAGAGTGTGGGCGGGGTATCTCTTTTTACTGAGGACAGCATGATGAAAATGACGTTAATGAAAACGACGGTCGTGCACACTGCTTTGGCTGCGGCGCTGGTGGCGTTACCGGCCATTGAATCGGTGGCACGAAGCACACCTAAAAGCACCCAGGCCTGGTGGCCGACCAGTCTTGACCTGACGCCGCTGCGACAGCACGAGCGCAGCGCCAACCCACTTGGTGGCGATTTTGATTACGCCGCAGAATTCGCGCGTCTCGATTTGGAAGCGCTTAAAGCGGATATCAACGACACGCTCACGACTTCGCAGCCCTGGTGGCCTGCAGACTACGGTAATTACGGTCCGTTTTTTGTGCGTATGGCGTGGCACAGTGCCGGTACTTATCGTACGTCAGATGGCCGCGGTGGTGCCGATGGCGGCCAGCAGCGCTTCGAACCGCTGAACAGTTGGCCGGACAACGGCAATCTCGACAAAGCGCGACGACTGTTGTGGCCCATCAAGCAAAAATACGGCAACCAGATTTCCTGGGCTGACCTGATGGTCCTCGCGGGTAACGTGGCCATGGAAAACATGGGGTTCAAGACGTTTGGATTTGCCGGCGGCCGCACCGACGATTGGGAGCCCGAGTGGGTGTACTGGGGTCCTGAAGCCAAGATGCTCGCTGACGAGCGCTATGCTGAAGGTCGCCAGTTGCGCAAAGGCTTGGCTGCCGTGCAGATGGGTCTGATCTACGTGAATCCTGAGGGCCCCAATGGCAATCCCGACCCCGTGCTGGCCGCCCATGATATCCGTGAGACCTTCGGCCGAATGGCGATGAATGATGAAGAGACCGTGGCACTGATTGCGGGCGGACACTCATTCGGGAAGGCCCACGGTGCGCACAAGCCTGATGACTGCGTAGGTCCGGAGCCAACTGGCGAGGCAATCGTTGAGCAGGGCTTTGGTTGGAAAAATACCTGTGGCAAAGGTAACGCAGAAGACACGGTGACCTCGGGTCTGGAGGGCGCTTGGACAGCTACGCCGACCCAGTGGTCAATGATGTATCTGGCGAACTTGTTTGCCTATGAGTGGGAGCAAACGCGCAGTCCGGCGGGCGCGCTGCAGTGGCAGCCCAAGGACGGCGCTGCGGCGGGCACAGTCCCCGATGCCCATCTTGAAGGTGTGAGCCATGCGCCGGTGATGTTTACGACAGATCTGTCGTTGAAATTTGACCCCAGCTACCGCGAGATCTCGCAGCGCTTCCTCGAGGATCCCGCCGAGTTCGAGCTGGCCTTTGCGAAAGCATGGTTCAAATTGACGCATCGTGACATGGGTCCAAAGATCCGCTATCTGGGTGACGATGTGCCGGCAGAGACTCTGGCCTGGCAAGACCCGCTGCCCGAGCGCGACTACAAGCTGATCAGTGACCGGGATATCCGTAAGCTGGAAGCCGCCATTGAGGCCAGTGGACTGTCCAACACGCAACTCGTGAGTACCGCTTGGGCCTCTGCCTCCACGTATCGCGCCACCGACATGCGCGGCGGTGCCAACGGCGCTCGTATCCGCCTCGCGCCCCAGAATCAGTGGGCGATTAATAACCCCACTGAATTGGCCGAGGTGATGGCTGTGCTGGAGGAAGTACAGGATGAGTTCAACAGCGGCTTGTCCGGTGGCAAGCAGGTATCACTGGCTGATGTCATCGTGCTTGCGGGTAACGTCGGGGTTGAGCAGGCGGCCGAGGAATTCGGGGTCGAGGTATCGATTCCGTTCACTCCGGGACGTGTCGATGCGATCGAAGGTTCTGTAGACGCAACGTCATGGTCTGTGATGGAGCCTCGCCATGACGGTTTCCGTAATTACATGGCAGACCTTGGCTTTATGTCGCCTTCGCAGGCGTTAATCGACAAGGCCGATATGCTGAATCTGACCGTGTCAGAAATGACGGTATTGCTGGGTGGATTACGTGCCATGAATGCCAACGCCGATGGCAGTGACCGCGGTGTTCTCACGGATCGTCCGGGAGTCTTGAGCAATGATTTCTTTATGAATCTGCTCGATATGAATACCGCATGGGGGCCGTCCTCTGAAGCGTACGTCTTTGAGGGACGCGACCGGCAGAGTGGCGAGCTCAAGTGGACCGCGACGGAATTCGATCTCGTCTTCGGCTCCAACTCGGAACTGCGTGCGGTGGTGGAGTTTTACGCATTTGACGAAAGTCGGCAGCGCTTTATCAAAGATTTCGCCAGCGCGTGGACCAAGGTCATGGACGCGGACCGTTTTGATATTGAGGATTCTGGCAACGTTGTGGTGAGCGTCGCCCAATAAGTGGTTTGACGCTGCATGACTAAGCCCCGCCTCGCGGGGCTTTTTTTTATGTGTGTTTTATGTGTGGGCCTTTGGTCGATATCTCGGGGCGACCGTTCAGGCGGAAGGGCGGCAATCTGACTGATTTGGGAATGAATCTGGCGATTCCATAGCCGTCCAGATGGGGGCTACATGAGGAATGGATTCATCCATTGGCAGTGGAATTGCCGGGCTTTGATGCCCCCCTCGTTGCTTGAGAATTTTGATCTGGCGGTAACCGTCTATCTGAATTTTGAGGCTGGCAGGGGAGGCCTGATCCAGCGCCTCGGATGAGCGAAACAGAATAGCGACCGTGCCATGGCTGGCAGCGGCCAATTGAATTTTGCGCAGTTCTGCATAGCGATAATCCGTTGCGCCCAACCAGGCAAAGACCGCGCTGCAGGTGTTGCTCCTTAAGGCTTGCTCGGTTGACCACAGAACCTCATCACGATTTCGGGGGTGCACGAGCATGATCTCCTGGAGGTCGATGCCCTCGCCGGCGAGCAGTGGAGCGTAAGGCGTGTAGGGAGGATCAATAAATACCTGCCAGTGACCTTGTCCGGAAAGGGTTTTCATCATAGGCATGAACACACCCATGGCATCGAGCCCACATTGGTTGCTAATGACTTCGATACATCCTCCGGGTGGCCAGCCTCTGTTGTAGAGTTGCGCATCCAGCGCGTCGAAACCGGTTCTGATCCCGGAAAAAGTATCGGCATCGCCGTTGGCGGCGGTGGCTTCTGGATGCAGGAAAATACGGTTATGTTGACCGGCGTGGAATGGCCCCATACCGTGTTGGCCCATGCCTCGCCAGGTGTCGGCACGGCGGAAAATATCTTCGAGCAGATAATTCATGATGTACTCCGGTTCCATACAGTTATGCCTGATCGCCGTCGCGGGTCAGCGAGTGTCAAACGAGACAGCCACAACAGTAAAAATACTGTATAAATAGACAGTATTTGAGCGTGACCCAAAAAGCAAGTGAGGATTTTTCGGACTGTCGTGAAACGCGACAGGTGCATCGATCCGCGCTCTCGGACCCGCGTTTTAGGCGCTATTACCCGGCCAGTTGGTTCTCGAGCTTGGGCGCCTGGCTCCTACGATTTTTGCTCGGCTGGAGCGCCTGGGAACTCACGCATTCAGCCACTTGGGTTGGCATTGTCGGGGCTCTGATGCTGGCACCGGCTCTGGTGCTATCCCCGTGGTTTGGCATCTTGTCAGACCGCATCAACCCGCGTGAGGGGCTTCGGCTCTCCATGGTTATTCACAGTCTGATTGCGCTGCTGGGCGCGATGACATCGGGCTTTGATGTCTACGACCGCGCCATGTTGGTCACGTTGGCAAGTGCTCTGGGCGTGGCGACTTCTCTTCACTCGCCTATGCGGCTCGCGCTCGTGCCGCTACTGGTTGCCCGTGAAGCCCTGCCCAGCGCCGTCGGCTATTCCGCCATGTCATTCAATATCGCCCGTATGGTGGGACCTGCCGTGGGTGCCCTACTGGTGGCCCAATTGACTGTCACCGCCGCGTGGATGATGGCGATGCTGATGTTCTGCATCTCTTTTCTGGGGTTATCACGACTGAGAATCGAACGACCCTCGGACGCCAAAACGTCAGCACCGTATGTTCAGCAGCTGATCGCCGGTTTTCACTATTTGCTGGGACGCACTGACCTGAAGTTACTGCTGGCGCTCACGGCATTGAACGGTCTGCTCGGGCGTACGGTGATTGAGCTGCTGCCCGCCTTGTCAGGGCAGCTATTGCAGGGCGGCTCCACCGAACTGGCGACGCTGGTCGCCATGGCGGGCCTAGGTTCGGTACTGGGCGGCTTGTTTGTCAGTCGCCAAACAGCGGACCTGATCGCTCTGTTCAGACTGGTTTGTGTTGCCATTGGTCTTGCCTGCCTTGGACTTGCAAGCCTGCGCTGGTTCTCGGGGACCCTCGGCCTGTCTGTTTGGGTCTCTTGTCTCAGCATTGTGGCGACCATTGCCGGGACGGGTTCGCAGACGCTGGTTCAGCTGTGTGCTGAGGGTGACTACCGAGGCCGGGTGATGAGCGTGTGGACGATGTTCGCTATGGGCGCCCCTGCTTTGGGTGCGGCACTACTGGGCGCGGGGGCAGACCGATTCGGCTTCAGTAACTTGTCAATGTTGGTGGGGGGGGTCGGTTTAGGTTTGGCGGCGACGTGCTATGCGAGACGCTCGACTGTTCTTGGCGCTGGCAATCCCTGAGCCATCACTACCACTCGACGCTCCAATAGACTCCAGGGTTCGCCGCTGAGAAACCCCTTGCTGGCACCGTCTGTCTGGAAGCTCAGCGCCTGCATCTCCGCGAGATCCCGGCCACCGAGTCGATTGACCGCAACGCGCACCAGTGCCTGACGATTACGCCAAACGCCGCGCTGATTCAGCGCCTGAGAGATCACCGCACCGCCTGCCAGATCTCGCTTCACATCGGCCAATAATCGCACTTCGCGTGCTATCGCCCACAGCAAGACCGGTGGTTGAATGGATTCTGCTCTCAGTCCTCTCAGCGTTCTCACCGCCGCTCTGGCATCGCCTGACAATGCGACGTCTACCAGTCGAAAGGCATCGTAGCGCGCGTTGTCCGATACCGTGTCTGCGACCATTTCGGCGGTAATGGTTCGCTCACCATGCAGCAAACGCAGTTTCTCGATCTCCTGAGCGGCGGCCAAAAGGTTGCCTTCGAGCCGCTCAGCCAGCAACGTGACAGCATCGGGGTTGGCGCTTAATCCTGCACTGCGCATGCGAGACATGATCCAATCGGGCAGCTCAGCGGGCGATACAGGCCAAATGGGAATGATGACGCCGGCCTCATCCAGTCCCATATACCACTTACTTTTCTGTGACTGTTTATCAATGCGTCCGCTGACGATCAGCAACACATCCTCTGGTTGACTACTGAGGTATTCCTGTAGCGCTTTGCTGCCCTCGGTACCGGGCTTTCCACTGGGCAGCTGAATTTCGATTAATTTTCGATCGGCAAAGAGAGACAGGGATCCCGCAGTGTGACCCAGCTCCCGCCAATCCTCCTTGCTCGCGACATGAATCCGCTGCCGTTCAGCGCATCCTGCTTGTCGCGCTGCCGCGCGGATTGCGTCGGCACACTCTTGAACCAGTAGCGGTTCATCGCCGGATACGAGGTAGCAGGAAGCGAGGCTGTTGGTAAGGTGTTGCTCAAGTTGCGCGGGCTTCAGTTGCATCAGTTGGCGACGCTGTGGCTCAGTCTGCGAAAAATTTGAGCTGCGAGATCACGACGCATTTCGGCCCGCAACAGACGGAGCTCCTCTGTCTTGCCGACAACGTTTCGGGGATCGTTGAGCATTTGGCGATTGACGGTTGCCCGCGCAGCGATGGGATCGCGATCCGCCTGCTCGAGGGTGAAGTCAGCCGCCAAGGTCAGTTCCAATTCGGCCGCTCGAGCCTGTGCGGTGAGAGACACATTGCGTTGGGTGAACTGTTCAGGCTGCAGCGTCAGTATCAATGTGGCGTCATCGTCATCAGTCAAGATCAGGCCATTGGCGGTTAATTCCCGTGTCACCTCCCGAGTCAGTTCTGATCGAGGTTGGCTGCTGACCAGTTGCAGCAGCGTGCCTTCTAGTTGCGCGCCCTCCAGGCCGCTCCCCTTCAATTGAAAGCCACAGCCGGTGACCGCCAGCAACGCCCCGATCACGATCAGGCGCCAGAGGTGCGAGGTGTTGCAGAAGACAGTGTAGACAGTGCGCGCGTTCATCATTGGGCGACAATATTGACCAGTTTCTGTGGCACCACAATGACTTTTCGAATTGTGGCGTCGGCGAGAAAGCGCCGCACGTTTTCCTGATCCTTTGCCAGCGCCTCGATCTCGGTGCGATCGGCTGACGCGGGGACTAGAATTTTACCGCGCACCTTACCGTTCACCTGCACCACGATCTCCAGCTCATCACGGCTCAATGCAGATTCATCCAACGCAGGCCAATGGCTCTCGACAAAGGCTTCACCCGTCAATTGACGCCACAGGTGTTCACTTAAGTGCGGCGTAATGGGCCACAGCATTTGCAAAACAGCATGCAGCCCTTCACTGATCACGCTGCGGTCCTCCGGTGTCTCACCCGGATGACGACCGAGGTCATTGCACAGCTCCATGATCGCAGCGACCGCTGTATTGAAGGTCTGTCTGCGACCATAGTCGTCGCTCACTTTTGCGATGGTCTCGTGGATCTTTCTGCGCAGTGTCTTTTGTTCGGAGGTAAGGGATTCCGCTGCCGAAGCGCCCTCGTCGGATCCGAAATCATGGATCAGGCGCCACAAGCGCTTGATGAATCGGTGTGCACCCTCCACCCCGGAATCTGACCATTCCAAAGACTGTTCTGGTGGCGCGGCAAACATACTGAAAAGGCGCACCGTATCGGCGCCATAGCGGTCGATCAAGGCTTGCGGGTCAACTGTATTGCCCTTGGATTTTGACATCTTGGCGCCATCCTTCAGCACCATCCCTTGCGTCAGCAGTCGCTCAAACGGCTCATCACTATCCACCAGTCCTGCGTCGCGCATTAATTTATGGAAGAAGCGGGAATAGAGCAGATGCAGAATTGCGTGCTCGATGCCGCCGACATACTGATCGACCGGCAGCCAGTAATTGGCTTGCGCACTGTCGATCATGCCATCGGTATAGTGCGGGCAGGTGAAGCGCGCGTAGTACCACGAGGACTGCACAAAGGTGTCGAAGGTGTCGGTTTCGCGCTCGCAGGGCTGCCCTTCCAACTCGAACTTGCGCCACTCAGGGTCTGCTTTGATGGGCGACGTCACGCCATCCATTGCCACGTCTTCAGGTAGCAACGAGGGCAGGCGGTCAGCGGGTATGGGGATATCTCGCCCGTCTTCGAGGTTGAGCATGGGAATGGGTGTTCCCCAGTAGCGCTGTCGCGATACGCCCCAGTCTCTCAACCGGAACTGGGTCGTAGTGCGACCCATCTGCTTGGCCCCAAGCTGCGCAGCGATGCCCTCAAAAGCGGCCTCGAAGTGGCAACCATCGAACTCTGCAGATCCTGTGAGCACACCGTGCTCCGTATAGGCGCTGTCCGCGATATCGGCTGGATGGCCTTCGGCGTCACAGATCACGGTTTTCATTGGTAGCGAGTACTTGCGCGCAAACTCCCAATCTCGCTCATCGTGCGCCGGCACGGCCATCACCGCGCCTGATCCGTAGTCCATGAGCACGTAGTTGGCGACCCAAACCGGGATTGCTTCTCCGGTCAATGGGTGCGTGGCGCGCAAGCCGGTATCCATTCCGAGCTTCTCAGCCTGCGCCATGTCGGCCTCGGCCACCGATGCCTGTTTACAGGCGGCAACAAATTGGGTCAGCTCAGGGTTCTGCTCGGCCAACGCAAGCGTGATCGGATGTTCCGCGGCGAGACTGATGTAGGTAACGCCGAAGAGCGTATCGGGCCGGGTGGTATACACCTCGATGCGGTCAAGATTCGCAATCGGCGACTCCAATCCAAACGCCAGTTCCACACCGCGACTTTTACCGATCCAGTTCCGCTGCATAATGCGCACGGCCTCTGGCCAGCCCTCCAGCGTATCCAGTCCCTCCAGTAATTCCTCGGCGTAGGCGGTGATGCGAATAAACCACTGAGGAATTTCTCGCCGTTCGATCAGCGCACCGGAGCGCCAACCTCGCCCGTCAATGACCTGTTCGTTTGCCAGTACCGTCTGGTCCACGGGATCCCAGTTCACCGTCGCCATCTTCTTGTAGACCAGGCCACGCTCGAACAGTTGGGTGAAAAACCACTGTTCCCACTGATAGTACTGCGGGTCGCAGGTGGCAATTTCCCGGTCCCAGTCATAGGCGTAGCCCAGTCGCTGCAGTTGGGCTCGCATATGGTCGATGTTTTCCCGGGTCCACGCTGCGGGCGCCACCTTGTTGGCGATCGCCGCATTCTCTGCGGGAAGCCCAAACGCGTCCCATCCCATGGGCTGCAGCACGTTTTTGCCCTGCATGCGCTGGTAGCGCGCGATCACGTCGGCGATGGTGTAGTTGCGGACATGGCCCATGTGAAGCTTGCCACTGGGGTAGGGAAACATCGCGAGGCAGTAGAACTTCTCCCTCGCGTTGTCTGGCTGCACGGCAAAACGTCCCGTCTCGGCCCAGTCTGCTTGCAGTGCGACTTCCAGCGTTTGGGGCGTGTATTCCTGGCTCATAGTGACTCTATATTGCGATATTGCGTAATTCTGAAGAGCGTACTGAGGTAAGGCTTGCTGTGCGAGCCGACCCTCGGGGAGCGGGGTCTGCCATTTTCAGCCCAGCTTAAATCTTGATCAGTGCCGGCGCAGAGTTTACCAGCATTAAGGGCGGTCTCGACCTAATACCAACGTGATCAGCGCAAATACCAGAACGGGTAAGCTACCTGTCAGCGTATAAGGCGTGTGCCCGGTGCGGGGTTGAACTGCTCCCATCACGACAGCGTCAGTAAACTGAGGCGAGGTTGCGATCACTCGGCCCCCGGCATCCACCAGTGCGGTGATGCCGTCGTTGGTGCTGCGAATCAGGTCCCGCCCCATTTCGACCGCGCGATAGCGGGCCATTTGAAAGTGTTGCCACGGCCCGACACTGTCACCGAACCAGGTATCGTTGCTGATGGTGATTAATAGCGCCGCATCGCGCCCGAGTCGCTGCACGAAGTCGGGGTAGACGACCTCATAACAGATGAGGGATGCGACCGGCAGGCCATGGGCCATGAGCGGTGGTTGGTCAGACGAACCTTCACTGAATTGCGACATGGGCAAATCAAAAAATGCGATGAGCCCGCGCAACCAACCCTCGAGCGGGACGTATTCTCCAAAGGGCACCAGCTTCTGCTTGTTGTAGGTTCCCGATCCGTTGCCCAGCGCCACAACGCTGTTGTAGCGGCCGCCCGTGTCGCGTGTAGGGATGCCTGTGATCAGCGTCGTGGCGCTTTTGGTTGCGTCTTGATCGGCCTGATTGATGACAGCTTCTAGCTGATCGCGATAACCTGGTATTGCTGACTCAGGCCAAACCACAATGTCGTGGCTTTCAGACAGTCGCGCACTGCGCTCAACGAAATCGCGGAGAATGCCGCCGCGGTATCGTGGATTCCATTTTTCTTTGAGAGGCACATTCGGTTGAACAGCCGCAACGCGGAGCGGTGTTCCTAAGGGCTGAGTCCACTGTACGCCCGACCACAGCGAGCCACTTAGCCATAGTGCAGTTGAGCAGAACAGAGTGATGATCCAGCGTGGCGCGCGTTGCGGCCGGGACAGCGCCGACACCCAAAGGCACCCCAGCAAAACAATGAGCCAAGAGGATCCGTACACCCCGATCACGGGGATCCAACCAGCGAAGGGCGAGTCGAGCATGCCGTAACCGGCATAAGACCAGGGAAAGCCTGTCAGTAGCCAGCTCCGTACCCACTCGAACAACACCCACACGGAGGCAAACTGTATGACCTGCCAGCCTAAATGGCGGCTCGCCAGTCGGTTGAAGAGTAGCGCTTGGAGTGTAAACAGCAGTGCCAGACCACCGCAGAACATGACGGTGAGCACCGTTGCCAATGGTACGGGTGTATTGCCGTAGACGTGGATGCTGACGTACACCCACGACACGCCAGCACCAAAAAAACCGGCGCCAAAGAAGAATCCGGTACGCAGTGGTGTTCTGCAATGAGCCGGGTTCAGACAAAAGAACAGTAAGCCCGCACTGAGACCCACGAGCGGCCACCAATCAAATGGCGCGAGGCCCAGCGGAAAGATCAGGCCAGCGACACAGGCAAGACCCCAGCGCGGCCAGTTATTGGGCATTACTCTGCGGGCACGGAGGCGTTAGTGGTGACGCGCAAACGGGTGAGTCTTCGCTCGTCGGCGTGAATCACTTTGAATTCAAACTGGTCGAGGCGGACAGACTGATTCTTCGTGGGCACTTGCCCAAAGGCGTTAATCACTAACCCGCCGATGGTGTCGAACTCTTCATCACTGAACGCAGTGCCAAAGAATTCATTGAAGTCTTCGATGGGCGTCAGTGCTTCGACCATGAATGAGTTGTCGTTAACCGGTCGAATGAGCTGCCCCTCTTCAACGTCGGTTTCGTCCTCGATTTCGCCAACAATCTCCTCAAGTACGTCCTCGATCGTAATCAAGCCTGCGATCCCGCCGTACTCGTCGATCACAATCGCCATATGATTGCGGTTTTGACGAAACTCGCGGAGCAATACATTCAGTCGTTTGCTCTCAGGGACGGCTATGACCGGCCGCATCAGTTCCTTAATGCTGGGCACCGCCGAATCAGTTTGAACCAGCGGTAGCAGATCTTTCGCCAACAAGATGCCAATGACGTCGTCGATGCCATCGCCGATGACCGGGTAGCGCGAGTGACCCGATTGGGTGATTTGCGGCAGCGCTTCCAGAAGAGGCTGATCGGCGTCAATGACCACCATTTGTGCGCGAGGGATCATGATGTCGCGCACCTGCATGTCGGTGACCAATAAGGCCCCCTCCATGATTTTTCGTGCGTCCTCGTCAATAATCTCATGTTCCTCGGCCAGAGCGAGCACGCCCTCGAGGTCAGACTTGTTCTGCGGCTCTCCGCTGATGAAGTGGGTGAGTCGGTCCAGCCAAGATCGTTCTTCGGATTCCGGCTTGCGGTCTTCAGTCACAGTGCTGCGCCCTCCGGGGGCCGATGAGAATCATAGGGATTGGGAAAGCCCAGACGGTGAAGCAAATCGATCTCCAAGCGCTCCATCAACTCGGCCTCTGCTGACGTTTGGTGGTCGTGACCCAGCAAGTGCAAAACGCCATGGATGATCAGGTGCGCCCAGTGAGCCTCGACCGTTTTTGCTTGTTGGGCTGCCTCACGCTCGACGAGGGGCGCACAAATAACCAGATCACCCAGCAGGCCGGATTCGGCGTCAGGCGGCAGATCGGCGGGGAAGGATAAGACGTTCGTTGCGCCGGGCTTGGCGCGAAAGGTCTGGTTGAAATTAGCCGCTTCGTCGTCACCGGTAATCCGGATCGAGAGCTCGGGCGTGTGTCCGGACCGGCTCTGCGCGCTTGCCAGCGCGCGGCAGACCCAGTCCTCGATGGCCTCGTCAGATGGCGAGGCCATAGGGGTGTTGCGGTCCACGGATAAGATGATGTTCACGGAGGACCGTCGCCGCCACGCTGAGCGGTTTTTTGTTCGTGCTCGTCGTAGGCACTCACGACCCTTTGCACCACAGGGTGGCGCACGACGTCTTTATTCGCGAACTGAGTAAAGGTGATGCCTTCAACATCCTCTAATACGGTCATGGCGTGTTTGAGACCGCTTTGCGTGCCCTTGGGCAGATCAATTTGGGTGGTATCGCCTGTGACCACAGCGGTTGAGCCAAAGCCGATACGAGTCAGGAACATCTTCATCTGTTCCTTGGTGGTGTTCTGTGCCTCGTCAAGAATGATAAAGGCGTGATTGAGCGTGCGGCCGCGCATGAAAGCCAACGGTGCGATCTCGATCACGTGCCGCTCGATGTATTTGTTAACGGTTTCAAACCCCAACATCTCGTAGAGCGCGTCGTACAGCGGTCTGAGGTAGGGGTCGACCTTTTGTGAGAGATCCCCGGGCAGGAATCCGAGACGCTCGCCTGCCTCCACCGCCGGACGGACCAGCAGAATCCGTTTGACCTGCTCGTTTAACAGGGCTCGCACCGCACAGGCGACGGCAAGATAGGTTTTGCCGGTACCTGCAGGGCCAATGCCAAAATTGATGTCGTGGCTACCAATCGCAGAGACATAGGCTCGTTGGTTTTGACCGCGGGGCCGAATGGACTGCCGCTTTGTGCGGATCAATCCTGCTGTTTCACCGCTGATTTCTGCGCTTTGCGGCTCGCTCAGCAGCTCAAGATCGGCTTCTTGCAGACGCAGATGAATGCTTTCTGGACTCAGTTGAATACCATTTTCAACATCGGCGTACAGTGACGACAGGAGCGATGCCGCCATCTGGCAGCGTGCGTGCGTGCCTCGTAACTCGAACTGATTGCTGCGGTTCTGAATGGAGATTTCTAGCCGCTTTTCAATCTGGCGCAGGTGACTGTCCAGCTGCCCGCACAGGGCCGCCAGATTACGCGCGTCATTAGGTTCGAGGGAGAGTGTGATATGTGAGGCCAGACCCGGGGGGTTGGCCTCGGGCGCCGATTGCTCTGTGTCCAACGGTTTTCACGCCGCCTCTTTCACATTGGGAACCAAACGATACTCGCCTTGCGGGCTGAGTCAACTCCCGGATGGCGTTATATGGAAGTTGAAATAAGGCAGCCCAGCAGAGAGTTTGTGTAGGCCGCCGTGATTTCAACGTCCGCAAATTCGCCAATGAGGGCACAGTCCTGACACGGGAAGTTCACCACTCGATTATTCTCTGTGCGCCCCGATAGCTGTCCGGGATCCTTTTTCGCATAACCGGTGACCAATATTCGCTGTTTGCTGCCTACCATGGCCTGAGCAATTTGCTGCGCTTGCTGGGCGATTCGTGCCTGTAGAATGTGCAGGCGCTGTTTCTTGACGTCCTCTGGCACTTCGTCGCGCAGATCGGCGGCGGGTGTGCCGGGACGAGCGCTGTAGATGAAGCTGAACGACGAATCAAAGCCTACGTCCTCGATCAGTTTCATCGTCGCCGCAAAATCGGCTTCGGTCTCTCCCGGAAATCCAATAATAAAATCGGATGACATTGAAATGTTGGGCCTCACTTTGCGCAGGGCACGAATGGTCGCTTTGTACTCCAACGCGGTATGGCCCCGCTTCATGGCCATTAGAATGCGGTCAGAGCCGCTTTGCACAGGCAGGTGCAGATGGTCCACCAGCGCGGGAATTTCCGCGTAGCAGGCAATGATGGCGTCGGTGAATTCAACGGGATGAGAGGTGGTATAGCGGATGCGCTCGATCCCAGGGACCATATCGACCAAATGCAAGAGCTCAGCAAAATCGATGATCTCGTCGAGGTGGTTACGCCCGCGATACGCGTTCACGTTCTGTCCTAAAAGATTGACCTCTTTAACACCTCGATCTGCCAGCCCTGCAATCTCGGCAATGACATCGTCGACCGGACGCGACACCTCCTCGCCCCGGGTGTAGGGCACCACACAGAAGGTACAGTATTTACTGCAGCCCTCCATGATCGAGACGAAAGCACTTGGCCCGTCGACACTGGGCTCTGGGAGTCGATCGAATTTTTCAATCTCGGGGAAGCTGACATCGACCACGACCGGCTCACCCCGGCGACGATCGTCGAGCATCTCCGGTAGGCGGTGAAGTGTCTGCGGACCAAATATCAAGTCAACGTAGGGCGCCCGCTTGCCGATCTCGGCGCCTTCCTGGCTGGCGACGCAACCACCGACACCAATGATCAGATCAGGATTCTGCTTTTTCAGGTGCTTCCAACGCCCCAGTTGGTGAAACACCTTTTCCTGAGCTTTTTCGCGAATAGAACAGGTGTTCAGGAGCAATACATCCGCTTCGTCGGCAGAATCGGTTGGCTCGAGGCCGTGGCTCGCTGCCAGAAGGTCTGCCATTCTGGCCGAGTCGTACTCGTTCATCTGACAACCGTGGGTCTCGACGAACAGTTTTTTCGCGCCTGATTTGCTCATTTTGCTCCGTGGGGTGACTCCAAAGCCCCTGAGGGCGCGGAGTATAGCGCCTGTCTGGCGGAAATTTCTTCCAGTGGTGGAGCTTTGTACGCAAAGTGTTACCATTCCGCCCCTTTTCGCTTCACCACCTTGGTTTCCAAGGAGCCAACATGTCTTCTCAGCCCATCTACAAAGTCATTTTCCACAACGGTGGTCAGGTCTACGAGGTCTTTGCTCGCCAGATTTACCAGAGTGATATGTGGGGATTCGTTGAGGTCGAGGAGCTGGTGTTTGGTGAGCGCTCTCAGATTTTGGTTGATCCGAGTGAGGAAAAGCTAAAGAACGAGTTTTCCGGCGTCAAACGGAGCTATATCCCCTTGCAATCTATTGTGCGCATTGATGAGGTCGACAAGGAGGGCGCCGCGCGCATCTCCGAGGGCGGTACCGCCAAGATCGCGCCGTTCCCCGTTACCCCTCAACCCCTTGCTCCCTCGCAGGGAGATGACTGAGCGCAGCTCTTGCCGGCTACCTATCCGGTCGCCGACTGCTATTGGCCTTCAGTATCATCGCCACCCGCGCTGCTTCTTGTCGCGCCACATTTATTTTCGCAGCTGGTGCTAAGATGAAAAGGGGCAACAGTCAACGCGGCTTGGAATAAAGAGGCTCAGTCCATAAGCGCTCAGGAAATGACTTTTGGTTGAAGGTCTTGGTGATAGTTGGCCCTCTCTGATGGATCGACCCGCGTTCTCAGCTACTTGAAACCGCCTCCGTGAATCCCCATATCTCCCAACGACGACAATGGTATTGGTCTTGTAACGGAGAGCATTAAGTGGATCGGGAAGACGACATCCAGTACGACGGCGAGATCTTGCCGCCAGAGGCAGAGCAGGTAGTGCCAACGCCTGCTGTCGCCGATGATGTGCTGCCCGATACGCTTGTACTGCTGCCACTGCCCGGCCGGCCGTTTTTCCCGGGGCAGGTGCAGCCTGTTTCATTTAATCCTGATAACTGGCAAGCGACATTGGATGCTATCGCCCAACAGGGCTCGGGGTTGCTGGGCCTTGCATTTGTTGACGCATCGGATCCCGTTAAAGCCACGGCGGATCAGTTCCCGACCACGGGGTGTGTTGTCAGGCTTCATCGTCCACCGATGGCAGAGCATAGCGGCCAGTTCCTCGCGCAAGGGTTACGTCGCTTCCGGATCGTGCGGTGGCTCAACGAGCAGGGGCCCTTGGTCGCTCAGGTCGAGTACCCCCGGAGTCAGGGTGACCGGGGAAGCGATGAGATCAAGGCTTACGCCATGGCGGTGATCGCTGCGATCAAGGAATTACTGCCGCTGAATCCGCTCTACAGCGAGGAGCTCAAACAACATATCGGTCAATTCAATCCCAGCCAACCCAGCTTATTGGCGGACTTTGCGGCGGCGCTTACCACAGCGAACGGCGATCGATTACAGGAGATACTTGAGACGCTGCCGCTGACTCAGCGCATGTCGAAGGTACTGGAGCTTTTGAAGCGTGAAAAGGAGGTTGCCACGCTGCAGGGACAAATTAGCACTCAGGTGAACGAAAAGGTCTCTGCGAATCAGCGTGAATTCTTTCTGCGTGAGCAGATGAAAGTGATCGAGAAAGAGCTGGGTATTTCCAAAGATGACAACACCTCGGACCTCGAGCGCTTTCAGCAGCGTCTCGAAAACTTGCGCCCGCCGCAGAAGGTGCGCGACCGTATTCAGGAAGAATTCAGCAAACTGAAGGTGCTGGAGTCGGGGTCGCCCGAGTACGGTGTGACCCGCAATTATCTGGATTGGGCGACGTCGGTCCCTTGGGGCGTGTATTCAGACGACAATCTGGATCTCAAACAGGCGCGGGCCGCGCTTGAAGCGCATCACGACGGGCTGGATGACGTGAAAGCGCGCATCACTGAGTTTCTGGCTGTGGGCGCCTTTAAGGGCAGCATTGATGGGTCTATTTTATTGCTAGTGGGCCCGCCAGGGGTTGGTAAGACCAGCATCGGCAAATCGATTGCTGCGGCGCTGGGTCGCAAGTTTTATCGGTTCAGCCTAGGCGGCATGCGCGACGAGGCGGAGATCAAGGGCCACAGACGCACCTACGTCGGAGCGATGCCCGGCAAGCTCGTACAGGCGCTGAAAGAAGTGGAGGTCGCGAACCCCGTGATCATGCTCGATGAAATCGACAAGATCGGGGCGTCTTTTCAAGGAGACCCGGCGTCAGCCTTATTGGAAGTGCTCGACCCAGAGCAAAACAGCGAGTTTCTAGATCACTATCTTGATCTGCGTGTTGACCTGTCTAAAATCTTGTTTGTCTGCACCGCCAATCAACTCGACACGATTCCCGGCCCGCTTCTTGATCGCATGGAAGAGATCCGGCTGTCGGGGTACATCGCCGAGGAAAAGCTCGCGATTGCCAAAAACCACTTGTGGCCAAAGTTACTTGAGCGCCACGGCGCCAAATTTAATCAGATCCGGATCAACGACGCCGCCATTCGCTTGGTCATCGATGCCTACAGCCGTGAGGCAGGCGTGCGGGGATTGGAAAAGCGCCTCAGCTCGCTGGTGCGGGCATCTATTTTGAAGATGGTGGAGGAAGACTCCAAGCGGGCGCGCATTGGTAAGCGGGAGGTGGAGGAGATCCTCGGTCAGGCCCGTTTTAAACCCGAGCGTGCTCAGCGCGGCAGAGGCGTCGTCACGGGGCTTGCGTGGACCGCGATGGGCGGGGCCACGCTCAGCATTGAGTCTTCCAAGATCCACACTTTGAACCGCGGCTTCAAGCTCACTGGTCAGCTCGGCGAGGTGATGAAAGAGAGCGCCGAGATCGCCCATAGCTACGTCGTGGCGCATCTTCGGGAATTTGGTGGCGAGACAGATTTTTTTGATATGTCGATGGTGCACCTGCACGTGCCTGAAGGGGCAACGCCCAAGGATGGCCCGAGCGCCGGTATCACTATGGCGACAGCGCTGGTGTCGTTGGCGCGTGGCGAGCGCTTGCCAAGACCTTTGGCCATGACTGGGGAATTAACGCTGACGGGTCAGGTGCTGGCGGTGGGCGGTATTCGCGAAAAAGCCATTGCCGCCCGGCGCGCGCGGATTAACGAGGTCATCCTGCCCTTTGCCAACAAAGGGGATTATGAGGCGTTGCCGGATTATTTGCGCGACGGCATGACAGTGCATTTTGTGCGTAGCTTCCGCGAGGTGTTCGATATTGTCTTTGAGGCCTCGGCAGAGCAGAAGCAGCTTCATTAGAAGTGAACGTTGCGCGTCGCAAAGAGGCTGTCGAACGACAGGTATCGCCCTTCGAACCGGAATAATCGAGCGCGTCACAGACGGCAGTTTCTCAGATTACGTTGGCCGTCAGTATCGCGCGGCGCGGGGCGGGGAAACCTTCTATCGTAAGGGTAGGATCCTCGGGATCGAGAAACTCCTCCAATGAGTGAAACGTCATCCAGGGCGTGCGGCGTTGCTCTTCAACCGAGGTCACACCCACATCGACGATCTCAACCTCGCTGAAGCCCGCTTGCTTGAGCCAGCTCGAGGCGAGACCGGGACTTGGCAATTGCCAGACATTGCCCATGCGCGCATAGCGTCCATTGGGTTCCAGCAGCGCGTCACCATTGCCCTCGATTACCAGCGTCTCCAACACCAGTTGCCCTCCCGGTGCCAGCTTGTGCTTCAAGCTCTCCAGGTGCGCCATCGGGTCCCGTCGGTGATACAGCACGCCCATGGAAAATACCGTGTCGAAGACGGACAAATGCTCTGGCATGGCTTCGAGCGTCATGGGTAAAACGTGGATAGCCGGCTGCTGCAGGTAGTGTTGGACGGCTTTGAACTGCAGGATGAATAGCGGCGTAGGGTCGACACCGATGACCTCCGTTGCCCCGGCGCCCAACATGCGCCAGCAGTGATAGCCATTGCCGCAGCCCACATCGAGTACCCGACGACCTGTGAGCGGCGCGATCGCATCGGCCATACGGTCCCATTTCCAGTCAGACCGCCACTCGGTATCGAGATGCAGTCCGCACAACTCAAAAGGTCCTTTTCGCCATGGATGGAGACCCATTAAGGCGCTGTGCAAGGCGTCCATTGTCTCGTCTGGTGCAGTGCCCGATAGGCCCACCCGCGAAGTATTCAGGTGTATGGAAGCGGTCGGCAGTGGTGGCAGGGCCGCGAGGGCTTCCCGCCAGCGGGAGAGATCACCGTAGCGCGCTGGAGAAAGTCCCGTGCTGAACTGGTCGGGTAACGCCTCTAGCCACTCTCTGAGCGGCCCCTCCTGCCATCGAGAGTTCAGCGCCTCCCAGTCGCTGACGAGCTCGGGGGGTAGTGCGTGTTCGAGTGGGGAGGGGGACGTCATGCGATGGCGATGAACGAGCCAAAGTTCAGGCACTGGAACCAGACATCGCATCGGCTAAATCCCACTTTTTGCAGGCGCTCAACATGTGCCTGGCGCGTTTCGGGCACTAGCACATCTTCAAGCGCCTGCCGCTTCTGGGCGATTTCGAGATCGCTATAACCCTGTTGGCGCTTGAAATCGTGGTGCAGGTCGATCAGATACTCATTCAGAC
>Ga0181601_10001263_pt1 | contig 21522 bp, 15 predicted proteins | sample 041ome_8_FD_133020 | JGI IMG/M metagenome (GOLD analysis project Ga0181601, IMG submission 133020) | Coastal salt marsh microbial communities from the Groves Creek Marsh, Skidaway Island, Georgia - 041407BS metaG (megahit assembly) | ecosystem: Environmental > Aquatic > Marine > Intertidal zone...
ATCGCGTATCGCGAGTTCGAGTTCGACGACGACGGATTGACGGATGAATGGATGGATGGATGACGGATAAAGATGGAATGAGGCTCCCATTTACTAACGGACGGACGACGACGCGATGCGAACGTCCGGAACGCGGACGCGGAGATCGATCGGAGCGACTGACGAAAATATATTCGCGCGCGTCGTCTCGGCGTGCGCTCGTGTTCTCTTCGCCTTTGCAGTGCCGCTGATTACGTTTAAGATTTGCGTGCAGGACGGACGCGCGCTTCCGAAGAGCGTCGGGGGGTGGTACCGGGGCGTGTTCGCGAACGCGGCGTCTCTCGCGCCGATCACCGCGGCGCAAGTGGGTATCAACGGTGCGATTGAGCGCGCGATTACCGGTGGTACGCGCGGGATGTCTGACGCGGAGCAAATCGGGTGCGCCATGGCGGCCGGGGCGTTGTCGTCGGCGCTGTACTCGCCGGTGGACCTCACGGTTATCCAGCAGCAAAAGATGGGGCTCGGTCCCGGGGGCACGGTGAGCGCGGTGATTAAACAAGGAGGCTTGGGGAAGATGTGGCGCGGGACGGTGTCGTGCGCGGCGAGAGAAAGCATCTACACCGCCGGGTATCTCGGTCTCGGACCGGTGTTGACGAACAAGATCAAGGCGAGTCAACCGGAACTGGGCGACTTAACGGCGAGCATCATCGGCAGCTCTCTCGCCGGAACGCTCGCCGCGGGCGTGACGCACCCGATCGATACCGCCAAGACGATGATGCAAAGCGATCTCGCCGGGGCGAGGTACTCATCCGCATCCGCGGCGTTGGGCGAAGCGTACAAATCCGGAGGTATCGGCGCCCTTTACAAGGGTGGATTGGCGCGCACCGACAGAATTTGCGGCGCCTTTTTCATCGTCGGCAACATTCGCGAATTCGCCGTGGCCGGCAAAAACGGCGAGGGCGGGCCCTTTGCGAGTTTCTTTTAAGCCTCGAAGCGCATCCGCGTCGATGGGTACAACGTTTTCATTCTTTTCGGCGATCGCCGTTCCGTTTCGAATTCTTTACGCCATCCCTTCCGTCGTCGTCTGTTGTACAGTAGTCGCGATGTCAATTCCATCAGCGCGCTTGCCACTCCACACCATCCGCGCGCGACGTCACACCCGCGCGCTTTCGTTTCGTTTCGTTTCCCTTTCCCCATGCCTCGGAGCGCGTCGAGTCTGTCGGAATCGTCCACCTCCGCCTCCCTCGCCGCGCTCTCCGAGGCGTACGCCCCGGCGTCGCTCGCACCGCTCGTCGCGAGCGTCCTCGGTGTGGCAAACGGCCACCCACCGTCGTCCGCGGCATCATCGGACGACGACGACGCGCGCGCGCGCGCCATCCGTCGACTCCGTGAGCTCGCGGTCGACGCCGAAGGACCTGGCGCGCCGTTCACGAAAACCCCGCGCGGGTTGCAGCTCTTGCAGCTCATCTCCGTCGTCGTGAGAAACGTTGGGTTGAATGATAAAGTGGGCGCGTTGAAGGCGTTGCAGTTGTTAAAGGCGAACGACGAAGCGTTGCGGGCGTTGTCCTCGGCGGGGGCGATCCCGGCGCTGTTAAAGGCGCTGGATGACGAAACTCTGGGTGATGGGACGCGAGCGAACGCGGCGAGGACGCTGAGTGCGATGGCGTCGAGCGTGGATGTGTGCAAAATGATGATTCGAGGCGGAGCGTTGGAAAGGTTGGGCGCGAGCGCGTCGAGAAACGCGGCGATCGTGGATAAAACAGACGGACGAGCGAACGACGAGGCGAGGTACGCGGCGGAGGCGTTGACGAGAATGAGCGGTCGGAGCGCGATTTATGACTCGCGGGCGTTGTTTCCAATCTCTAGCGAACCGACGGAGAGCGATTTGGTGAGCGAGAGCGTGGTGAAATCGCTCGTGGAAGTATTGACGTCTGAGATGCGCGTCGCGCACGTGGACGCGGCTTTAGCTTTGGGTAGGATGGCGAGCTCGGGGCCGGAGGGTCGACGCGCAGTCGCGCGTTGCGGGGCGGTGTTGCCCTTGGTGACGGCAGCTTTGGGTGGGGAGCGGCAACGCAACGCGTCGCTCGCGACGCTTCACGTCATCGCCGACGCCGCGAATTCCAACGTGGCGTCCATGATCATCAGCGAAGCGGAAGAGAACCCGGGTGTGAGCTACGACAGAGAAGAGCTGACCATGGAAGAGAAGAAGATTCTCGAGCGCGTCAACTTGGCTGGTACTGCGTCGAGCATGGGTGGGTTGAACTTTTTTCACGAGATGATTGACGTCCTAGGAGCTCTTCTCAGGTGCCGTCATTCACTCGAGCCAGCGGCTGCTGACGCCGCGCTTGCCCTCTGGGCGCTCGCATGGCAGCCATCGAACCGTTCGCACATGGTGACGCGGGTGACTGAGGGATTGACGCTGCTCGCGAGGGAGGGATGCGTGACGGCGCGAGACGACGCGTTGAGCGTTCTCAGCGTTCTGGCGCTGGATGATGGAGGCAGAGAGGCGATTTACGCCCAAACCGACGGCGGTAGATTGCTCGATTATCTCATGATGTCCACAGCGGAGGGAATATCTCCTCGAGCTGGCTCGCCTCGCGCAGCATTCGGTGGCATGGGTTTCAACGATGTGTTTGAGCGAGAGCGAAGCGGTTTGGGCACGAGAGCGTCCTCGAGCACGAGTCTTTCTTTCGCGGTTTCGCGAATGCACTGCTCTTAGTTTTCGCACCACACGCACCAAAACGTTGACGGCTTTTGTTTTTGTTTGTAGTTCTAAACGCAATTCATTCATTTTTACAACTCGCAATCACCGAGCGCCAGATTGTCGATCGATATAGTCCAACTTTTCGTCAATCGTGGCGACGTCCTCCTCCCCGAGCTCGAAATTAAGACAGTCTGCGTACTGTTTGGCTCGCTCCACCGACGTGCAAGAAGCGATTGGAATCGCGCCTTTGCACATCAGGTAGTTTAAAGCCACCTGCGAGGAGGATTTTCCTCCGTTCACAGCTCCGATGAACTCGAGCAGTTTGTTAAGCGTCCGAATTTCGCGATCCGCCGACGTCTGCAACAACCCACCTCCCATGGGCGAATACGCGACAATGGTGATACCCATGTCCTCGGCCGCTTTTAACAACCCCGTCTGTTCCGGACCTCGTTCCAAAACCGAATACTTGACCTGGTTCGTCACCAGCGGTATGCCCTTGGCGTCGAGCAACTCGTACGCCTCTTCCATTTGCTTGAGGTTGTAATTACTCACGCCCACAGCCTTGCACAACCCCAAATCCATACCTTGCGCGAGCGCATCGACGAGCGCTCCTTGACTCCACGTCGGAAACGGAAAGTGAATGCTCCACAAATCCAACGGCTCGCCCTGATTCCTCTTAACGCTCTCCTTCAAAGCGTCCACGAGCGACGCCGTAGACAACCGCAACGAACCTCCCATCACCACGTTCGTCCACGGAACCGTAAACACCTTGGACCCGACGAACGCCGGCATCACTTCCCCATCACCATCCGTATTCATCCGTCTTCGTTCCGCCGCGCACCGGCCGACGATGTGTTCCGAGCTCTGTTCAAACTTGGAACTCTTCGCCCCGTACACCTCCGCCGTGTCCACGAAATCGATCCCACCCTCCATCGCCGCCTCGAACGCCTCGCTCAGGTCCTTCTCCCGGTACTTCGTTCCAAACCCCTGCGTTTCGTCTCCCCAGTGCATCGTTCCGATCCCGACGGATGACACCGTTCGTCCGTTCGACAGCGTTCGTCGTTTCGAGAATTTCGTTGCCGATGACGTCGCATCTTCGTTCGACGCCGACACCATCGTCGTCCCGCGTGTACGCGTCGGTGAAACGCGACGCCGCCCTTCGACGCGTGTCCTCGCGTTCGCGTTCGCGCGCGCGATCGCCCGCATCGTTCGTTTCGATGCGTCCGTGCGGTTGTGGCGGCGCGTCGCGACGGTTGCGTCAGATTCCTTCCCTCAGTCGGCGCCGCCCGACGAACGCATGCGACGCGCGCATCGTCTCTCGCGGCGAGCGCTGTGGACGGGAACACCGACCTCGTCGTCGATCGTCGTCGTCGAATCGCCCGTCGTCGCGAACCGACGACCCGCGTCGTGGCGGTCAGCGTCCGCGTTCGCGTTCGCATCGGCGAGCCGAGGTCGAAGCGGCGCTCTCGAGTTTGGATTCGCAGCGCGGTGTTTAACGACGACGACGACGACTGGGAAAGAGATGGGGAAAGATGATGGGAAATCGACGGCGAAACGGCTGGGGACGTGTCACGTCCAAGTGCTCGGACTCGGGGCGGATTGCGCGGACACGACGGCGCCGAGCGTGTTGGTGTTTACGGACAACTCGCGATACGTCTTCAACGTCGGGGAAGGTTTTCAAAGATTTTGCGTCGAACGGAGGTTGAAACTGTCGAGAACGTCGAGGATTTTACTCACGAGGATAGATTCGAGTTCGTGTGGGGGGTTGGTGGGGATGTTGTTGACGATGAGCGATGGAGTGGCGGCGCAGAATGAAAACGTAAACGCGAGCGGCGGGTCGGTAGAGGAAAAGGTTGTGGACGTACACGGGCCGAGGGAGAGAACGCACGCGCTGTTGCGAGCGACGAGGACGCTTTTTGGGTCTGGAAGGGCGGTGAGCGTTGAGGAGCGCGGGTTTGATGACGATGAGATTATTGTGGATGACGGTTCGGTGACGATTCGGTCCGTCGTCGTCGGTTCCGGCGGGGCGGCGTGGGACGCGGTGGTGTACGACGACGACTACGACGATGAAGGGAGAACTGCGAAGCGCCCCAAGGTATCTTCACCCGTCGTCGATCAAGTGGCGAGTTATGACGTGAAATTAGCTGGGATTCCCGGGAAGTTTGACATGAAGGCTGCCGTCGCGCTCGGGGTTCCAAACGGGCCGCAACGCGGTAAATTGGTGAGAGGAGAGACAATCACGTTGGAGGACGGAACGGTGGTAACTCCCGAGATGTGCGTCGGTCCAGAGCAACCGGGACCGCGCGTGATTATTCTTGACCTCCCCACGCTCGCTCACGTGCGTGAATTGATGGAAAGACAGGAATCGTCCCCCGCGTTTGGCGATGTCGGCGACGCGAGCGTCGTCGTGCACATTGCCAAATCCGACGTCGTTTCGTCGAATGAATACGCGGAAATGGTCAAGAGTGTCTTTGCGAGCGCCACAAACGCATCACACGTGTTCGCGAACTCTGAGGCGATGGATCAAATCCCCGTGTTTGCGGCGTCGGCGCGCATTCAAGCGCGTCTGCACGCGCTACACGCCGACGTATTTCCAGAGGGAAATCCGCCACCGTCGCCGCCTCCGTCTCCATCGCGAGCGAAAAATTCCAACTATCGAGAAAAAGTTCCACATGGAATTTCGAACGCTTTGGCGGGGAAGAATATGTTCAAGTTTAACCTGATTCCGCTGAAAAATGCTGGCCCGGATTTGAGCGCCGTGCCGACGTACATGCCAGGTTTCGCGCACAGGAGAGACATCAAAAAGACGACGCTCGATTTAGCCGCCAAGGCGAGGGAACCTAGTCCACCGCCGTCGCCGTCCAAGCCACGTCCCGGGTCCGAGATCCCGATGCCAGAGTATTTAGCCGCGATGAAACCGGGTGACGTCGAGCTCGTGTTTCTCGGAACGGGCTCGGCGATGCCAGCCAAGTACAGAAACGTATCCGGTTTCTTTATGCAATTCGGCAATGAGTACTCTGGGAACATCATGCTCGACACCGGTGAAGGATCGCTCGCGCAAATGATTCGTCGCTTTGGCGCGAGTGAGGTGGAGAAGAAGCTTCGAGAGACAAAAGTGATATGGATTTCGCACATCCACGCCGATCATCACGTGGGTTTGCCTCACATTTTAACCGCTCGAGCGGAGCTCTTCCGAAGAGACGGCGTCGACCCGCCGGTGATTCCGGTCGTTGGACCGAGACCGTTGCGTCGGTTTTTAGACGCGTACAACGATTTGGAAACCCTGTACTGTGATTTCGTCGACTTGAGCGAAACCACGCAGAGCAAGTGGTCGGACGAAACCATGAGTCCAGAGCTCGCGCGATTGCGAGCGGCGCTCGTCGGTTCAGACGTGGCGGAAATCGTCGCTGTGCCGGTGCATCACTGCGCCCACGCGTACGGCGCAAAGATTGTAGGACGAAGGGGTTGGTCGATGGTGTACTCTGGGGATACCAGACCCTGTCCCAGTCTCGTCGCCGCCGCTAAGGACGCCACGCTTCTCGTCCACGAGGCGACGTTTGAGAATGGCATGGAGGACGAAGCGATAAAGAAGCGTCACTCGACGACGTCAGAGGCGGTGCGAACGGGTATCGACGCCCGCGTGTACAGAACTATTCTCACGCACTTTTCCCAGCGATACCCAAAAATTCCAGTCTTCGACGGGTCGTACACTGAGCGAACGTCCGTCGCGTTTGATTTGATGAGCGTCGACTTTGCGAATTTGCCCGCGCTTCCAAAACTATTACCCGCGGTGCGTTCGCTCTTCGACGGAGACGAGACTCTCGCGCACGAAGCCGCGATGGACGACCAAGGTCTCGGGGACGATTGATTAATACGGTGTAGTGTCGTCGTGTTGTAGAATAAAGATGAAAAGAAATCAGTCATTACACCCTTCGCTATGATGCTAACAAATAAACGCGGGCGCGCGAGGTTTTTAAAACCAGTTTCTCGCCTTGGGAGCCTCTTTAACGATCAAAGCCTTGGCTTCATCGCACGCATCAATCTTCGCGGCGATGATGAAATCATTCACGCACATGCCCTTGATTCCATCGTTACCGAGCTCGACCAAAACCTTGGATCCGCTCGTCGCCTCGCACGTCGCCGGCGTCCACCCGTTGGCCTCGCACACCCCTCGCACGAGTCCCACGAGCTTATCCGCGTCCCCGTCCGCGGTGGAAAACTCCCGACGAAGACACTCAAAGTTCCCTCGTCCCGGGCGAATCTTCCAATCCCAAACCTGCTTCCGGTAAACCTCTTGTTTCGCGAAATCCAGCTTGGCCGTGTACTCCTCGGACGCTCCGTCCACCTTTTTATTCACCAACATGATCATCTCCGCCATCCCTTGCGGGACTTGGAGGATGTGATCCGTGTCCGCGTGTCCGAGAGATTTCGACGTGAAACCGCTCTCGATCTCCCCGACCGTCGGATCGCGGGCGCCGATGTCCCCGCCCAAGCCTCCGAGGTCTTCCTGGCGTTTGCTCACGCCGCCCGCTCTGGTCGTCGCCGTTCGTCGCGTCACCGCGACGCGACGGGTCACCGCCGGGGCGCACGCGCGCGTGGTCACGGAAATCATCGATCGTTCGTTCGTTTTCGTTCTCGTTCGCGGTCGGTCTCGCGCGACGTCGTGTGCGGCGCGACGATGTTATCCGCGGACGATGGCCCCTTGCGCGCGATGCGTCGAAACCCTGGGCGTGGGAACACCCCCATTTCCTGAGTCATGACTCGTCATGTTCACATCGAAAAGGGCACCCCTGGGTACTTTTTTGAGTCATGAACCGTCGGGAACATGGATAGTCACAACATGGACGCGGGCACGCCGGTTCGATTCGCCGAGAGATGCAGAGACGCCGACGCGAGTGTGCGCCGCGCGCCGACGCGATGCGGGACGCGCGACGGGCGGGCGTTCTCTCTCGCGTCTTCGTCCTCCTCGTTCTCGTCGTCGCGTGCGCGCGCGCGATGACGACGTGCGACGCCGCGGTCGGGGATTCGATCGACGGGGTCGGCAAGAGAAGCGCAGAGCTTCGCGTCTTCGCGCCGAGGGGGGGTGAAGAAGCTGCGCCCGACGCGGACGACGACGACGACGACGGAACGCGGAGCGGTGGGGTGCGCGCGAACGCGGGGGAGCGGCGCGAGCGCACGCACGAGCACGAGCGCGCGTACGAGTACGAGGACGTACCGGATGGATGGCGGGAGGCGACGTGGTGGGAGGATTTCGCGCGAGGCGTCGGGCGAACGCCGACGCGAGGTCCGATTCCGATTCCGTACGCGTCGTACGACGAGTACGTGGAGAACGAAGTGGCGAGGATCGAGTCGAGTCTCGACCCGGTGGAGGCGGAGGCGGTGAGGGAGACGTTGAGCGATATCGCGCACGACATACAGGAGGATTTGGATCGCGTAGCCCGGGCGAGAGCGTTGGACATGACGTACAGAGGATCGACGACGCCGCCGGCGAATTTTCAGACGTACGCCCACGAGGCGTACGTCATCTACGACGACGACGGTGAGCGCGTGTTATTCGAGCCGCAAGGTGAAGTCGGGCGTCTCATGCAACAGCTCACGTGGGTGACGACAATCTTTCCGGGTAATCCGACGGCGCTGGACGATTACATGCGATGCTCGACGCTGGTGCGGCCGTGTACCCTCGAAGAGCTCCTTCGAAAGTGCACGTGGGAACCGCGCGGTACGTGGTACAGGGAAAGAATTTCGCGAATGAACGCACCGATTAATTGGCCGTACTGTCAGCCGGACCTCGGCGAAGTGTACGAGTTTTGCACTGAGTTTGAAATGCAGGCGGGCGTTTGCGATCCGAGGCGCGCGAGAGAGCGCATGTACTTGTCGCGCACCATCGCGCTCAATGGCGGCGTTTCTCCGTGTCTTCGATGGCGAACGAATGTATTCGGTGTTCGAGAGTGCATCGATAGCGGTCAGAGAGGATGAGAAGCGTCCGTCCTCGCTCCAAGCGACTCGCCGCTGATATTGTAATGATGCAAAGTTTTTACAAGGATAGCCGACGCGCCTTCTAAAGAAATTTTACAGCAGAGAAAAGAGCAAGGCGATGCTCAAGACATCGTCTCAAGCGGCGCGTTTGCCTACAAAATTTTCGACGCCGCTCGTCGCGTCGCCGACGACCGCGCCGGATTGCCACGCGGGAGTGCTCATCTCGATCCCTTTCGCGATCCAACCCGGACCGATGGGTGGCGGGTCGCCCGCCATTCGTCTTCTCGCCGCGTTAGAGGGTTGAATGTCTTCCATGGCGTCGGTGAGCGATCTCGATCGAGCGCTGATCGGTTCGTACCCTCGAAGCCACTCGCCTTGGTACACTTGCTGCGGACGCATGATTTTCTTATCCGGATCGGACAAGCTCTCTCTCCAGTGCGCGAGGTATCCGGCGGCGCGCGGAATGGCAAAGAGCACGGTGAAAAATTCCGGAGGGAAGCCCATGGCTCGATACACGAGACCGCTGTAAAAGTCGACGTTCGGGTAAAGCTTACGCTTTACAAAGTACTCATCCGCTCGAGCTTGCTTTTCGAGCTCAATGGCAATGTCAATCAGCGGGTCTCTTCCGACGAGTTCAAAGACGTCGTTGGCGATTTTACGAATAATCTTGGCTCTCGGATCAAAGTTTTTGTACACTCGGTGACCGAAACCAAACATGACGTAACGCTTCTCCTTGACGCCCGCCAAAAAGTTTGGAATGTTTTCCACTTTACCGATGCGCTCGAGCATCTTGAGCACGGCTTCGTTTGCGCCACCGTGCAGCGGACCGTAGAGCGCTCCGACGGCGCCGGCGACGGCGCAAAAAACGTCCACCCCACTCGAGGCGAGATGTCTGCACGCCGCCGTGCTGCAATTCATCTCGTGCTCGGCGTGAAGCAAAAACATGACATCCAACGCCTTTGCGAGCTTTGGATGCGGACGATGTCGGGCATCGAGACCCGCGTCGAGCATGTACAAGAAATTTTCGGCGTACGACAAACGAGTATTCGGCGCCGCCGGCAACCGTCCCGTATTTCGATGATAGGCGTGCGCGGCGAGCGTCGTCATCTTCCCGATGATTCTCACGATTTGCTTGTCTTGCACGACGTGCGAGTCGTAAATCCCCCCGCCCGCGATGGCTGGGTTCTGCTCCGGATGCATCGCGCTCAGCGAGTTTAATCCCGCCAGCATCACCGCCATCGGGTGCGCGTCGTGCGGCAACGCCTCCACCGCGTGCACCACCTGCACCGGCAGCGCGCTGTGTCTCGCGATCGCCCGCTCCCAATCCACCAACTGCGACGCGTTCGGTAAATCCCCATACAGCAAAGCGAACGCCGTTTCCAAGTACGTCGACTTTTCCGCCAGTTCCTCAATCGCGAACCCCCGATACCGAAGAATCCCCTTGTCCCCGTCGATGAAGCTAATCTTCGATTTACACGGCGCCGTGTTCACGTACCCCGGGTCGTACACCACCAACCCGCGTCCATCCCCGCCCGCGGTTATCTTTTTAAACGCCCCCGCGTCCACGGTCCCGTCCTCCGAGATCGGTATCTCGTATTTTCGTCCCGTCCGTCCGTCCTCGCACGTCAGCGTTCCGGCGCCTCCGCCCGGCGCCTCCCTTCGACGTCCCGCCGCCGTCTCCACCGACGCCGGCGCCGGCACCAACTGTCCCCGAACCGTCGCCACGCGTCTCCCCGCCGCTTCTCGCGTCCGTCCGTCGTCGTTCTCCATCCCGCGCCGTCGACAATCAAAACAAAATCCAGAGTGGATTCTCGACCCACAAAAACAGTTGGTCGGTGGCTGCTCTCAACGCGTCGCTCTGGTTTCAACGCGTCGCTCTGGGTGGGTTTTTCAATCCCGGCGTCCCAAGTCGTCCGTCGTCCGTCGTTTAGGTCGTCGCGCGCGATCCAAGTCTCGTCGTCGTCGTCCCGCTCGGCGTTCCGTCGTCTCGGTGTGAAGACGCCGACGCAATCCGAGTCAGAGCCCGTGCCCTCGGGACGGATGTACGTTCGGACACGCGGATGATACTATGGGTACTAGTACTGGTATGTAATAATTCACCCATCAAGTAGTACATGGTGTTCAAATGTCATACAATATGTGGTGATAAAAAACCCCACGAAACGGTTGGGACACGCGTGACTCGGACGACGAATCCAGCGCGATCGGGCGACGCGGACGACGCACGGCGACGCGCGGAATCGCCCCTTGTGAGCGATCGAACGAACGATGAACGACTCGCGTCGCGATCCCGCGGCGCGAGCGATGGGCGGCGGAACCGGCGGCGGCGTGGACGACGGCTTCGTCGCGGGATTGCGACGGTTGGTGGCGTTTTCCCGCGAAAAGACATTTTCCGCGTCGGCGCGACCGATGGGCGACGCTTCGGCGATGGCGACGGTGGGACGACCGTTGGGGTACTTTTCAAACGTCCCGGGGAAGTTTTACCGCGGAGGCGGGATCGGGGGTTGGGGCGCCGCGGGCGGTGGGGGCGCGAGGACGACGAGGAGGAGGACGCGCGCGGGACTGGCGCGAAGCGCCGCGTGGGTCGTCGCGTGCGTCTTGACGTACCGCGCGTGCGCGTTCGCGATGGAAAACGGGACGGAGGAAGGGAAACGACGACGGGAGAGACGGCGAGCGCGGCAGGCGGCGATGCAGAGGATGCGGGAGGCGGAGACGTATGAAAGTTTTGAAGACGCGGCGTTGGCGTTGGACAAGTTGGAGGAGGAGGAGGAGGAAGCGGCGCGAGGAAACGGTGTCGAAAGCGGTGGCGGTGGTGGTAAATCGCCGCAAAGAGGGTGGCGCGTGAAGACGAAACCGACGTCGTCTTCCGCGCCGCCGCCGTTGGGGTCGAGGAAATACGACGTCGATCTCATCGAGGAACAGTTGAGACAGTTGCAAGCGCAGCGGGCGATGGGCAACGTCGAAGAGATGATGTTTTTACTGCGCGCGGATATTTTGAGAAATTTGGGTTCGCTGAGCGGTGGGGATTACCGCGCGCGACTGGGTTCGGGGGAGGCTACCCACGGTCGCGTCCCTCGCGCCGTTCGTCGGTACATCGCGGAACTGAAGAGTCAACTGTGGAGCATCGCGCAGGATGAAACGGTGACGTTGCAAGAAAAGTTGGTTTTTTTACAAGAGACGCGACACTGTTTCGGACGCACGGCGCTCATGATGAGCGGCGGGGGGACTTTGGGTACGTTCCACGTCGGAGTCGCGAGAGCGCTGAACCGGAAACGCCTCTTGCCGCGAGTTCTCGCTGGGTCTTCCGTTGGCTCGATCATCGCCGCAATCATCGGGAGTCGGACGCAAGAAGAGTTGGATGAGTTTTTCAGCGAGGAGCACTTTTACGACTTGCTTCCAGATTTGACGTTTTTTAGCGGCAACGATCCGATGAGCGTCGTGAAGCATTACCTACGAACCGGGGCTCTGCACGACATCGATTTCTTTCAGCGGTGTCTGCGCGCGTTGCTCGGGGATTTAACCTTTCAAGAGGCGTACGATCGAAGCGGCGGTAGGATTTTGAGCGTGTGCGTGTGCGCGACGACGCCGGGTGAAAAACCGCGATTGCTCAACTACCTCACGTCACCGCACGTGGTGTTGTGGTCAGCCGTCGCGGCGTCCTGCGCGTTTCCTTCGCTTTTCCCGCCGCAGCCACTCTTGGCGAAATCGAGAAACGGCGCTTTTGTCCCGTGGTTGCCCGACGGCAAGGATGGTCCGAGGCGATGGAGAGACGGTTCGCTCGAGGCGGATTTGCCCATGGATAATTTGCGCGAGCTCTTCAACTGCAATTACTTCATCGTCTCGCAAACCAACCCGCACATCGTCCCGTTGCTTCGAATCAAGCGATGGTTCACGTCTCGAGGGCGGCTCTTCACCCTCTGGGCGTACTTTATCGAGAGCGAGTGGAAGCACCGATGCCGACAAATTCTAGACATTGCCCCGCGACTGGACGTCTTTGACATTTTCAAACTCTTCGGCCAACAGTGGGAGGGCGACGCCACGGCGGTGATGTGGTACAACTGGAAACAGTTTTCACACATCGCGAGCAACCCAACGAGAGAGTTTCTCTTCGAAACCGCGACGATGGCTGAAAAGGAAATCTGGCCGCAGCTATCGACGATCGAACACGCGTGCGGCATCGAACTCGTCCTCGACGAGTGCGTCGCCTCTCTTCGCAAACACCTCCGCCACCACGGCCGCATGGGTTCTCGCGGTCGAGTTCCGAGTTGGAACATGGTTAATTTCGCCTCTCGCGCGTCTTACGCCGAGATGCAGCGCAACGCGTCCATCGCCACCGCTTCCGACAGCGGCGCCGCGTCGGATCCGCTCGCCGCCGGTTCCCGTCGCCGCGTTTCCAAGTCCAGTTCCTACGCCTCCCTCATCTATTCCGAGGACGCCGAGAACGACGATTCGATCGCGCCGACGGACATCATCGCCGCCGCTGAATCCGCGAGCGAGAGGGACATCCGGCGCGCGCTGTACGCGAGAGATGGTGATTTCATCCATGACGACGACGAAGGTTCCACGAGTGGGGACACCTCGTGAAAACCACGCCACAATACGACCCGAACACGCACGCACGCGATACGATGGCTTGGGGCAACGCCGCGAGCGCTTGGAGCGCGCAGGTACGCGCGATCGAACGAACGAACGACGCGACGCGATTCTTTTTTCTTTTCGAAACCACCCGTTACGAACCGTTCGCCGGTCCCCGCGCGGAAGAGGCGCGGAAGAAGCTTCGAATCGCGAATCGTCGCGCCGCCGTTCCGATGGATCTGCGTCTTCAGGGTTCGTTCGACGCGGCGCCGGGCGACGCGCGAACGACGGCGGACGGAGGGGCGACGCGTCGAGGGTAATTTTATCGCGGTCGTTCACTGGGGCGCGGGGGAGAGACGGAAGCGCGGGCGTCGGCGCGGGACGGGTGAATGGATTCATCAGGTTTCTCTGACTGCGCGTTTTGGGCGGGTCTTGGAGCCCGAAGACACTCTCGGGAAGACGAACGCGAACGGACGCGGAGGCGATGGACGGTGGATGCGGGCGAAACGAGACGACTGACGAAGATGATGACGCGCGCAGACTGAAGAAAACGACGATGGATTGGATTCCCTCGGACCGCCGGCGGCGGCGTTTCCGTCGCTCGGCGACGAGCCGACGCCCGCGCAAGCGGAAAACGCGTCCTTTCCGTCGCTCGGTGCCGCCGCCAAGGTGAAGGAACCGAAGAAGAAGTCAAAGGGTGTTAAATTGTCTTTCGCCGAGTTTGCTGAAACGACGGGCGGTGGAAGCTCGTACGCGCCGCCGGGTCGCTCGGGCGGCGGCGGCGGGTTTGGACGCGCGGCGGATAACATCGTGCTTCCGTCTGGTCCGCGACTCGATCGCGGTGATGATGAGTTTGGTGGCGGTGGTGGCGGACGCTTAGGAGGTGGGTTCAAAGAATACGGTGGTGATCGCGGCGGTGGCGATCGCTACGGCGACAGAGGCGGCGATCGCTACGGCGACAGAGGCGGATTCGGCGACAGAGGCGGCGATCGCTACGGCGACAGAGGTGGATTCGGCGACAGAGGCGGCGGTCGATTCGATCGCGATCGCGATGGCGAGGAGCGTCCGGAACGCGAAGATCTCGGACCGTCTCGCGCGGATATGAGCTCCAACTGGGGCTCGGATCGTCGCGCTCCGCCGCAAGACGACCGCTACGCCAGCCGAGGTGGCTACGGCGACCGCGAAGAGCGCCGCGGTGGCTTTGGCGACCGCGAAGAGCGCCGCGGTGGCTTTGGCGACTACGCCGATCGTCCCCCGCGCGAGGAACTCGGACCTTCCCGCGCCGACGAGAGCGACAGCTGGTCCAGAGATAGAAAGCAACTTCCAGAGCGCGACTCGCGCTACGACGATCGTCCGCCTCGCGAGGAACGCGATTGGGGCTCTCTTCGTAGCAGAACGAGCGCCGCGGCTCCGTCGGATGACTTTGGCTCAAGAGGCGAGCGCCCGAAGCTCAATCTCAAGCCGCGCTCTGAATCGGCTGACGCCGCGGGCGCCAACTCGCAGAGCTCGCTCTTTGGCGGCGCCAAGCCGGTGGATGTCAAGTACGTCGAGGACAAGCCGCGCGAAGCCATTCCGGCTCGCGAGGAACGCACCGAGCGCAAGCAATACGACGCGCCGAAAGATTCCGACGGTGATCGCTGGGGACGCAAGCCGTCTTTCGCCCCGCGCAAGGAAGAAGAGCTCCGCGAAGCGACGCCCGAGGAGCGCGCCGCTCGTCCAAAGCTCAACCTTCAAAAGCGCTCCACCGACGCGCCGGTGGCGTCCTCTGGTTCCGCCCAAAGCTCTCTCTTCGGCGGTGCTCGCCCGCGTGAAGAGGCGCTTAAGGAAGCCGGCCGCGACTGGCAAGCCGAAGACTTGAAGCGATCCGTCGGTTCTGTCAAGCGCAAGGAATTCAAGGAGGAGAAGGAACTCAAGGAGAAGATTGCCGAAAAGCGCGCCGCCGGCGAAGACGTCGCTGACCTCGAGAAGGAACTCACCAAGCTTTCCCTCGAACTCGACGACAAGTTCCGCTTCGCCAAGAACAAGCCAGAAGGCGCCTCCAAAAAATCCGGCGAAACCTCTGGCGAGGCTAAGGATTTCAACAACAAGTCGCGCGACGCCGACGCCGAGAAATCCAACAAGCCGCGCGTCGTCCAAGCCGAAGCGTCCGCGCCCGTCACCGCGAGAAACGCCTTTGACGCCCTCACCGACGCCGAGTAAACGCATCACGCACACGACACCCATCGCGGGCGTCGTCGACTTTCTTTTAATACGCACTCATTCACGCGACGACGACGACGCACATCGACTCACCCCTTTGCTTTCTGACGAGTCATGACTCGTCATCACGACCCCTTTTGAACCTTCAAAAAGGTGCCCAGGTGGCACTTTGAAACGGCGAAACCGCACACCCCGACGCGCGGTCACGTCGCCGATATGTTCCGTAAGCTCTTCGGAAGCGCGCGCGCGGCGACGTACGGCGGCGCGTCCTCGAGCTCGAACGGTGGAGGCACCAACGGACGATCGAACGGAACGCAGGCGACGCTCGATGCGGTGGACAAGCTCAAAGCGGTGCGTGCGCATTGACTCGATCTCTCTCATTCTTGTATTTGTTCTTCTTAGCCTCGCGCACCGCGTCCTCGTTCGATCGTTCGATCGTTCGATCGGTGATGAAGGATGCGCGCGATGGAGGGCGTCGACGCGCGCGAGCGATGTGGAGGTTCCGCGGGGCGGGGCGGGGCGGGGCGAGCGGTTGAGAGCGATTTTCGATTTACGTCGATTGATGATTGGTTTTTTATAATGAACCGGGCGATCCGTCGTTCCTCACAGAGGATGGATGGCGAAAAACAAAGGGTACCCTGTGACTGACCGTTTGATTCGTTTGTGTCGCGAACAGGCGCTCGAGCTAAACCAAAAGAGAGAGGCGTTGTTGAATAAGAAGATCGCCGAGGCGCTCGCGAAGGCGCGCGAGGCAAACAGAGGCGGAAACAAGAGGGGCGCGCTCGCGCATTTAAAGACGAAAAAGCTGTATGAACAAGAGTTGGAGGCGTTGGCGACTCGGCAGCTCAAGCTTCAGGAGCAGGTGATCATGTTAGAGGGTTCGAGGGCGACGGCGGAGACCTTTGGCGCCTTGCGTACGGGCGCCAACGCGATGAAGGCGTTGTCGAAAGAAACGAGTATCGACGACGTCGACGCCGTCATGGATGAGATTAACGACCACACGGACAAGATGCGCCAAGTCCAAGAGGCTTTGGGTCAACCCACTGGGATGGCGGCGGAATTCGACGAGGACGAGTTGGAGGAGGAACTCGCCGAGCTCGACGCGCTCGAAGTCGAGGACAACCTCCTCGACGCCGAGCTCGCCGCCGAGTTGGGCGAGCCCGCCATGCCGAGCGTTCCGCTTCCATCTGTTCCAGCCGTATCATCGACCACTTCGATCGATGCCGACGAAGAGGCTGAGCTCAGGGCGCTTCAGGCTGAGATGGAACTCAACTAACGCCCGCCGACGCGACGACACATTTCCATTCGCTCGCTCTTCGCCGACGTCTCGATGACGACGACGACGACGACGCGCGATGATGGACACGAACGAAACGAACGCATTCTCTTCTGTAGTACTATATTCTCCATCCTAGTCCAACGAACGAACGAACGAACGAACGAACGAACGAACGGCGTCAAAACAAAAAACCACCAATAAAACAAAATAAAGAGCCGTTTCCTCCCTCTGCGTGCGCGCTCGTCCACACTCATCGACGCGCGCGACGATATAAGACACGCGCGCGCGGGATTCCCTTGAAAGAACCATGCCCACCGAAACCCCGACACCGACGACTTCGAATAGGTGCGCACACGCAGCGCGACGCGCGTGCGTGGAGTTGAAATTGAAACTCGCATTCAAACGACTCAGAGACAGACGGACTGACTGACGCCGACTCTTTCTGTTTGATGACTTTAACGACGCCGCAGGTGGGAATTCACGGCGCCGAAATACTTTGATTTCAACGCCGAGGACGACGACGCGGCGATGGAGGCGTATTTCGACGGAACGGCGCCGAGACAGTTGTCGACGCCGAGAAGGAAACGGGGCGGCGCGTCCGGGGCGTCCGGGGCGTCCGGGGCGTCCGGGGCGGCGGTGAGAATCACGGATCCGACGTGCGCGTTCATGGAAGATCCAGATAATCGAGGGGAGAATGGGGATGTGGATCGCGTGTCGCCGCGGGTGGTGGTGGTTGATGGTGGCGCGGTGGGCGGTAAGACGCCGGGGAGGACGCCGAGACGGTTGGGAGCGCCGAGACGGGCGTTGGCGTCGACAATGGAGTGCGCGACGACGACAGCGACGGGTGGTAAGACGCCAAAATCGACTGAGAAGACGCCGGTGCGTCGTTCGCCGAGACTGGCGCTCTTGGCGCAGTCGAGCGAGAAGAAGAAGCTCGAAGAATCGGTGTCGGCGGAGAAATCGACGACTACGGCTTCCAAGGCGCGTAGGACGCGGTTCGCTTCGCAGACTCCGGCGAAGCGAATCTTAAAGACGCCGAATCCGATGATTCCTCGCGTCGCCGTGGTGGCGAAACACAAGCAAGAGGCGGCGAGGAAAGACCGCGAGGCGCGCGAGGAGGCGGCGAGGAAAAAGCGGGCGGCTATGGCTCCGACGGGGGTGTCGTCCAGATACCGTCAGACTGCGCCAAAAACGGACGTCAAGCCGTACCGTTCGCGCAAGGAAAAGCTGAGAGCATTTGAAACCGGCGGCAGAACGACCGATTACGAAGACTTGACGCGAATTCCTGCGCGAACGACGACGACAAAGGCGGTGAGTCCAAAGTTTAACATTACTCGACGCAAGCAAAAGATTCTCACCACAGAGGAGCGCGAACTTTTAGAGATTGAAAAGGCGAAGGAGTCCATCGCCAAGGAGAGAGAAAGGCGCCGAAATAGCTCGTACGAAAATCCGTTCACCAGGGTAAACTCTAGGGTGTACAAATCGGTTCGAAACACGAGGACAAACCCGGTGCCGGCGCCGTCGATGGACGACGTCGCGAGCGCGTTGAAAGTCGAGAGATCTCGTCGCACTTCAGCTCCGATCGATAGGATTGAGAGTACACCGATGACGGACGTGCGCAAGAGAAAACGCATCTCCATCACGGGCTCGGTTCTCACGGAGATTACGCCTTTCAATCTCAACACTGAACAGCGCGGCGCCTACCACGAGCGGAAATTTCGCCGAATGCTCGAAGAAGAGGAGCAACGCGAATCGCTTTCGCAACCTAGATTCCGGGCGACCCCTATTCCGGTCACGCAACAAGCGGGGACGTCTATCTCGCGCGAACAGTTATCCATGATGCTTCGAAACAAAAAGTGAATAGCGCGCGCTGATTGTAATCATCAAGTCAAAGCGTAGTAGTAGCTAGAGTCGAGGTATCAAAAATGATTGTTTAAGTACTGTATTGCATCCTTGCTAAGCAAAACCGGCTAAAGCCCCTCACGGGCACGGATCAACGTTTCAGAGAAGAGATATTATGGATCACGATGATTGGTGAATTCGACGATTAATCGACTTCTTCAATCTTCGGGCCAGAGGAGGCGCCGCCAGCGTCTTCAGCACCCGCACCCATGTCCGGCGCAGCGCCGCCGGCGTTTTGGTACATCTTGCTGATGATCGGGTTGCACACACCTTCCAACTCCTTGAGCTTGTCCTCAAACTCGTCAACCTCAGCCGTTTGGTTACCGTCCAACCAAGTGATAGCGGCTTCAACGGCGTCCTCAATCGTCTTCTTGTCATCCGCATCCAACTTGCCGCCAACGTTGGCGTCGTTCATGGTGTTGCGCATGTTGTAAGCGTAGTTTTCGACGGCGTTCTTGGCTTCAATCTTCTTCTTGTGTTCTTCATCTTCAGCCTTGTACTTCTCTGCGTCTTGAACCATGCGTTCAATGTCTTCCTTGCTCAAGCGACCCTTGTCGTTGGTAATGGTAATCTTGTTCTTTTGGCCAGAGCCCTTGTCTTCGGCGGAGACGTTGAGAATACCGTTGGCGTCGATGTCAAAGCAAACGTTAATTTGCGGAACACCACGCGGGGCCGGCGGGATACCAGAGAGTTCGAACTTACCCAACAAGTGGTTGTCGCGGGTGCGGGAGCGCTCACCTTCGAAGACTTGGATCAACACACCCGGCTGGTTGTCGGCGTAGGTGGAGAAGACTTGTTCCTTCTTCGTCGGAATGGTGGTGTTGCGCGGGATGAGCACAGTCATCACGCCACCAACGGTTTCGAGACCCATGGAGAGCGGGGAAACGTCGAGCAAGAGCAAGTCTTGCACCTTTTCGTTGCCTTCGCCAGACAAAATGGCGGCTTGGACGGCGGCACCGTAAGCGACGGCTTCATCCGGGTTGATGGACTTGCAAAGCTCCTTGCCGTTGAAGAAGTCGGAAAGAAGCTGTTGCACCTTCGGAATACGGGTGGAACCACCGACAAGGACAACCTCGTGGACGGAGGACTTGTCCATCTTGGCGTCACGGAGGGTCTTTTCGACCGGATCCATGCACTTGCGGAACAAATCCATGTTGAGCTCTTCAAAGCGAGCGCGGGTGATGGAGGTGTAGAAGTCGACGCCTTCGAACAAAGAGTCAATTTCAATGGAGGTTTGCGCCGTGGAAGAGAGGGTGCGCTTGGCGCGTTCGCACGCGGTGCGAAGACGGCGGAGAGCACGGGCGTTGCCAGTGATGTCCTTCTTGTTCTTGCGCTTGAATTCTTGGACAAAGTGTTGCAACAAGCGGGCGTCGAAATCTTCACCACCCAAGTGCGTGTCACCAGCCGTCGCCTTGACTTCGAAGATACCTTCTTCAATGGTCAACAAAGACACATCAAAGGTACCGCCACCAAGATCGAAGATGAGAACGTTCTTTTCAGAGCCATCAGAGGAGTTCTTCTTGTCCAAACCGTACGCAATGGCAGCCGCGGTCGGCTCGTTGATGATGCGCAAGCAGTTCAAGCCGGCGATAACGGCGGCATCCTTGGTCGCTTGACGCTGGGAATCGTTGAAATACGCCGGGACAGTAACGACGGCGTTCTTAATTTCCTTACCGAGGTACGCTTCGGCGATTTCCTTCATCTTGACGAGAACCATGGAGGAAATTTCCTCGGCGGAAAACTTCTTCGTTTCACCGTGAAATTCCACGACGATGATCGGCTTATCCGCCTCGCCCGCCTCGACGGAGAAGGACCAATCCTTCACATCCGCTTGCACTTGCGGTTCGGAAAACTTGCGGCCAATCAAACGCTTGGCGTCGAAAACCGTGTTCTTCGGGTTCATCGCAGTCTGGTTCTTCGCAGAGTCGCCAATGAGACGCTCGGAATCCGTGAAGGCAACGTACGACGGCGTCGTACGGTTACCTTGGTCATTCGCGATAATTTCAACTCTAATACGGGAAAGAAAGTTGAAATCACACGCGATAAACAACCCACCGTCTCGGCTGATTCGGACAAACGGACAAACGGACGATGGACACAGTACTGACGGTTCGGGAACCGTCGAAAAATGAGGCTTGGAAGGATGGAAAGAAGAACGCTCGAAAGCGTTCGGCAAACCATCCATCCATCCTTCCATCCGTCCGTCCATCCGTCCATCCGTCGTCGTCGCCGCCGAGACGGGAGCGTTTCGCGGTGATTCACAACGCACTCACGCGTCAGTCGCCTCGTTCGCGCGATTTCGTCTCTCTTCGCGCCCTCTCGCGGTCGCGCGCGTCGAAAACGCCTTCTTCGTTTCGAAAACGCCGCGGGTCGACGGGACGGCTGGCGCCGCGCGGAAGACCCGAAGGAAATCTGGATCCTCCGCGACGCCCGAGCGTCGACGAGGCGCGGCGCGCGGTGAAACGCGCGGATTTGAACGGGTAAAAATACATTCAACCGCGACGCTTCGTCGTCATCGCCGCGCGCGCCGTCGACGCGGGTCCATCCGTCGAGCGCGGCTTCTTCATCCATCCTTCCCGCGAAAAGATGAAACCAGAAGCGCATCGTCATCGCGTCGTCGTCGCATCGTCGTCGTCGCCGTACCTGTCGTGCTGCCAGACACCGACGCAAGAGTACGTCGTGCCCAAATCAATGCCAACGGCGGGTCCGTCAGCCTTACTCATGTCTGTCTGTGTGTGTGTGTGTCGTCACAAGTATGTGCGTCGCAATCTGTCGTCCCGTCCCGCGCGCGCGCCGCAACAGACGTCGTCCTCGGAAGGACTCTTTCGACGATTTCGACGAGTCACGAACCGTCAATTCGTCCACCACCCCCCCCGCCGCCGCCTCCGTTTCGACGGTCGCGGAAGAA
>Ga0181601_10001266_pt1 | contig 21488 bp, 15 predicted proteins | sample 041ome_8_FD_133020 | JGI IMG/M metagenome (GOLD analysis project Ga0181601, IMG submission 133020) | Coastal salt marsh microbial communities from the Groves Creek Marsh, Skidaway Island, Georgia - 041407BS metaG (megahit assembly) | ecosystem: Environmental > Aquatic > Marine > Intertidal zone...
AATGATGCATCAGTTCAAAAACAAGTATTCAGTTGGATAACTAAAAACGTTCCAAAAGACGCATTGCGTCAGATTAAAATACCCAAGCAGTAAGGAGGCAACATGCCATTACCGAAAAAAGAAATGCTACAGGAAATTGTAGAGCATCAAGAACCTGCAGGAGATTCTCCCGCAGTATTTTTACAAGAGATTAAAGAGCCGGTACATGAGGAGGTTCTTGATGAAGGAAAAAAGTCCAAAAGGAAACAAAAGAGCAAGTGAGACCCAATTTAATCATCTCAGTGATTACGTGGATGAAAAACGTATTCAAAAAGAATCACTGAAAAACGGTCTCTTGAGTTTCCTTAAGTACGCAGAAGAAAAGTATAAGAAAGAATGAAAAACTTTCTAGGACAAAACGGTTTCATCTGGTGGTTTGGTGTTGTTGAGGATATCAATGATCCTGTACAGTTAGGTCGTGTGCGGGTTCGTTGTATTGGATGGCACACTGACGACAAAGATAAGATCCCAACAGAATCTCTGCCGTGGGCAATTCCAATGTTTGATACTCAGTCAGCATCTCGTAAAGGTGTTGGAGAGTCTCCTACAGGATTGCTCGTCGGTTCTTGGGTTTTGGGATTCTTTGTGGATGGAGCACGTGCGCAGGAACCTGCAGTATTAGCATCTATATCTGGATCATATATTTTAGGTGAGGACACTGCACCAAAAGCATTAGTTCAATCTTTACAAAAGTTTGATGAACAAATTAATAATGATGGATCTAAATCTCTAACTGATGACTCTGGTGAAGTTGTTGTTGAGCAATCAGCAACAATAGATGGTCTGACACAATATAAGCACTTAAAAGATAATGAATTTGGAAAAGCAGGTACCACAACAGTAGAATATGTTTTTTCGGGTGGTCGGACATATAAAACTGTAGATACCGATACTCGCAAAGATGTCGCACCACAATCATTGATTTACTCTGCCCCTACATTAGATGAGAATAGAGTTCCTGATATTAATGCATTAGCACGTGGGGTGCAGACCAAACCATATGTACCTGACAGTGTAATCAGTGAACCTGCTGATCCATATGCGGCAGAATATCCGTATAATAAAGTCAGAGAAACTGAATCTGGTCACGTCAAAGAATACGATGATACTCCAGATAAAGAACGAATCAGAGAACTACACAAGTCTGGAACTTTTTATCAGGTGCATCCAGACGGTAGTGTAAGTACACATATCGTTAAAGATAACTACACAGTTATTGCGGGGAATGATTCTGTACATGTGACTGGTAATGTTAAACTTGTCGTTGATGCAAATGTCGATGCTGACATTACTGGTTACTTAAAAATGAATATAGGTGAAACCTGCGATATTACGTCAGGTAAAAATATGACGTTGATTGCTCCAGAAATTCACTTGAACCCATAGGTGTCGTATGCCCGGTGTTGTAAGAAAAGGTAAAGATTCGCATGTAGGACACGCATCACCTAGTCCTGCACCATTTCATGGAACTAGTTATGCAAAAGGATCCCCAAACGTATATGTCAATAGTGCCTCGGCAGTAAGGATTGGTGATACAACTGCATGTGGAGATCCTGCATCTGCAGGTTCACCTAACGTATATGTTAATAGTATCAAAGTGCATAGACTTGGAGATGGTACTGGTGGACATGGTTCTTGGGTTCCGAATGCATCTGCTAGTAGTTCATCGAATGTTTTTGCAAATGGTGGAGGTAACGGTGGATCTGGCACTAAAGGACCAAGTGTTACAAAGAGAACTTGGCCAACAGATCCAGAAAACGTTAACTACAATGAGGCACTGGCAGGAAAGACTTGTGATGAATATGATTGGAATTCCGGAACTTGTTTAGTTGCTTATAAATAGATTACTAAGAACAACAGTTCTATTATACACTATAATTTAAAAATGTCAAGAGGTGACTTATGAATAATCATGATACTTTAGTAAACTTATTTGAAACTTACATCGCAGAAAGTGAAAAGTTTGACGGTGGAAATAAATCAGCAGGAACTCGTGCTCGTAAAGCACTTGCTGAAATTACCAAAACATGCAAAGAAAGAAGAAAAGAAATTCAGGACATCAAGAACGGTTAGTTAAATGGCAGAAGTAATTTACAGTGACATCGACTCTACATTTTTTGCGCATCCTGTCAAACAAGACATTGTGACAAAGAAGAATCGTGACGCTGTAAAAGCATCTGTCAAAAATTTAATCCTCACAGATTTTTATGAAAGACCTTTTAAACCAACGATTGGGTGTGGCATACGCAATTTCTTGTTTGAGTTAATGACTCCTGCAACGAGACAGCAAATTAAAAATGCCGCAAAACAGGTTATAGAAAACTATGAACCAAGGGCAGAGGTAATCGATATCCTTGTTGAGGATTATCCGGATAAGAATGCAATTACGATGAGTATTGCATTTTTTATCATTAACGATCCGGAACCTGTAGTCGTAGACATATTACTAGAAAGAGTACGATAATGGCAGACAGTTATCTAAAAGTTTCAGATGTTGATTTCGATGATATCCGAAATAACTTAAAGACGTTCCTTACAGCGCAGACTCAGTTTAGAGATTATGACTTTGAAGGTTCTAATCTTTCTGCATTGTTAGATGTGTTGGCATATAATACACACTATAATGCATTTCATTTAAATATGCTCGCAAACGAGATGTTTTTAGATACTGCTCAACAGAGAGATAGCATTGCATCACTTGCGAAAATGTTAGGTTATGTTTCTACATCTGCACAAGGACCAACTGCACAGGTCAGTTTATCATTTAGTGGACTCCCTGCAGGGACATCACAGTTTACTATCGCAAAGAACTCAAAGTTTAATACAACAATTGATGATATCAGTTATACATTTTCGACACCACAAGCATACACGGTCGTTAATAATGCGGGGAACTTTAATATTACTTTAGATATTAAAGAAGGATTTCCTCTAGTTCATAAGTTTGTTCACAATTCGGCAAGTCCAACTCGTTTTGTAATCCCAAACAAAAATGTAGATACGAGTAGCATTGTTGTTAAAGTTCAAGAGTCGGCAGATGATACGACAACATCTGAATGGGTACGTGCAACAGATATCAAACAGGTTTTTGAAACATCAGAAATTTATTTTATTGAAGAAGCATACGATGAAAAATATGAAATTGTATTTGGTTCGGGTTCTTTAGGGAAATCACTGAAAAACGGAAACATTGTTATTGTAGAATACCTTGTATGTAATGGTGATGTTGCTAATGGAGCAAAAACTTTCTCTGTAGAAAACCTTATCACAAACCTTGCATATGGAACTGTATCAGAACCGACAACAGTAAAAACTGCAGTCGGTGGTCGGTTTATTGAAACCTCAGAATCAGTTAAGTTTAATGCTCCTAGACATTATCAGACACAGAATCGAGCAATCATTGCGGAAGATTACAAAAGAATTATTCTTGCCGAAAATTCAGATTTAGAATCGGTAGTTTCGTTTGGTGGTGAGAATGCTGATCCCCCTATCTACGGTAAAGTTTATATCGCAGTTAAACCATTTGGTGAGCAATTTACCACGGAGGCAAGAAAGGCATTGTTAAAAAATAGCATTGTTGATCGCACTCCACTATCGATTGAACCTGTGATTATTGATCCTGAGTACACATACATTATTGCTAATATCAATACATATTATGATTCTACAAATACTCTAGACAAAGAGGGTACAATTCGAAGTGCAATACTCAATGCTATTACTAACTTTTCTACTAATAATTTAGAAAGATTTAGTAATCGTTTGCGTTTTTCAAAATTCTTATCTGCACTAGATAGCGTGACTGTTGGTAAAATTTTAAACAATGATGCGAGGTTAAGTTTGCAGAAACGGGTTGTGCCAGATACGCAGAGAGCAACCAGACTCGTTTTGAAATTCGCAAATGAATTAAGATCGAGCACATTAACAAGCACCCGTTTTACATTTAAAAACTTTAGTTGTTTCTTAGATGACGATGGTGTTGGTAATGTTAGAATATATCGTTTTGATGAAACAAAACAAAAAGTGATATTAGATGCTAATGCAGGTACGATCAATTATACAACAGGTGTTGTTGACATACCAAATTTTGCACTGACTGCATATGAGGGCATTGAATTTTACGTGACATGCCAAACTCAAAATTTAGACATCGAACCTGTCAGAGAACAAATACTGATTATGGATGCTCAAAACGCAACAGTTTCAATTGTAGATGAAAGATTGAGATGATCAACAAAGTATCAAAGTTAGTAGCAGATCAGTTCCCAGACTTCTATAAAGAAGAGGGACCATTGTTTCTTGCATTTATGGAAGCATACTATGCGTATCTAGAAGAAAATAATAAACTCAATTATAGAATACAGAACCTAGAAAGTTATCGAGATATTAGTACAACCACTGATGAATTTATCGATTACTTCACTAATACTTTTCTTCCTAATGTTCCTGTTGATATTGCCGCAGACAAAAAAATTGCTACAAAGTATGTCAATGAGTTCAATCAATCCAGAGGAACTCTTGCCGCTTATCGATTACTTTTCCGTGCATTATACAATGAAGATGTTGCATTCAATTTTCCTGCCGAAAACATGCTTAAGGTATCAGACGGTAACTGGTCAATTGTTCGATACCTTTCAACTGCATACGATCCGAAGAATTACAGTTTTACCGGGAAAACTATCGTTGGTGTCGAATCAAGAGCAAAAGCACTTGTAGAAACGATTGTAAGGAAAACTGTCAGGGGTCGTGATCTACAACAAATTATCTTATCCAATATTCGTGGATCATTTAAAAATTTGGAAAGGGTTGTTTTAGAATCAGATTTCCAAGGACATAGTGCTACAATCGAAGCAGGGATTAAAACTCTAACTATCTTAGGTCAGGGAAGTGAATACGAACCCGGTGATAAAGTAAAGTTAGAATCCTCTTTAAGAGGTGACTTTGCTAAAGCAGTGGTCGTTGATACTGTTGACTTAGGTGGTATACTTACGTTTAATATTTTAGATGGAGGTTCAGGTTACTCTCCTTCAATTGATGCAGGTGGAACTACAATCGATCTGCTTGGTGGTGATGGTAATGAACCCGCAAGTTTTAAGTTGTTCAGAAATTCAATAGACGATACTTTTAGAATTCAAGTTAAAACCCCATTTGTAGAATCTAATACTATTTTCGGATCGCAAGCACCAACTATTGATGGTGCACCTATATCTACTTTTAAAAATATGCCACTTGCATCTCCTACATTTGGTTTCCCAGAAGATGGAGAACCAGTTGAATCTACTGCATATCGAACAAATGCAAATGCTATGATTAATATTGCAACGACGCAAAGTGTTGCAAATGGTGTCAATCTTTATGGAGTAACTAGTGGTGCTAATGCAATTGTCACCAGAGTCATAGATAATACTATTGGTGATGCTTGGTTTCAAGTAGACACATATTTAAACTTTGATACTGCAGAAGATATTAAAATAACGCATCCTGCAGGTTCAACGATTGGAACTGTCACAGAGTTTCAAGCAAATACTATTGGAACACACCGTCTTCAGTTGGGTATGATCAGTGGTGAGAGTGTTACCGAAGGACAAGAAATTAAAGGACTCACATCCGGTGCCTATGGTGTTGTCAAAAGAATTAAATCAATTGCATCCAATCAATATGAACATTCCCCAACTGAAAATAGAGATTTGTGGACTGTTATCGTATCATCAAACAATAGTGCTAACCTGACAAATAGTTTTGATTCCGGTCCATTGAAATCATTTTTAGATGAAGAAGCAATTGTAAAATGGGAAGATCAGGCAACACCGATTGCTAATGTCGAAGGCACAACAACAAACACAACTATTGAATCTATATACACGAACATCGAAGATGCTTTATTAAATTTAACCCCTGCAGTCGGAACAATTGCGGTTCTTGCAGACCGCATTGGAGGAACAGGTTATACTGTTGCTCCGCAAGTATCGGTGAGAGATGATAACATTGCGGCACTGGGTATTGGTGAGGCATACATTACTGTGCAATCTGATGATCCAAATTGGGGAACGGGCAATAGTCAAATTATTGCTCTTGATCAAAATGACTTTATTCGTCAACCGTCAACTGGTGCCACAGGGTACATAAAAGGTGGTGCGACATCACCTACAGTAACACGCACACTTTATGCAAATGGAACTTACGAATCTGTCCTGAGAGTTTGGCAACCGTATCTGCAAAGGACTCCAAATGATGTTATGTGGGCAAATAACGCAGACATTACAATCGATCATTTTGAAAGTGATTATGAAACATTTGGAGTCGAGGATGATAGAACTATAGTAGACACCGGATCGGCAAAAATTGTTAAAGTACAAGATGAAGGTGTTCTTGGTGACAATGCCAGAATTAAAGCAACTGTTGGTGCTAATGGTGCGATTACAGGAATACGAATGTTAGATTCCGGGTTTGCGTATTTACACAATGAAATTGTCACGGTACAAGATTCTGGAAGGTTGAATTCCTCTAAGGCACAAGTTCAATTGACAGTGGACGATGTTGCAAACTCTGAAGGTTTTTACGCAACCACTCGCGGTCACATTTCTTCATTGAGAGGAAAAATTCATGACGGAAGGTTCTATCAAGAATATGCATATGAAGTAGTATCCCCATTATCATTAAATAGGTTTAAAAATATTGCATTGGATCTGGTGCATCCTGCAGGTCAAGAATTGTTTGGACGTTTTTCTACACAGTCAAACGTTTTTATTACTGTTGAGGGGTCGACAAGTAATGTGAAGAAAATTAAATCTACGGGAACAGTGAGCATAACAAAAACTGCCGCAACTGGAACCGTGGACATTACAAACAATGGTCATGCATTGACAGGCAATGGCACCGACTTTGCTAATGAGTTTGCAAACTTAGATTTTGCAGTAATAGAAATAGATCCCGGAATTGCCCAAGAAAATAAATTTTATCCGATAAGATTTGCTAATGTAGAAAACGCAACTACAGCAAATTTAGTAAGTGAGTGGAAGTTTGGAACTGTTTCCTCTGCAAACGTTTATTTTGCTACACATAATATCAATGGATCTGGCACAGAGTTTAGTGCAAGATTTGAAAGTGGTGACAACATGTTTATTCGACTGTCCGACAATAGTTTTAGAAAACTTGAACTAAATACAATTACATCGGATACTTTGGCAAATACTAACACATTGTGGACTGAGAGTGATGTCTCTGGTGCCACAGTTTATTACACGCAAGAGTTTTAAGAATGGCAACGAGATTAGCAACAAAAAAATTAGCAACTAAGGCTGCAAGAGATTTCTTGAATAGTATAAGTGCTACTGACAGTAGTACACAAAAGAAATCGACAATATTGTATACAGTTTTAGGCAAAGACACAGAGTATGCAAACGAACCGACTCCTGACGACGTTTTAGATAACGTAGAGGTCAGTCAAATAAAAGTTCGTCAAGAATCAATCGGTGCCAAAAAAGTCAATGCTACAGATGTTTCTCTTGCAATTCCTCGTTATGATTGGGTGCAGGGAACTGTGTATGCAATGTACAGGGATATTGACCAATCATTACACACTAGAAATTTTTATGTCATTACAAGAGACAGCAATGTATACAAGTGCTTGAATAACAACAGCAATAGTCCTTCATTATATGAACCTAGAGGATATGACTTATCTCCATTTACTTCTGCAGACGGATACACTTGGAAGTATATGTACACTGTCAATACTGGTGATGCGGATAAGTTCTTGACTACACAGTATATACCTGTAAAAGAAAGATCAGTTTCTGATGGATCGGTAGAAAGTGATAGGCAATTAGAAGTTCAAAATGCATCTGTCAATGGTGCTATTGAAATGATTGAACTCAATAACGAAGGAATTCGTTATTTGCAAGTAGCTAACGGTGCTGTGATCGACGCAACTGCATTGACTGTTACATTGTCTCCTGTTCAAGGTGCACCAGAACCAACCAACGATATCTATAACGGATCTTCACTTTATATTACCTCGGGGACAGGTGCGGGACAACTGCGTAGAATTATTAGATATGATGGAAACTCTAAGCAATGTGTTGTTAATACTGCATTTACGACAATCCCACAAAACGATTCAACTGTTGTAATTTCACCAACTGTTACGATTGTTGGTGATGGCACAGGGGCAAAAGCATATGCGTCTGTAGGAGTTGATGGGGTTATTGCAAATGTCAATTTAGTATCTATTGGTCAAAATTATACAAAAGCAGATATTATTATTACTGCTAATGCGCAACACGGGATCGGAGCATCTGCCAATGCTATTATCAGTCCACTCAATGGACATGGTAGTAATCCTGCGGAAGAACTTTTTGCGGATAAAATTGTTATTAACACACAATTTAGTGGCACTGAAGGTGTTGCAGTGGATGGAAAAGGATATATTCAGTCCAACACTGATTTCAGAACGATTTCTTTATTGGCAGATCCAATGTTAAAAGTCGACGAAAACAATGAACATATTGAAACAGAAGTTGTTGCAAATACTTCAAACAGTCCACAGACATTGCGATTGACAAATATATTAACAATGACATATGACGAAACGGATGGTGATGTTATTCTTAACCCATTGAATATTGGTGATACAATTACGACTGAAGCAATGTTAATTAGAGCACAGAGTGGGGATCTAGAATTTGTCACTGAACTTTCTCCTAGTGTTAGAAGAGATCAAGCACTATCAAAAGCAGTACAAGCATCAAATGGGCACGTTGTATTCACAAAAAGAGATTTAACTAGAGATTCTTCCTTCTATAATATTTACATAAATAATGTAAGAAGTTATAGTAACTATGCTCCATTTGTTAAAGATGATGATATTTTAAAGAGCACTAGTGAAACGGTAGTTGGAAGAGTTGTTGATGTTTCCGGACCAGAAGCAAACACTTTTTCTGGAGATATTCTGTATGTAGAAAACGTACAGAAAGTAACAAAAAATTTAGATCAAATAGAAGACATCAAAATCATTTTAGATTTTTAAAGGTATAATAAATGGCAATCGAAACCAATCTCAATAACAGTCCGTACTTTGACGACTTTGATGAAACAAGTCAATACCATCGTATTCTATTTCGTCCGGGGTATTCTGTACAAGCAAGGGAACTGACACAAATTCAATCTATTTTGCAAAATCAGATTGAGAAGTTTGCAAACGAAGTTATTGTTGATGGTACCGTTGTTTCTGGATGCTCTGTTAAAGTTCGATCTATCAATTACGTTAAGTTGAGAGATAAAGACTTTGCTAATAGTAGAATTGTTCTGTTGAATGATTTCTATGATAGTGGAAAAATTGCTAATGTCGTTGTGACCGGAACACTTTCTGGTGTTCAAGCAAGGTTAATTGATGTTAGGGATGGTTCTGAAGTCGGAATTCCAAATAATTTGACTATGTTTGTCGATTATTTAAATTCAGGAACCGATAAAGCGACCAAAGTATTTAATAACGACGAAGAACTTATCTTTACTACAAATGGTCAGACTCGATCAGCAGGATTTAAATTTGCGGCAAACACAATTAAGGCAGACTCTTTTGGGGACTCTACCGGAAGAGGATTGTATGCAACAGTGTCTGATGGCACGATCTATCATAAAGGACATTTTATTTATGTCGAGCCACAAGGAACTGTTGTATCGAAATATGATTTGACTGCAAACGTCAATATTGGATTCGAAACACGGGAATCTATTATCGATTCAAATCAGGATGTTAGTTTGCTTGATAATGCTACTGGTGCTACTAATTTTTCTGCTCCCGGTGCTAATAGATTAAAACTTTCACCAACTCTTGCGACAAGAGCAAGAGGAGTTGCAAATACACAAACCTTCTTTACTATTGCTGAAATGGACAATGGTGAAATTGTTCGTAAAAATACTGATACTCGTTACGCAGAAATTTCAAATCATATTGCCGCAGGTGTATACGATAGTCACGGTAATTTTGCAATGGAACCATTCAACGTAAGAATCCGTGAACACTTGAAGAATGAAAGCAATCTTGGACGGTATGCCGACGGTGATTCCAATAAACTTGTTTGTGAAGTTGAAAGGGGTTCGGGATATATCATGGGTAGGAAAGTAAGTCTTACCAACGCAATGTATAGATCTTTCGACAAAGCAACAGATACCGAAGTATTTGATGGGGTGGCAATAGGACAAAATATTGGTAATTATGTTTTTATCAATGAAGTTGTTGGACTTTGGAACTTTACTCAACTAGTGCAAGTAGACCTATATGATACTGCGCAGACAGCAGTAACCTCAAAACTATATGGTATTTCTAGTGCAACTGGTGTTAAGATCGGTACTGCTTATCTGAGAGGGTTCGAATATGAATCTGGTGTTTCAGGAACTGCAAGTGGTAAATATCGTGCATATCTGTTTAACATCGAAATGAATTCTGGACAATCGTTTAAAGATGTTAAAGGTCTATACGTCAATAATGCTGTTTATTCAGATTCACTTGCTGATATTGTTTTAGAAAATGATGGTTCAGCAAAACTTTATGACTCAGGTTTAGAATCATCAGTATTCCCCCTACAGCAGGGTGGTACTAAGTTACTAACTAAAGAAAGATTTAGATTTAGACAAAAGTCAAGTGGTAATGTTCAGCAAGTAAATGACGGTCAGGTAACTATCGACATTGCATCTTCTTACTTAAGTGAAGCAGAAGCACTCGATGTCCAAGGAACATTAACCGGACCTGCAGAAAGATCTTACGTTGTTGTTGCAAAAGAAGCAGCCGAAACAATAGATCAACCGGGTACCATAGATTCTTCTACTCAAATTGGATCTACACAATCATCTACGATACAAGGTAATGGTACAAAATTCCGTACTACGTTTAGAGTTGGAGACGTTGTAGAAATTGGTCCTAATGGTTCTCATATTGGACAAGGTATTGTTGCTTCAATTGCTTCTGATACCGAAATGGTTCTAGATTCATGGGGAGTAAGTGATTTTACTGGTGAAACATACGCATACCGAATCTCATTCCCATCAGGATATATTTTTGACTTCTCATCTAATGGTCAGATTACAACTAGTACAGATCAAATTACAATTGATTTTGATCGAGGTGTCTTTAGTGGAGATTTTGAAGTAGATGTTTACTATGATGTTAAAAGAGGAACAGTATCAAATCCTGCAAGTCAAGCAGACAAAGATGTAAACAAAAATAAATTTGTTCACATCAATACTGCGAACAACGTTGCGGGATCTAGTGGTCCTTGGTCGTTGGGTGTTCCTGATGCATTCAAACTTAGAAAGGTCTATAAAGGAACTGTGAGTGGAGTAAGTACTGGTGACACCGATGTAACCTCTGAATTCGAACTTGTTTCGGGGCAAAAAGATTCTTTTTATGATATTTCTACATTACGTAAGAAATCAACCAGTACTTTAAATACAACTGATTGTGGATTAATGGTAGAGTTTGATTACTTTACTAAAGACGAAACTCAGGGTATTGGTTTTATGACAGTTGAGTCATATCCTGTTGATGACGCAAATCCAACAGCATCAGACAAAATTTCAACATCAGATATCCCCTATTTCGTTTCACCGAAAACAGGTAATCAAATTAACTTGCGTGATGCTGTAGATTTTAGATTCTATAAACAAGCAGGTACGATTGACGGAGGAACCACTTGCGTTCCTAGTGCCACAGGAACGGTTGTATCTGCTCCAACAAATCCATCTTTGTCGACATCGTTTGAAGTCAATGCGGCAGGTGCTCATCCTATTTCACCAGATAAAAACTTTGAGTGTAGTGCAGAATTTTATCTTCCAAGAAGAGATAGAGTTTGTATCAGTTCAGAAGGCACAGTCGAGGTTGTAAAGGGTCGTCCAGACAGACAACCCAGTTTACCTGCAGAAAGAGCCTCAGCAATGACAATTGCTACATTAAATATTCCGGTGTACCCATCATTGTCACCATTTTCTGCCAGACAGACAGGAAAGCAAGAATATGCTGTCACAATGGAACTGGTTAACAATCGTAGATTTACAATGCAAGATCTGCGTCAAATTGATAACCGATTGAAAAAAATGGAGTATTACTCTTCTCTTAATTTCTTAGAGAATTCTGTATCAGGAAAACAATTACTAGGTACTGACGGTACAGATAGATTTAAGAATGGATTTTTGGTTGATAATTTCGATGGTCATAATGTTGCTGATACTCGGAAGGTTGGGTACAGTACATCTATCGATAGAAACAGAAACCAGTTGAGACCAAGATACAAAAGAAAAGATGTGCCATTTAAAACAAGTACACTTGCCGCAACAAATATGCAAACAACAGGTGACTTAATATCCCTTAACTATTCAAGTGTGGCACAGTTGGATCAGAGATTTGCTTCCAAGTTAAGAAATCCGGTACAAGAAATTCAATTCAACTGGCAGGGTGAAGTTTTATTGAACCCTTCAATTGACAACACACCTGATATTACTACACTTCCTGAGATCCAAGTTGATTTTGATGGAATGTATTCTGCTATTGAGTTTCTAGCAGCGGAAGCAGGTGTGACAGGGACTGACTGGGGAAATTGGAGAACTACGTCTCAATCTTCAGTTACACAAACCACTGGATCTTGGAACACTGGTGATGCACGTGGTATTAATCAAACAACTACATCTCAGACAGATCAAATCCGAAATGGTGTGACCACTTCTATTAGTCCATCTAATGAAGAGTTTTCTCTTGGTACTTTTGTAGAAAATGTTGCAGTTAGAGATTTTATGAGGTCTAGACCAATTCAGTTTACTGGTGTGAGAATGAGACCAAACACCATCGTATTCCCATACTTTGACGATGAGAAAGTATCTGAATACTGCACACCAGTAGGTGGTGCAAGAGGTGATAGTTTGATCACTGACGCACAAGGTAAGGTGGAAGGAACATTCGTTATACCGAATGATAACAATCTTAAATTTAGAATAGGCACAAAACGATTTGAACTAAAAGATGTTGCTAATACTCAGACACAAGCAGCTTTATTATCAACTTCTGCACATGGTGACTTTACTAGTATTCCATTGTCTGTAGATCAAAGAAGTTCATCTATCAACATTAAAACACCGCAGTTTTCTAAGAATCAAGTCATTGATAATAGAACACTTACAAGCACAACAAATCAACGTGTTGTAACATGGAGATCCCCTCCGCAATCGAACGATGATGACGACAATGGTCCAAGTAATAATGACGATCCGTTAAGTCAATCTTTCAGTGTATCTGCAGACTTACGGTCACAAGGTATTTTTGTTACTTCTATTGATCTTTGGTTTGGAAAGAAACATGCGGAGTTGCCAATCACTCTTCAAATCAGAGAAATGGAAAATGGATATCCTTCTCCTGTAATTGTTCCGTTTGGTTCTCTTACAAAAGATGCTAGTGAAATTAATGTCAATGTGTCATCTGCAACCGAAAGCAGTAAGACAACGTTTACTTTTGAGTCACCCGTGTTCTTACACAATAGAAGGGATTATTGTTTCACGTTAATTCCGGGTGGAAACAATCCAGAATATGCCGTTTGGTGTGCGGAATTAGGTCAGACAGATATCGATACCAATGAGTTGATTCACAAACCCGCATCAATGGGTGTCATGTTCGTTTCATCAAACGATAAGACATGGACTGCTATTCAAAAAGAAGATGTTAAGTTTAGAATTAATAAAGCAAAATTCTCAACAAGAACAAATGGAACGTACTACATTGAGAACGAAGACATTGATTATTTAACTGTCGACTCGTTTACTAATGGTGGTGACGGAAGTACATTCATTGCGGGTGAAACAATTCGAGCAGAATCTATTTTAAGAATTGCCAATACGGATTCGGTATCTGATTTGGGTATACAAGTCGGTTCAATTGTACAAAACAGACCCGCAAAAGACGTTGGAAGCAATACGCAAATCTATGCAAATGGTGTAGTTAGACAAATCATTAACACATCAGAGACTATGACTTGTGCGAACGGTGATACTGTTGATGTGATCACACTTAAGATTGATGGGTTTGGTGATTTTTCAAACTCTACAACAGACAATGTGCACGAAGTATATGTGGGAACTACACTTGTAGGAAACACGGTAGAGTTTTTTGCAAATACTAACGTGTCCACACTTGAGTTCTTGGATGTTCCATATGGTAAGATGGACATTAAAGTTTCGTCGGTAAACTCGACTCAACCAATTGCTACAGGGACTTATCTCAGAGGACAAGACTCTGGTGCAAGTTGTAAAATTGTCACTATTGATAATTTGACAGTAAACACTTTAATTCCAAAAATACCTTATCTTACATATGCTAATACTTCAGCATCATGGGAAGTTAGACCTTCTGATAACTCAAATGATCCAGATGCGTCATATAGAGCAGTTGATGTTGAAGAAGAAAATGATTTACGAGATGAAACCAAAGCAATCTTTAGTTTCAGTAATCAAGGTGCAACTGGAAAGTCGATGTTAATCAAAGGAACATTTAGAACAGAAGATCCAAATGTTTCACCTGTTGTCGATAAATCTAGAATAACTGGTATTGTGGTTGAAAACATTATTAATAATGACTCTACTGGTGAATATAGAGATCGGGGCAACTCAGAGGTTCGGTACATGACAAAACCTGTTGTCCTTGGTGATGGAAATGAAGCAGAAGATATTAAAGTATTTTTAACTGCCTATAAACCTTCCGGAACTGATATTAAAGTTTATGCTAAAGTTTTAAGTGATACTGATGGTCAAGATTTTGATGATAAAGATTGGTCACCGTTAAGACAATTAACGTCAGCAAATACTTTCTCTGATTCTGTCGATGTGAAAGACTTGAGAGAATTTGAATATGGATTTGGTTCTATTGATTATGAAAATAATGGTTTCTTAACACTCACCAATGTTAATGGTAACACTGCGTTACTTTCAGTAGGTGATGTTGTCGGAAACACAGGAGAGCACACGCCTTCTGGTGGAGTATTTGCAAATGCATCTATTTCAGAAATTATTAGTGACAATGAGTCTGGTACGATTCACGTAAAGGTTACTGGAATTGCCACTAACACATATGCTGACTTTGTAAGTTTAGCAGCGAATAATGATGGAGTGAGTATACCGGGTGGTATTGAAGCAACTGCATTATCTTTCACTGCCAATAGTCATGCGCATCTAAATAGTGCTAATAGTAGTGTAGTTACTTATGTTACACAAACGGGAGAAAGGCATCATCAGTTCAAAACTTTTGCTGTGAAGATTGTGTTGACTTCTACAAGTTCTCACATTGTTCCGATAGTAAACGATATGAGAACGATTGCATTGCAAGTATAATGAATAAGTTAAAGATAAAAGATCATGATGATTTGGTACGTGATGTTAAATCCAATGCGGTAATTAATACAAATCAAACCGCATTGGAAAATTATAGAAATAAACGAAAGGCAAAACGTGAAATGATTAATGACGTAACAAATCTTAAAAATGATGTGCAAGAAATAAAAGAATTATTACAACAACTTTTAGAGAAGAATAGATGAGTATTCAAATCGCAAATACAGGACTAGGAAACAGTTTCGACACTTGGAGACTGAACACTAATCAGATAGCAACCATTATGAGCAACAATGTTGTTACTGTTGCCACATCTGATTCATCTCGAAAAAACTTTACTGAGGGTGATGGACACATCATCGGCACCTTTACTGCCGAAGAACTAAGGGCATCAGAAATCAAAGGTGGGAACACTTCCGTTGATGGTGATCTAACTATTTCTGGAAATACTACGATTGGTGGAGACGGTCTAGGTACTTCAAGATCATTAATCGTTCATGCAAACACTACCATTAGTGGCAATCTCATCGTTGACACTATTGGGCAAGAAGTGTTTAAAATGGGAAGTATCGAACGCATCAGAATTAATGGTGGTACAACAGGTCAGTTCTTACAGTTAAGAGACAAAAACGATACACCAGATTTTAAAGATCTGGTATTGCGTGACATCACAGATCTTTCAACCAATTCGGCACATATTATTCTTTCTGCCGCAAACACCACGTTTAGTGACAATGGAGATTCCCCAAAAGTTGTGTTCTCTACGACTTCTGGTGACAGGATCGAAATGTTCCTTGCCAAGGCAGCGGGTGTTGGAGACTCGGACCTTTATTTAAAATTAGTAGATACGGTTGGTGATTCAGTATTTGCCGTTGTTGATTCCGGAAACAATATTGTCGCACAGATTGATTCGACTGGTGAGGCAAACTACGAAGGAAGAATGACTGCAGTGGGATTCACCACAGAAGATCATATTCTTCCGACTGCCGATGATCAACAAGATTTAGGTTCATCTACTTTAGAGTTTAAAGATGCATACATCGATGGTGTCGCATACGTAGATGAGTTATCATTAGGGACTGCCGCAACTCAAGGTGTCAGTACTTCAATAATTCCTAAAACTCATGATACTGTACATATTGGTTCTGCAACTCGTCGGTGGAGAAACTCGTACTTTACAGGAAATATGCAAGCAAACAATGTGTATGTCCGTAAAGTGGGTATTGGTGGTGACTTAACTGCAAATGGATTGTCCAAACTTTCCAATACAACTGTTACGAAGTTAAACGCAAATAACGAAGTATACTTCCATGGTAACCTGACAGTCGATGGTGTATCGTCACTTAGTAACACAACAGTGACCAAGCTGAATGCAAACAATGAGGTTTACTTCCACGGAAACTTGCAAGTGCAAGGTGTTAGTTCTCTCAGTAATACTACGGTCACACTGTTTACAGCAAACAACAATGCAACTTTTAATGGAGACCGTGTTACTGTTTCTGGAAACACATTCTTACAATCTCAATTGACGGTCACCGACACAGCAAGTTTCAATGGGGACGTTAACCTTGGTAGTGCAACAGATGACACGATTACCATGGAGGGTAACTTTGCAAATCAACACACAGAAGGCAGAGCAACATTTAGTGATTACCAATCGGGTGGTGTAGGTATTGGAACATTACCAGATACTGGATATGATTTACATGTAAATAGAGATGCAAAGATCGGAAGAAATCTAGATATTGCGGGGGCAGTCGGTATTACTGGTGATCTTTCGATAGGTGGTAATATTACTCTTAGCAATGAAAGTGGAACAGTATTACAAGCACAAGATTTTGAAACTGAAAACTTGCATGTATCTGGAAACTCATACTTAGGTTCAGGTACATCTGATTTGATTTACTTTAACGGTGTTGCTAATAGTTCTTTGTTAATTGCTACAGGAACTCGACATAATATTGGTACGTCGTCTAGTAGACACCACATGATCTATGCGAACAACATGACAGTTTCGGATACGATCACTGCGAAAGATCTCAATGCAAGTGGTAACTTAGATATCGCAGGTAACACTGATGTCTCAGGTGCAATCACTAACGATGGCACGACACTGTTTGGTAACAACGGTAAGTTGCATGCAAACAACGTCATTCAGAATGGTAACATCACAACAGATATGTTATCTAATACTGCGATTGCCACTGCGTTTGACGGATCAAATGGTGTTGAAAATCCTTCTGTTACATCAGGAACGTTTGGTAGTGCAACCTTAATACCAGTAATTACCGTTAACAATAAAGGTCAGATTACTGCTGTTACTAACACTTCAGTTGCAGGTGTATCAGCATTCTCATTTAGTGGACAAGAGTTCAGAAACTTCTACATTGACACTGCTGATGGAAATAGATTTACTGCAAACATTTCTGCAGGATCTATTTCAACAAACACACTAGCAGTTCCTGTTGATGCTGACGGTACTGCTGTCACAGATTACTTTGACGGATCAAACACAGTTCAGACATTTGGTAGCTCAACCAAGATACCTCAGATTCAGGTTAACAGTAAAGGGCAAGTTGTTAAGGTAGCAAATGTTACTGTTGCAGGTGTGAGTAGTGTTGAATTTACTCAAGCAAATAGTAATCTGAGAATTTCTACTGCGGATGGTGGATCGTTTGATGTCAATATTCATGATGGACAACCAAGTAAACTTGAAGGAACAAGTAGTGAAGTAACAGTTACTGCGAAATCTGGTGATGCAAACACTTACGTTATTGGATTGCCTGATGATGTAACTATCGCAGGACAGTTAAATGTTTCAGAAAATGTTGTCATTGCAGGTAACCTTATAGTTCAGGGTGCGGTGTCCGAAGTAAGCACTACGAATCTTGAAGTTGAAGATAACGTTATAAAATTAAACAAAGGTGAAACTGGACAAGGGGTAACTGATACTGGAGGTGAATCTGGTCTTGAAATTGATCGAGGGTCATTAAGAAATGTTAGATTGGTTTGGAACGAAGCAGAAGATGTATTCGTTGTCAGAAACCAGACAGATAATCACACACTAAATATAGAAGCAAATAATTTCTTTGGTAATGCAAACACTGCTACACAATTAGAGACCGCAAGAAATTTTGCGTTGACGGGTGATGTTACAGCAACAGCAGTATCTTTTGATGGTAGTTCTGGTGTATCCTTGACAACAGATATAAGTGCTGATATAATTACTTCTACAGAATTAAAAAGTCCTGTTGCATTGAAGATTTATAATTCATCAGGGACGTTACAGAAAACCTTATATGGTGCGGGTGAATAATTTATGGCATTAGATCATGGCAGACCTATTCAGATAAAACAAAATGTTTTTTCTGATTTTGAAGAAATGACAGATGGTGACATGGCATATGTTGCTAATCTTATTTTGGAAGAATTTGCAAAAGATGACACTGGACCGGGTTCCATTAATATTAATGGAAATGATGGAACACCTATAGGAACATTTATTGATACGAGATATACGGGAGTTACTGTTGGTACTCATCCCGTAGACTCAGATGATATAACTGAAATTAACTATGTGTTCAAACAAAATTTAAACGAGGTGTCTTTAACGGAGGGAACGGATTATGTTCCTCCTGTAGTATTTGACTCCGGAAACACTGATTTTAGAACAGTTGATGATGGAAGAGATGAAACGGAGTTTCCTACTCCTCAGATTGGCATCCAAGCAATGGATATCGGTCAAATTAAATCAACTATTATTGATAAATGTTTAGGAAAACTGTCTTCTGGTGGAGTAGGATCGTATTATATTGGATCGACTGCTCCAGATGATGGTGGTACGTGGAAAATAATTGGTTCTTTTACAGACACTTCATTGGATGATACTGTCGGAAGTTCTGATATTGAAACTGAGGTCACTTACAATCTTTATAGAAAAACTGATGACAATGCAGAGTATGTTGTTAGGAGACCTCTGTATTTGAGATCTGATGACGATTTATCTGAAATGTCAGACGGTGATATTAAGGATATGAAATCTATTTTACAGTACTATATCCGGACTACCGGAATTGGTCAATATGCATTACAAGAAAATGCTCCTGCAGTAGGGACTTGGACTGCGGTTGGAAGTTCTTCTGATAAGAGACAAAACGAAGGAAATATTTCATATACTGGATTCTTTACTGGACAATATACAGGTTCCTACACTGCTTCTTATACTGGAACTTATCAGACTACATATACGGGATCTTATACCAGACAATACGCAGGTTCTTATAGTGGGTACTATACTACGGATTATTCAGGAAGTTATTCTGGTGGATATTCAGGGACTTATCGTAGAACTTTTACAGGATATTATACAGGTAATTATAAAAGATTGTATGCAGGTACTCACGGATTCTTAAAGTATTATGGTGGGTACAGCAAATATTGGACGGGAACTCACAATTATACAAGATATTGGCAAAGAACTGTCACAAAAAAATTCACAAGGTCATCTACGGGTACTTACACAGGAACTTACACTGGTGAGTACACTGGTGCATACCAAGGAGATTATTCTGGTACTTACGGAAGTCCAGTTAATAAAAACTATGTGGGAAATTACTCGGGAAATTATATTCGTAACTATAGTGGAACCTATTCTGGTAATTACTCATCGTTTTTTACAGGGGCAACAGTTTTACAACAAGAAATTACCGTTTCTGGCACTCCAGTAACACTTTGGCAGAGGACAGCATGATGCAGAATGTACATATTAAAAGAGCGTATTATTTAAATAATGCAAGAGACAAAATCGAAGTGCATTATACGACACAAGATAGTGATGGTGTTTTTGTAGCACAAACTTCAAAATCTGAAAAAGAAGCTTCTTTGTGGATACAAGCGCATTCTCAACTAACTGTTGAAGAAATGACGAATTTTACTAAAGATCATATTGAAGAAATTGATAATAGAAGAAGACGTATTGACGAACAGAAAAAAGCAATACTAACAGAAAAAGTTAATGATGAGTTGTTTAAAGCAAAATTAGAAATTTTTGAATTGCCTGAAATTAAAGATTCGAAAAATAGAACTATGAAATCTAAGATTCGTAAAGCAGAAACTCTCAATCAAGTTTATATTTATGCAGGAGCGATGATTGCACTTGAAACCCTCAAGAAAGAAAAAGAGTCCAAATAACGGATATCTATATGTTGGCACAACTTCCAAAATTTATCTACGATCAGCAATATACAGTGCCCAGTCTTTAAAAGACTATTATCCAGAAGCAAATGTAACTATAGCAACTCAAAAAGAGTGGATTGATGACACTCTTTTTGATACATTTGATCATGTAATCGAAGTCTCAGATCACTACAGAGCAAAACTAGAAGCATTACCAAAAACTCCATATGACCTAACATTGTATATTGATGCTGACACTGAAGTGTGTCACGAAGATATCTCTAAAGTATTTGAAGAGATTGGCAATGCAGATATCGTTTTAACTAAAACCAGAGACTATGCATCAGCAGAAGTTTACTTTCCCGGAGGTGAACTCAGAGATCATTGTGGTGTGTTCTTATATAGGAAAACACCAAAAGTGATAACATTCATGGAAAAGTGGTTTGAGTACTACAAGAAACAAAAAGACCACGGAGAAGAAGGATGGCCTTACGATAGGAACTTATACCCATCTTCTTTGAGATATTGGGATCAATTTACCTTTTGGTGGTTGCAAAATAAAACTGAATATGCTATAGTAAGAGAATATTTTAAAGATCCGGATGCACGATGGAATTATATTTGGCCGTATGAAGAAGAGGGAAGGTGTGAATGTGATCCGGATGACATTGTGATTTATCACAGAACTTTACCGAAGGAAGATCGTTTAATATGAAGTTATTGGATTGCGAATATAATCCAGAAGTTGTAGAAATTTTAAATTCTATTCAACAACAAGTATTCGCAGAATTAGAAAATATTGTTTGTGAAGGAAATCCTGATGAAGATTATCATACAGGACAAGATTACCTAGAGAAAATGTTAGAAAAAGACTCTCAAGGTAATCATAAAGGATTCCCTGAAGTAACGCA
>Ga0181601_10001267_pt1 | contig 21480 bp, 19 predicted proteins | sample 041ome_8_FD_133020 | JGI IMG/M metagenome (GOLD analysis project Ga0181601, IMG submission 133020) | Coastal salt marsh microbial communities from the Groves Creek Marsh, Skidaway Island, Georgia - 041407BS metaG (megahit assembly) | ecosystem: Environmental > Aquatic > Marine > Intertidal zone...
TCTCTCTCGAAACGCAGGACAAAGAAATGCTCGTGCGCATCGTCAAAGACGCGCAGCGGACGAAAATATCCGGCCTGGACGGGACGTTCAACGAATTCGTGGAGAAACACGGGAAAACGGCCAAGTTGAAGCAAACGCACGATCCGAACAGGCACGATTGGGAGGTGTTGGTGAAATTCGTGGAGAGCGTGTTGGGAAAAGAGCGAGAGGAGACGGATGTCGCGGTCGCCGCGGGAAACGACAAAGAAGAGGACGGAGAGACGATTAAAGGCGGCGTGAAAACTGATGGAACAAAGGCAAAGAATGGTAGTAGCGGTAGCAGTAGTAAATCGTTCGAAGAGACGATATCGAGACACGTGAGTTGGCAGAAGAAGAACAAGAAGCGAAAGGAATGGAAAGAGTGGCACGAGAGCTGCGAAGACGAGAAGGAAAAGTACGGCGAGGAAGGTTCGAGGGCGAATGCGCTGTGGAAATTAGTTAACATGTGCGAAGAGAGCGCGCAATTCGACGAGAACTACAATCGGTTTCCTTCGCACATGGACAGTTGGTTGAGGACGAGTTATCGACCGGGGAGGTGGTGCGTGGAGAAGAACGTGAAGCCGAGGATGGTGGCAATTGATTGCGAGATGTGCGAGACCACGACGGACAATAAGGCGTTGTGCGCGATATCTGCGGTGGATGAAGATGGAAATAGATTGTTCGACGCGTTAGTGAAACCACCAGATGCGATTATAGATTATAGGCACGAAATTACCGGATACACGGAGGCAGATTTCAAGGACGTGACGTTGACGTTGGACGAGGCGAGAGCGCAACTCGTGCAATTGTTGGAAGGACGACGTTTAGATAGCGACGGTAAGGAGAAAGAAGAAAAAGATAAAGGTGTGCACGGGTGTATTCTCGTCGGCCACTCGTTATCGCACGATTTGAGAGCTTTGCGATTGGACCACAGGCCAGTCATCGATACGTCTTTGCTGTTTTCGTTCAAGGAACTGCCGAGAGCGACGCCGGCGTTGGCGGATTTATGTCAGATGGTTTTGGGATACGAGATGCGAGAGAAAGGATCAGCGCACGAAGCCTTTGCGGACGCACTGACCGCTATGAAAGTAGTGGGAAAGATCGTGGAAACGAGCATAGCGAAAACTGAGTTCGTTTTGCCGGCGCCGGAACGTTTGCTAGTATTATTCGAGGCGAGAAGACAGGCGGCGAAGGAGAATAGGAAAAACGGAACGCCAAACAAGAAACGAAAAGGTACCGTGGATGAAGGCAATGGGAAGACGACCAATCGCGTTGCCGGACGAACCCTCTTCATTCATCGTCTCCCGCGAGGCGTTAAAAAGGAAGCCATAGAATCAATCTTTGAAAACGTCATCAGGACGACCACGAAATCAGAAAAAGAAGACGAAGGCAGTCAAGAAGTCATCAAAATCGAGACGATTAAAGGAAAGTTTGAAGTGGAAACCGGCGATATCGCACCAGAAACTGAAACGGTATCCATGTTTGCATCTTCCGAAAGAGTTGTCGTCCCAGCTTCGAAGCACGCTCCGACAACTTCAGCGTACGTGGCTTTCGATTCGGTAAAATCCGCCCGCCTGGCTTTCGAACGCCTCAACGGCGCCTTGAGCATCGACGCGCTCGGTCGGCCACAAAAGAAAGCCAAAATCTCTAAACGCTTCGGTTTCGAAAAGTTAATATGCGTTCGCAACGACACGATCACCGAGAAAGAGGAGGAGCAAGTCGCGGAAGAAAAAGAGAAAGCGCCCCCGCCTCTCGCGTTTCCTCCGAGCTCGGCGCAAAAGAAGAAGAAGCCGAGACAGCGCAAACCGAAGACGATTGCGCTCCCTGGCGATAAGTAGGAAGTTAGAATGGCAGTCAATGAGCGGAAGAGAAGCAGAGAAAATGTGCGAGTCTGTGCGATTTTGAAGACGTTGATGATTTTGATGTGTGTATTTAGCATAGCTTTTTTAGGGATCCAAGCACTCGATTTAGAAAAATATCAGCGTATCTTTTCATCCCGGGAACACGCCATCACAAAAAAGACTCCCCTCCTTGCATACATATAATACCATCATGCGCGCAGCAATCACGGTGAAGGAAGCGTGCGTACCGTCGACGTCGTATTCTTCTTCTTCTTTTAGAAGAGGAAGAAGGACGAGTTTGAAGAGCGGAAGAGCGACGATGTTGAAAACGAACGCGTCCGCGAACGATGAAAATGCTAATCCGTTGTCGCAATCGAGCGTCGGGCAAGTCTCCTCGAACGACGAGAGTTTTACGCTGGCAGCTGCCGTCGGCGAGGATTCCACGCTGGCAGAGAAAAGAAACGAGTTCCAAGAGGCGATCGCGAAAGCGCAGAGCGAGCAACAAGATAAGAAGATGTTCGACGAGAAGAGCGAGAGTTCGACTTGGGAGGTGAAAGAAACGACTACTGACGCTTTGAATATATCGGCGAAGCCTTTGACGGATCCGAGTCCAATTAACGTAGACGCGACGGCGATAGAAAAACAAACGAAGAAAAAGGACGGCGAAGATGATGATGACGAACCGCTGCGTATGATTGGTAGCGCGCCGGTAAAGTCAGCCTCGGAAGAACCGGCGTTTTCCAAGCAGCTTTCGAAGACGGTGAAGGCGTTGGTTCCCGAAGGCGCATCCGCGGCGACGGTGTTGAGAACGACGAAACGGTTCATGGAGGCGTACGAGGCTGGATTAACGCCCGAGGAACAAATTGGATACGCGCTCGGGGTACCGGCGGATAAGTTGAACGAGACGCAGAAAAAGTACGCGCCATTGGTAGCAGAGAAGTTGAAGGAAAACGCCATGCAGTTGAAGGGCGAGTTGTTAGCGGCGACGACTTTGTACGAGGCTGGAATTCAGGCGTATAGCGTAGGTCAGTATCCGAAAGCGTTAAAATTGTTCGGAGAGGCTTTGGAGGAAACGAGTGATACCAGTTTATTGGGTGGGAAAATCCAAATCTACAAAGCGTTGACCTTGTATGCGTTGCGTCGACTGGAGGAGTGCATCGATTTGTATACGTTTTTGGAAGGAACGCATCCGATTGGAAGCATTCGTAGACAGGCTGGTGAGTTGAAGTATATCGCCGAAGCGCCGAGGTTGGAATTACAAGAGGATGAGTACGTCGACGTCCCGGCAGGAGTGAAAGATGCCAATAGCTATCGCGGGTACGGGAAAGCGGTTGGGAAATCTGGAAAACCAAAGGTGCCCAAAACCTATACCGAAGAAGCGTTGGAGAGAGTGAACTACGCCAAGTACACGCCGAATCGGTTACAACTGATTGGGTGGACTGCTGTAGCCTTAGGACTAGCTTTGTACGGCGCGTACGTAACGAAGTGACTTGCAACAATTGTTATGATTATTCTTAATTCGTGAAACACTTTTCAGATTACAATTAATGTGGAAACGCTCTCTCTCTTTTTGAAAAAATTCGCAAATTCTCTCGGCATCTTTTCTTTCTTCGCGCGTCCGTCTCGTTCTCGACATACTCGCCCACCGCCTACAACTCTTTCTAGTTCACACTTCCACTCTCGCTTTTCAAATACATTTTTGTTGTTATTGTTATTGATGTTCTTTTTAATCGATCTCTGGATCGACAATACCTCCGTCGCTGATGGAATACTGCGCTTCGTTTTCCGGCAAAGTCGGCGAGCATGCGACTTTGGCTATTCTGTTCCCCCCTCTTCCTTTCCTCAGCGCCAATCTCGTCGTACTTGCGTGTGCCATGATGTTCCCACCAATTGGTTTTTGTGCGTTTGCCCCGGCAAACATTCCCCCTTCTGGATTCGCGACGACTTGGTTGGAAACGATCACCCCGCAGCCGAACTCGCTGGCCAACTTCGCCAAGTGTCTCAAAAACTTACCCAATGCCATTTGCCTGGCAGATAACTCCCCTCTTCCCTCAAATTCCGTTCGGAACAAGTTCGTGGCAGAGTCGACGATGATGAGCGAAAAGTGCTCCTCCGCGAGCAACGCACCCGCCGCTACCAACAACTCTTGCTGATGCTCCGTGTTGTTCGCTTTCGCGTAGGCGATGTTTTCCAAAGCTGCCTGTGGATCAACTCTAAATCTTTCCGCGATTTGCATGATACGCTCCGGTCTGAACGTCCCTTCAGTGTCGATGTACATCACCTTACCACCACCTCCTCCCATCTCCACTGGAAGCTGCCCAGTCACCGCCAAAGTGTGCATCAACTGCGTCTTCCCCGTTCTAAACTCTCCGTAAAGCTCCGTCATCGATCCAGATTCGATCCCCCCTTGCAACATATCGTCCAACGGTTTCGACCCAGTGCTAATCTTCACCAAACTCATTCTCAAGTGTGCAATCGTCGTCGCAGACTGAAACGTATCGTTGACCTGCTTCGTGGAAATCGCTTTAAGCTTTTCCACTTTCTGTTCGGACAAACCTTTGATTTGCGTCAACGCCTTCCTCGACGCAATCGACAGCCCCTCCATCGTACACAAACCTGCGTTTCTGAGCTTCTCGATGTCGTTCGCGTTGATCCCATGATTCTATTAATAAAGAGAGAGAGAAAGAAAGAGAGAGAGAGAGAATGAATGAAAATCAGAGCGTTAGCGTTGTTCAGAGGAAAAGATGTAAACACGAGAAGAAGAAGAAAAGAAGAAATAATATATTTCTTTCGCGCGGCGCAAAAATGTGTGCACCCTCTGGAGCTTCTCCCCCCCTTCCAATCGTTTCAAAAAATTCCCCCCCCCCTTGGTGACGACGAATCCAAATCTGATAAACACAAAAGAGAGAAAGAGAGATCTAAACCTATCGCATCATCTCACCAGTAACTCCTCAATTTTCGTGCAGTGAGGCATTATCTTATCTTTCGTGAACACGTCCTGAACCGTTTGTTGCTGGTTCTGTTGCACGTTTTGGTTTCGTTCCATCATGGCGCTCATGGTGCGAGTCTTTTTTTTTTTTTTACTTCTCGCACAGGAAAGGAAAAATTATCTGTCACGCGATAAATTTTAATCCGCGCGACGAGAGAGTGGCCAAAAACAACAACGACCCCTTCTTCTTCTTCTTCTTCTTCTTCGCTCGAGACGCTCTCTTGCCGTGTGCGCTCTCTTGCGTGTGCGAGAGTGCGCGTTTTTTTTTTATTGTGAAGAAGAGTTTTGCAAAAATGTCTCTTTTCTCTCTCTCTTTGAAAAAAGTTCGAGAGAGCGAAGAAAATTTTTTGAATTTTTTTGCTTTCTTCACTTTTTGCTCTCGTTCACTCTTTTCTTTTTCCCGAAAATGCGCTTCGCGCTGTGGGCAACAGCAGCGAAAATCACCGCGACGAGAACAACGACGACGACGACGACGACGGTTCGTCTGACCAAAAGAGCCGTCGCCTCTTCTTCTTCCTCTTCTTCCGTTTTCTTCTTCGCGAATAGATGTCGTCCTCGTCCTCGTCGTCGCGATGGTATTCTTCTTCGCTGCCGAGCGTTGGCGACTCGAGACGACGACGGCGCCGACTTCCCCGCGTACGCCCCGAAACCTTTCTTCGCGTTCGAAGTCCTGCACCAATCGAAACGCTCTCTGGCGAGAGTGTGCCAAATAACGACGCCTCACGGGACGATAAAAACCCCGGCCTTTGTCGCGGTCGGCACGCAAGGCGCGTTGAAAGCGGTGCCGCACTCGGTTTTGGACGACGCCAATTTGGACTTGATGTTTGCGAATACCTACCACTTACTGTTGCAACCCGGACACGAACATTTGCGCAAAGCTGGCGGGATACACGAGTTTATAGGGAGAAACCGGCCAACAATTAGTGACAGCGGCGGGTTTCAGGTGTTTTCGTTGGGTTTAGATGCGGACGAGCTGGAAAACAAATCCCCTAATGGTAAGAAGAGCAACGACGACAAGGGTGAACGCAACCACGGCGGCACAGGTACGAAGGAGCTGAAGAGTCGTGGTGTGACTAAACACAAGCAACAGAATTTGTTAGAAAAAGTTGAGGAGGACGGCGTGACGTTTCGTTCGTACCGCGACGGCACGACGTTAAAGTTAACGCCAGAATCGAGCGTTCAAGCGCAAAAGAACATCGGATGCGACATTATACTTCCGTTGGACGAGCTTACGAAGTATGATATCAGTTTGCAAGAACTATCGGAGTCGGTCGACAGGTCGCACAGATGGGAGACGCGAAGTTTACGCGAGCACTTGAAGAACGTGAAAGAACAAGCGATGTATGCTATAATTCACGGTGGTGTAGATGAGAGATTAAGAAAAAAAAGCGTCGAATATTTGACGAGCTTGCCGTTTGACGGATACGCTATTGGTGGGTCCTTAGGGAAGAACAGGGAAGAGCTGAAACAACTTTTGGAATTTTTGATGCCAATACTTCCGAGGGATAAACCGAATCATTTACTTGGCATTGGAGATTTACCGTCTATTGCGCACGGAGTGCGCATGGGCATCGATTCGTTCGATAGCGCGTATCCGACTCAAATCGCTCGACACGGAACGCTTTTATCCGAAAATGGGCCAATAAATTATAGAAAATCAGAATTTAGAGAGCATTTTGGCAAACCAGCTGAAATATTAGGAAGTAGTAATGGCGACGACGAGTGTCAGTGTTTGCTGTGCAGGAAACACTCGCTCTCGTATTTGGCGCATCTGGACAGAGCAAACGAACCAATGGCGTGGAGTCTCGCAACGGAGCACAATTTGCATTTCATGGGACGCACGATGGAGAAACACAGACAGGCGATATTGAACGACGAGATATGATTATTTTTAATAGCATTTTGTATTGTTAGTTACGCGCAAAAATTAATTCTCTCGCAGCGAAGAGGTCAACGCACATCAAAGTCAACACGCTCCAAAATTTCGGCTCTTTTGAAAAAAAGTAAATGACTCGCGCAGAAGTCGAAAGACACTGCGTGATGCCGGAGATACATAACACCGTAGAACCGAGCGCGTTGACGTCAAGGTTAGCGCGACGCCACACGCACACGCACACCAATTCGAACACGAAACATGCCACCACGTGAGTCTACTTTTACGCGAGAACCTTACTCAAAAATACTGACTTTATACAAAGCAACTGACAACTTTCTTTCTCTCTCCTTTTTTTCCTAAATATTGAACATAATACAGATTGACTATTTGCGAAACAACGGTAGCGGATAACGAAATGCTCTATGACATCAACCACGTCGGTATCGCCTCCGAAATCGACGCGCAGCTTTCCTCGGTCGACCAGACTCTCGAAGCGCTTCGCGATAAATCTCGCTACGTCGGCGAAGAGAACGAACACGACTTTTACCAAAACCGAAAAAGAGCCCGCGGCAACGAAACCATCAAACTGCGCAATAAAATCAACGAATCTTTGGCGCATCAGATGGCTTTTTTCACGGAATCAACGACGACATTTCCGTGCCTGAACGGATGGTCGAATAGCAGCAGTCAACACTTGCCGCCGGAGCACATCTTCTCGCCGACGAGGCCGAAAGGCACTTGACGCGATAGTATTTTAGATCTTCAGTAAGAGCATCATTCGCCGCGCCGAATTGGCTATGTTTTGATTCGCATCGTCAACGACAGACCTCGTCCAGTTCATATACAAGAACAAATCGCTCAGTTTATTCACCATCACGTAAAAATACACGCCAAACACGAAAGCAAACATGCCGCAGATCAGGAGTTTTCTTTCTCTTCTTTTCGTATTTTTTATTCTCGATGTTGGAAAGAAAAGAGGAGGAGGAAGGTGGTCTCCGCGCTCTCGCTGACGCCGCATCCACTGGTTTCGTTCTTCGTTCGAAGGAGAGGGAAGATGCGGTCGTGGCGAGTGTGGTGGTCCGTGTTGACGTGGTGGCGTGGTGAGCGCGGCGTCTTCTGCGCGCATGTTTTGTTTGTGTGCTTTCTTTTTGTTTTCTCCGAAGAAACGTCTTTTTTTTTTGTGTGTGTCTGTGCTCTCTTCTTTGGTGATGTGACATCTCTTAATACGTTCAATCTTTTCGTGATGATGATTCTTTAATACAAATATATAGTGCTACTGTGATTTAACTCTTTTGCTCTCTGAGCAACGCTAACTGTGCTTTCAATTCCTCCGTGGTCAATTTGGAGATGTCCTTTTTGACCAACTCCGCCGACGGCCTGGAAGGCCTCTCTCTGACCGGCAACAAGTTCGACTTATCCGGAATCTTCGGGACGATTTGTCGCAAATCGATCACGTCCCTCATGTAAATATCACTCTCGACCCAATTTTTAAAGGAAACTAAAGCCCCAATCGCCGTGGCGACTTCTAACGCCAACACGATCATGGATCGGTACCCTTCCATCTTCCTCATGTTCGCAGCGTCTTTGATGATTTCTTTGCGCATGACAAACTGTTTCTTCGCCGCCCGTTCCCATCCGTCTTCGTCCATGGATAGCTCTTTCACCACATTTTTGAAAAATTTGTTGTGATGTTCTCCTAACCATTGTTCCGCGGCGTCCATTTGTATTTCCTCTTTCGTCCCAGACGTTGACGTCGTCTCGCTATCGACGCCTTCGTCGCCGTCGTAATCGTCGTACGAGTAGTCGTCGCCAAAGTCATCGCCTTGGTATCGAGACACCGGTCTAAAATCCCTGTAATCGTCCTCAAAATCACCACCGTCATCGTTCGCGCCACCTTCGTTTCCATCTCCAAAACTACTCTCCCCTCCATCGCTCTCTTCGCCGCTAAAAGACGTCCTCGTCGGTTCCAACTCGTCCACCGCTCCCGCTGCGTCGCCAAACCCATCACCACCTTCTCGCTGCATCATCATCTGCGCCTGCGCCGCTGGACTCGGCATCGATTGCGGTAACTTCATCAACAAAAACCACGCGGCTAACCCAGCGCAAGCGATCAGCGCCAACAATCCAACGTTGCTGCTGCCACCGCTACCGATCGCAGAAGAGGAAGAAGATCCATCCCCGTCGTCCTTCTTCTTTTGCAAAATCACGTTCAAATCCGTCTCCATCTCCATCAGCTTTTCCTCCCTCTCTTTCGCTTTTTCAGCGGCGGTGGCCGCGCGAGAAGAAGAACCAAACATCACGCCGCTCGCTTTTCCGAGACCGCTCAGAAGATCATCCATGTCGTCGTTTTTTTTTATACGTTTGTGTGTAAGTGTGTATCCGCTCGCGTGGGCCTCTCTCTCTCTCTCTCTCTGTCCGGATTTTTCTTTCAAGTTGGATTACGTACAAATTTTCAAAACCCTAAACAATTTCTTTCAACAAATGAAAAGAACCACCACGCAGACGTTACATACCGCACACCAAACACGCCGACGGGCGACGAGCGACGACGAGCGACGACGAAAAAAGAAAACGGCGGAAGAGAGAGAAAAACTTCGTTTTCGTCGTTCTTCTTCCTCTCTCGCTCTCTCTGTTTGTAAAAGCAACGCCACCCCAGCCAAGAGAGCAGCAGAGAAACAGACACGGAGAGATATTTACACGCGTAACGCATTTAATAAAGTAGTTGTAAAATAAAAAAACAACATTCATGAACGGAGAAAACGGAGCGCCGCTGACGCGCGCGCAGCCGAGAGACGAGCGAAAGCGCGCGACGACGACGTCTGCTTCACCGCACCGGTGCACGTTCCGATGGGTCGTGGACATCGAACAGTGGCACCCGATCGAAGAACACGAAGGGAGAGAGTTTCAATTTTTATTGAACTTGATTCAGCAGGAGGACGAACGCGAGCAAGTGTTGAAGTATTACCATTTCGCGGATAAGAAGAGAGCGCTGGTGTCGAGGTTGATGACGAGAGCGGCGTGCGCGAAAGCGAGCGAGTGCAAGTTTGAGGAGGTTATCATCGGGAGGACGAAAGGGAGGAAACCGTTTTTTAAGAACGTGCACGAAGTGGCGAGAGCGAACGGAGACGCGAGCGGCGGAGGCGGCGGTCTCAAAAATGGTAGTAGGAGTTATAGTAGTAGTAGCAATAACGGTAGTAACGGTCACGCAATAACGAAAGACGGCGGGAGAATAGGCATCGCGAACGCGCCAAACTTTAACTTTAACGTCAGTCACGAAGGGAAATACGTCGCGTTGGTTTCGGAACCGTACGCGATTTGCGGCGTCGACGTCGCCGCGCCGGACCAACTTCGTCTAGGGGATAGGTCGGTTTCCGCCATCGAGGAAATTTTCGAGACGTTCGACACGACGTTACACCCGAGCGAGAAAACGCAAATTTTGAAACAAAACGGATTATCTAGTCAACTGTCGAGGTTTAGACAGATTTGGTCGTTAAAAGAGGCGTGGTCAAAGTGCATGGGGACCGGGTTAGGAGCGCAGTTTGCCTCCGCCGCGTTTACGATTTCGCAAGAGGTGAACGCGGTGGCGCACGCCGACACCGATGACGACAACGATGACAAGGATAAAGTAAATAATACGGAACAAACCATCAATAACGACAATGAAAAAGTCTTTAGCGGCGGCGCTTGGACCGCCACAATCTCCGTCGACGGCGTAAACGAAAACGGCCAACGCGACGAAAATTGGAGCTTCTACTTGCACCCGTTTCCTCCTCTCAAAGACGTCTACGACGTCCCCGACGACGAAACGCACTGGATAACCGTAGCCAGAGGTCCAACCAGCTGCGTCGTCGACGCGCACGGCGAATTCTGGAAAACTTTAAAAGCCAAAAACATCGAATCGAACGAAAAGAAAGACACCTGGGCGAGAGATATTTGGCGAAGAGCGCCTTCGTTTGAGATGTTGCGCGTGGCGGATTTAGTGCCGGAGGAGTCGCGGTATCGGTTTCAGTGTTTAGTGGACGAGGAGGAGAATTGCGAGAAAGTGCTGGGGAGCATCGCGACGGCGTCGGTCAGATGAGAGAATACTTCTCGCGCGTGTATGTGTAAAAGTAGCTCATAATGATGTAATATGTAAAAAACGAGCGCAGTGTGGACACACTTAATAATAAGCGGTTCGCGTCATTTCTTTAATCCGCTTTTTTGTGTATTTAATAAAGCGACTCTCGATGTCGCACAACCGAGGTGCTCAAAAGCACCTCCACTACGACGGCTCGTGCGGTCCAATATCGCCGTCCGGTTCCATCCCGTCGCCTCGTCAGTGGACGGAACCTCCTTCCTCGCCGTCTTCCTCGTCGCCTCGGGAGCGATTGGAAACGTTGAAGAGACGAACTATGAAGAAGACAATGCGCGGACAATCGAGGTTCCCTCGGATGGAACGAATCACCTTGATTATCCTAGTCGTCATCTTCTGGACGCAACAGATGTACTCGAATTTTACTATGACGCCAGAGAAAGGGAGTTTAGAGAAGGAACATCATCACTTGGGAGGAGGAAGAGGAAGAGGAGAAGGCGGAGGGGTGTTGACTTCTTCGAATCGCAAGAGCGGCGGGAAGAAATCGAGCAGCAACGTGGTGAGATTCACGACGAGCGATTTGAATTCCGGGATTCACACGGAAACGAGGAGAGTGAGGAGAGAAGGCTCGGCGGCGAGCAGCAGTAGTACCAGTCGGAAGGAGAATTCAGGGTCTTCGAGTTCTTCTTCATCTTCGAAGGAGAAGGACATGTCGGCGTCGCCGGCGGTGCCGAGATGGTTCACGAAACAAGCGAGAGAGTTTTGGAAGATATACGAGGACGACATCGCGATGAATTGTCCAGAAGGAACGGAGGAAGAGGAAGGCTGCGCGTTGCCGCACGAAACGTACGTGAACTTCGCAAAGTTGTCGATCAACGACCAGACGGCGACGTTGAAACATTTGGGTTTGCCGGCGATTCGAGCGAGAGATTTGTTATTAAACGGCGTGTCGGATGCAGATAGGCAGAGTTTGTTGTTGTTAAACGTAGATGCGACGAGGGCGAAGGAAATCATAGAACACACGGCGACTCTACCGGCGTTAAAATTGATCAAGCGTGGTATTTTGAGGTCGCCAAAAAAAGTGTTGGCGGTGCTGGCGGCGTTGAACGATAAGACGGAAGCGTTGAATCGCATTGTACCGCACGTGACGACGACGACACACGGTGGGAGTGGTGATGGTAGCAGTAGCACTAGCGAGAAAGAGGAGCAGCACCATTCTCATCATCCGCACAAGCAACCGTTCCGACCGTTTCTCTCGTGGTTCCCGGATGCGGACATCGCGGAGCTTCTCTCCGCGTCTTCGGCTTTGCAAGCTTCCATCGCGGTGGAATCGTTATCGCTCAAGAAGCTCGCCGGAGTGTTTACGAAGATGCTCGAGCCTCCATCGAAACAAACGAATGGAGGTAGTAGTAGTAGTAGTAGTAGCAATGGTGGTTCTCGAGCCAAACACCATTCCTCTAGATCGGCGTCATCATCGTCCGCGGCGGCGAAAACCATCGCCATGATTCTCGAAGCCTCGCGCCGGAGCCAAGCGGCGAAAATCCTCGCTCGACTCAACCTCGACTCGCAAAATTTACTCTTCTCCAAAATGGACGAAACCACCGCAGAGGCGTTAAAATCTCGAGTCTCCCAAATCTCCCCGGAATCCATCGAAGAAGAGGACGAAGCTATCTCCGCCGCGGGAGGAGGAGGAGGAGGAGCGGGAGGAGGCGAAGATCCCGCGTTTGTCGATTTCGCGCAAATAAACGAGGCCATCCAATCCGTGGATAACGACATCAAAAAGCACGAAGAGAGCGCCAAGAGCGAGAGAGATAAGTTAGAAAAAGCCGGTTTGTCGTGGAGAGGCGTCGGTTGGTAGCGCGAAGAGCAGAGAGCTTTCGCTTTGTAATACTATAGTGAATAGAGAATTTAATTGAACTCTTCTGCGAAAAAAAAACTCCCGCGGGGTGCGACGAGCCAAGAGACACACGCGCGCGTCATAAAATTAGTCGCGGGAGTCGTCGTTCGAGAGAAAAGAGCCATCTCTCGCGGAGACAAAGACGAAAAAACGCGGAACGCGGTCGTCTTAAAAAGAAACCTTCTCGCGCATTCTCGAGAAGCGCCACTCGAAACGACGCTTTTTCGCGCGACGAGCGATAGAACATCCGTCTCGGAGACTTGTTTTTCTCGCGACACGCACAATGACCATCGAAACCCAGCAGGCGCCGATGATGAATTTTCTCGCGACGCTGAAGAATAATAGCAACAACAACAACAACAACAACGCGCACGGGGGAACCGCGGCGCAGACGACGGGCGGGGCAGAGCGTCACGCGCACGGTGGTACGTCTTTTTTGTTTTCTCTGTGTTTCTCCGTTCGGGAAGAAACTCGTCGCGGGTTTCACTCTCCGATTTCCGCGTCTCCATTCTCTCTCTCGGGAAACGTCGAAAATGTCGAAAGGCACGCGTCCGATTCTTTTCGATAAACTCTTTTTGTTCTTCTTCTTCTTCTTCTCGCGCGCTGAACGTAATCTCTCTCTCTCTCTCTCTCTCTCTGTTTTACAAACATCAACAGGCGCGCAGCAAACCGTGCGAGCGAACACGGCGACGACACCGCCTGGGTTTAAATCCGGACGGAAGAGCTTTCGAGATGCGCCCCTGCAGCACGAGCAGCAAGGGCGCAAATCGCTCGACGGGAAAAGCGCGCCGGCGACGCCGGCGAGGAAGAAGAGCAACGCGACGACTCAAGAACGAGAGGAGGAACAGTTCGACCCGAGCTTAGTCTCTCCGCAACTCGCGATGATTAAGAAGCTCAGCGTGAAACCGAAGAGCGCTCTTCTCGCGGAGGAAGAGGAGAAAATGGACCCGACGAGCCCTTTGGCGTTGTGCAACGACGGGCAAATGAGCGAGTCGCAAAGTTCCGGCTCGGCCGATCAAGATTCGCTCAGTTTTCAAGAGAAAAACGTCTCGGTGGACGCGAACGAAGGTGACGCGTCTTCAGCGGCGGCGACGGGTACGAAGAACGCCAAGGGAGAGAAGAAAAAAGAGGAGAGTTATGTGAAGCCGCGACCGATTTGGGTGGCGAGATTGCCGAGACCAGCCTCGGAGAAGTACGATGACTCAAAAGCGCAAAAAGAGAGAGATCAAGTGTTGGACAAAAAGATCAAAGGCTTGACATCGGAGATCGACGCGAAGATAAAAGAGTCGCAAGAGTTGAAAGTTGAATTGGACGCCAAGAGAGTCGAGTTGAAGAAATCGAGAGAAGAAGTCAAGATGGCAAACGACTTGGTGAAACCGATTCGCGATCGATGGAACGGTCTGCGCGACGCCGAGAGGAGCTTGAAAGAACAATCCCAAACGATGAAAGGATTGGACAGCGTGGCAAAACTCGAGGCCAAGTTGGATGATTTGGAGAAGAAGATGGAAGACGAAAGCTTGTCGGTTTTGGAGCAGAACAAGATTTTGCGAGAGCAGAAAAAGTTGCGAAAAATGCAAACCGAAATCGAGTCTCTCGAAGAGAAGAAGCGTCAAACGACCGGTCCGAATCTCGTTGGTGAAAGTCGCGACGAGTTGAAAGCACGAATGAATGCGTGCTCGGAAGCGATTGATGTTTTGAAGTCAAGATTAAAGACGGTTTCGGATTCTCACGACGAGACGTTTGAGCAAATTAAGGTCGTTTCGGAAACGATCACGTCTTTGAGAGATAAGCGTTCAAAGTTTATGGAGGAAAGAAGCGCGAAATACAACGAATTGGCTGGTGTCAGAAAGGAAATCCAAGACTTTACTAAGTTCAGATCGCTCGCCAGAGACGCGCAAGCTTCAATGAACTCGAAAGACGTCGATGTTGTTTCGGAAGCGAGAATGAAGTGCGAAGACCACAACGACAAATTGATTGCACGAATGATTGAAAGCGAAATGTACCGCGAATGGTACATGGTGGAAACGAGACGCGAGCAGTCGGCGGCGAGAGAGCGCAAGATAGAGGCGCAAGCCGTGAAGGATGCCGAGAAATTGGCAAAGATTGAAGCAAAACTCAAGAGAGAGGAGGAAGAGAAGAAGAAGGAGAAGAAGAAGAAGAAAGAAGAAGAAATGGAAAAGGAAGCGGAGGAAGTTGTTCCTGCCGCGATTCCAAACCCAGAAAAGCCGGCATCTTCATCGTCCACAGCCTCTTCCGAGAATGTCGTCGAGAAAAAGCTCAACAAGAAAGAGAGCCAAAAAGGTGCGAAAAAATCAAATTTGACCGTCGACGCTGCGAGCAAGAACGAAGTCAAGGAAGAAGTGCCGAAAATCGCGGAAGTTCCTGAACACATTCTCGAGATTTTGAGCACAAAAAATAACAGCGATGGAGAAGCAAGCGATCCTCAGTTATCTCCGCGCTCTCAAGCGCGCGAAAAATCGCTCGAAGGTGCACAACTGAAGGCTCGTAAGCAACAGTTAAAACAGGAACGATTGAAGGCAAACGCACAGAAAGCTGAGAAGAATTCTGCATCGTTGAAAAGTAAAAACGAAGAATCGGCCGCTGCGAGTGCTGCGTTGCAAGCAGCAAGAGCGCAAATGGAGTTGGAGTTGAAACGCAAACAGCGCGAAGAGCAGGAACGATTATCGCTTGCTTCCAAGGATATTCAAGTTGACAAAGAAGTCGTGAAAGTCGCCGCGAAGGCTGCGAAACGCGCGGCGTTGATGAAGGAAATGAAGAAAGAGCGACGCGATAAGATGAAGAAGATACTTCTTGCCATCTTCGTGTGTATCGTTGTATCTTTGCTCACGTATTCGCATTTAACGACGAAGCCAGAACCGAAAGTGATCAACGTCAACACAAACTCTTGGAGTGAGGAGCAAAATAAGGCGCAGCAGCCATATCACTTCGAGGAGGATGGAGAAGCAGAAGAAGAGGAATTGCTGCTCAATTCCGAATTATAATACATGTGAACTAAAATGGTCGATAGTACGAAGATCGAAAGTTACGAGTAAAAAATTGAGAGGAATCACTACTGTACCTTAATACCGGTAGTTTTGTTCAATAATAATGAGGTGTATCATACGGTGCCAAAAATCAAAATGATGTATGTCTTGTGCGTATCTTCAACTAATGTTCTTACAACGTCTTGCGCTCGCATGGCGTGTGTTTCTATCTTTTCTTTAACAAAGCTTCTCGAGCAAAAGATTCTGCGTCCTCGTGATTTGGTCGCTCCATCTGTTTAGCGCATCGTATTCGCTCTCCGCGACTTTCTTTTGAAGCTCTTTGTCTCCTTGCTTCTGTCTACCGACCGATTCCTCTTGTTGTTCCTTTTCTAGTTCGCTGGCGTCCGTTATGTTCTCTCGGTTAATCTCCAACATTCCGGTCACTTGATTTATCTTTGCATCTAAAACGTCGTCTAATACTAAATTCACGAGCAGCGACTCCAACTCCTTCACGGGAATATTCAATTCTTCGCTTAAATGCGGCAACTTTACCTTCGAGTACGGCCTGACTGTTTTCAACAAAACTTGTGTTCGAACGTTGTCCAACAACGCTTGAATGTGCTCAGCGACGAATGCATCGTCGCTAATGCTTTTCTTGTGCTTCTCTAAAAGCGTTTCAAACGATGCGATATCATTTGCTTGGTACGCCTGAACTAGATCAGTCATCGCCTTTACCTCCTCGTTCGATTGAAACGGTTTCGCTTCTTGCGATCCGAACGGATCCACGTCCGATTGCATCAACATGTTTGCCAACACGAGGTATTTCAAACACACCACCCGTCTCGGTAACCCGGCTTCGTCGTAACTCTTAAACGCCTCGAAAAAGTCCGTCGCTGCGTCTCCAAAGTTTCTCTCCGCGATGTGCATTTTCCCACCGCACTCGCGAATGATGCCTAAAATTCTTGGGTGCGGAATTGCGCTCTTAATCGCTAAACTCTCTCGGTACAACTCTTTCAACTTTTTCGTGTTCTTTTGTTCGGTGTACATTTGAATCTCCATCGCGTACACTTCCAACAATTGCGTCCCTTTACTCGCCGCGTAATTCCCATTCTCGTCTTCGCACGATTTCCTCAACTGTTTCAACGTCTTCCCCATCGCCGCAAAGTTCTGCCACTTCAACCACAACTTACACAACTTAAGTTGAATCTTAAACCACAACCGTTCGTTTGCCTCTCTCGTCATCGTTTTCAGCGTCTTCTCGTAAAACTGTTCCAGCAACTCCCGATCTTCGACTTGATTCATCGTTTCCAACAAAGAGTTCAACACCTTTTCCGATTTATTCTTCGTCACCGCTTTCGAATCGACGTACGATAACAGCTTCGCTAAACTCTCAATCGCGAGCGAAATAAGCTCAGGAGGAGAAGAAGAGGAGGAGGAAGAATTCGACGACGAATCCGCGCAACGTTTCAATCGTAACTTCACCACTTGTTTCATGGCTTTAAAGCCCCACTCGCCGGGTTGCCCGCTCTCGTCTTCCATGCTCACCACCGTCGTGAACGCCTCGATCGCGTTCTCAAAGTCCTCCGGGTTCTCCAGCAGTCCTTAAAAACGAGAAAGAGAAGAATTTTCGTCCCGGGAAAGAGAGGAAGAGTTCGTTAGATCTCGATTGAAGAGAGAAGAAGAAGAAGAGAGAACGACGACAATAGAAAAAAAAAGAACAGAAAAGAAAAGAGAGCGAGAGACAAACCTTTCGCGTTGTAATACTGGTTCTCCACGTCCACTTGCTCCTCGTCTTGCTCCTCGTCCGAGTATTCGAACCCGTAGTCTTCGTCCATGTCGCTCATGATGATGATTGAGAAGAGAGATTTTTTTATGGGGAAAATTTTTGTGCGGTTTCACTCCACAGTTTTAATGCGCTAAAAGCTAGTAAGAGCTACCAATCATCATAAAAATACACTCGCACGCGGTTTGTCTCGCTCTCTATTTCACATCAACCGACTGATATCGCGTCCGAATATTCGCGTTCTCAACATGTCAAACCCAACTTTGAAACTGTTCCCCACGCTCACTTGACTGACCGTTTCGAAACTCTTCCAAAATAAACCAGCCATGATACCTTTCAAAATAGTCACGCCCGGAATATCCGCCACAGCGGCATCTTTTCCAATGTACGCCAGCGAACCTCGGTGTTTGTACACAAACTCCGTGTTCGGATCGTCCAAGACCTCGTAATTTCTAGTTTCCGCCGCTTTATTGAACCGTTCCGCTAAATAATACCCTTCCTGTTTTGCAACCTGCGCCGTCGCCGGATACGCTTTCGGTTCCAGCGTCACGCAATCCCCAATCCCGTATATCGATCCGTTTGATCCTTTGACGCGCATGGCTTTATCCGCTAATAGCGCCCTTTTGCTCGGCTGCGACCCTTCCGGTAGCGACTCCATCACTTTCTCGCACACCGGGTTCATCTTAATCCCGGAACACCACACCGCCATCCCAAATGGTAGTTCTTTCTCCTCGCCCGTGTTCTTATCTGCCACCGTCAAGACGCATTGCTTGACCTCTTTTACTTGCGTATTTAAAATACAATTAATATTCGCCTTTTGAAAGAAATCCGTGGCGTAGTTTTGAATATCCCTGTCGTACGTCGATAACAATCGGTCTTGTAAATCGATAATGTTGATCGACACGTGTTTCAAAAGTCTCTTCGGAAACGTCTTGGCGACGTCGTTATACACCAAATCGTACAACTCCGCGGCTAACTCTACCCCGGTCGGCCCAGCACCAATAACCACAAACCTCAGCAAATCCTCAATCTGTGCGACCGACATCGACGGCAACGCCGCTCTCTCGAATCTCGCGTTCACTTGACTCCGAAACTGCGCCGCGTGCGCCACCTCTTTGAAAAACAAACAGTGCTGCTCTACCCCGGGCACGCCGAACGTGTTCGGAATCGCCCCAACGGCGACGACTAAATAATCGTAATTGATCTCAAAATGTTGCGACTTATGCTTCCCACGTTCCCCGTCGCCACCACCGACGTTCGGCAACCACTTCGTCGCCGTCGCGCTCGTCAAATATCTATTCGTAAACGAAACCGTCTTCTTCTGCGCGTCCACGCCAGTCGCGGCGGCTTCGTAATATTTGAACCCTTTCTCCGCGATCGGTCTCCGAATGCTCTCCACGATCGACCTCGACTCGATCGCTCCGGTGGCAACCCCGGGAAGTAACGGCGTGTACAAAAAATAATTCCTCGGCGACACCACCACCACGTTGAACATATCTTCAGCCACTTTTTTATCCAACGCTTTTATGAAACTAATCGCGCCCCACCCGGAGCCTAACACGACGACGGTTTTCTTGTTCGGGTCGATCGCGCACGATTCCATCGACGACGTCGGTTCTGGCTGTTTGAGCTTATGTTCCAGCACGCGCTCTAATCGATGGTTCCAGTGCGAAGCGTCGTCGTTGTCTTCCTTTCCTCTTTTCCCAAAGGCCGATGAGGATGCCGAGAATCGTCTTTTTTTTACCTCCGTCGTCGTCGTCGTCGTCCTCTTCGCTGTCGAGGAGACACGTGTTGCGAAAAGTGCCTCGTTTTTCACTCGTAACATCATCATCGTCTCGCGCATCATCGATCCCGCAAAGGTCGTGGAACTTCTCCACGACGAGGAAAAGAAAAAGTCGCGAGGAGCGGTCGTCGATGAAATCTTCTTCGCGCTCGAGGATGTCACTCCTCTTCGGAAGGAGGAGGAGAGGAGCGACGACATGATGCGGTTCGGTTCGGACGGCGTTTGCGTTCGCGCGTAAAGTTTCCAATTCGAAGAGGAAAGATTTTTACGAGTCGCTTTTTCTGCCGTTTTCTATAGAATTTTGAGTGCTTCTTTTTTTTGGCGAAAAATGCAAAAAGTAGGCACTTTAATTGCGGAGTGGGGAGGAAAGGACCCGGAGCCGCTCGTGCGAGCGCTTTTGCGACTGGGGGACTACCGTTATTTTCTTTCACCTATTTTCATACCGCTAAATCTTTAAACCGCTATTCTGTCTACGCTAGAAACTCTACGAATACCTACTCTTCTCTGCTGACTTCCATGACGATTTCGCCAAACTTTTGGAGCAGTTCTTTGCACTTTACTCGGGCGAACTCGTGGGAGAGCGCGTAAGAATACGCCAAGCCGACGACGACGGGGATGCGCAGACCTCGCCCTCCGGAGCCGACGATGAGGAAGAGGATGGATGGCCCGACTCTCTCCGCGTGGTTTCGGAAATCTCGACGGAACCGAATGACGTTGTGGTACACGAAGAAGGTGGTGCCTAAGGTGAAAATACCACCGACGAGCACGTCTAAGCGGTTCGCGAGCGAAGGAAAGGCTCGAATCAGTCTCGACCAGCTGAAGATTTTTCCCAAGCCTCGCGGCGGGGACAAATGTTTTCGGAACGCGGTTAGCACTAAACGCTCTGATCTCCACGGTGGGAACCACATCACGGCACGGTAGAAGATGTTTTCCACGTAGAGGTAGTATTTACCTTTACGATTAATCCAGGTGGCGAGGGCGGTATTCGGGAGCACGCGATTACCGATAAACGTCAAAATTTGAACCAGCGCGAAGGAAATCGTTCTCAGCGCGACACCAATCGACAGCGCGAGAACAAAAGTCGCGATGACGGCAAATATGTTTGGTAATTCCTCTCGCTCCAGCCATTTTGCGTACTCTGTTCGCTCCAAGTTGTAATCGTACTTGCACTGATCGCAGGAGAAGTACGATCGCGGATTTGAAGAGAGCGTTCGCCATCGGTCTAAACATTTTCTGTGGACGAGACCAACGCTACCTTTGCACATGCACGGAGCGAATAATTTACCAAGCTCACTGTTTTCATCGTTCACGTCGGACATGCAAATTCTGCACTGCGGAGGCTCGTCATTTTCCTGCTCCCGTTCCGGAAGATTCGGAGCGCGCTCGTGGTCTCTTCTCTCCTCCTCATTCCGTCCTCTGTTCGCGACATTTTGAATACCAATACGAATCCGTCGTCGTAAATACCCGAGCCTATCCGTCGCCGTAGCTTGCAACGCTCTCGCGCCGGGAGGTTGATCCATGACGTCGTCTTCCTGTCGTTGCCTCCTTTGTTCGAGTTCAAAGCGGCGTATTCTCGCTTCGCGCTCGATCGCTCGCAAGCGATTTCTTTCCGCCAACACGATGTTCGGATTGTTGTTCTCCATTGTATTAAACGACAAACTTGTGACTCCCGCTTTTGCTCTTTTTCTTCTTTCCGTCCACCGCTTCAAACTTTAATTCCTCTATCACGATACCGCTCGCCTTCAAGTTGGCTTTCGTTTCCATAGAATCCGATATGTCTTTGATCTTCTTCGCTATATCTTCCACTTGTAAATTGTGACAGTTGAACTGATCTTTCACGCCGTTTTCGAATTCAATCGCCACGACGGGTGGCATGTTATCCGTTCTGATTTTATGCGACACGTCGCACTCCGGGTTGGACTTTTGCGCTCGCGGAGAATAGATGCGGTTCAGGAATTCTCTCATGGCGGTCGCGCGATGATCCATCGGATTGAATTGGACGTGGATTTTCTTGAGGTGACGCAACGGCATGACGACGGTGATTACTTGTGTGTGAAGATGTGCGTCCTCTCACTGCATCTGCGTTCGTTTTTTAGCGCGGAGTGTGCGTGTGTTGTGTGTCCGTGCCGCCGCGTTAAGAAATTGTGAAAAATACGCGTGGAAGGGTCTTTTGTTTTTCAAGCGTGTTATCGTCTCTCTCTCTTTTTCTCTCTCGATCGTTTAAGATTGAGAAATAA
>Ga0181601_10001275_pt1 | contig 21431 bp, 10 predicted proteins | sample 041ome_8_FD_133020 | JGI IMG/M metagenome (GOLD analysis project Ga0181601, IMG submission 133020) | Coastal salt marsh microbial communities from the Groves Creek Marsh, Skidaway Island, Georgia - 041407BS metaG (megahit assembly) | ecosystem: Environmental > Aquatic > Marine > Intertidal zone...
CGCCACTGAATTCGTTTTATGCCCCTCTTCGGAAAACAGAAGAGAAGATATGCGCTAAAACGGAAAGAAAGTGTGCGGGGAAATTTCGCGAATTTTCCCTAAAATGAGATACGCTTTTAACGCTATTCTCCTTCCTCACATCGATCGCGAAGAATAAAATCGCGCGGCGCTTTTAAAAGCATCACACCACAAGCGCGAGGCTTTTTGCGCGAGAGAGAGAAGGAAATCTTTTCGCACTGCTCGAGAGTTGTGTCTCGTTACGCGCGAGAGAAGGAAATCAAATGCGCTTTCGCGCTTTCTTCTTCTTCTTCGTCCTCTTCTTCGCTTCCTTCTCGTTCGTCGTCGACGGCGGCGGCGTGACGGACTTTGACGACAACAACATCGACGACGACGCGATGCGAAGACCGAAAAGACGAGAAGCGGGAAAGCCTCGAAGAAAGCTCCTCTCTTCGCTCTCTGACGCTGGCTTACCCATCGACGATTTGGAAGATTTTGAAACCTGGGACGGCGTGTTAGGAGGAGGAAACGGCGACGATTTGGACGACGACGACGACTACGACGATAAAGAACGCAAACGGAGACAGAAACGACTGGAGGAGAAGCGAGAGAAACTGCGCGTGCGCGTGGCGAAGCTCCGGGCGAGACGGGCGGATAAACTGCGCGCGAAACGACTGGCGAGTGGCGAAGACGTTGGAGAGGAAGACGAAGAAGAAGAAATGACGGACGAAGAGATTTTAGCGGAGTACGACGACGAGAAGGACGACGAGGACGACGAGGACGAAGAAGACGCGTTCGATCGAAACGATTTGAGGGACCGCGAGGATCCGGACGAGGACCCGGACGAGGATTACGAGCTGAAGACGAAAGAGGAGCTGAGGCAAACGAAGAAAGCGATGGATATGTTCTTCGAGGATGACGACGACGAGGAGGAGGAGGAGTACGAGGACGAGGGAGGAAAAGAACGCGCGGAGAAAGAGCGGCAGAGGAGGAGAGCGGCGTCCGACTCGGACGAGTACGAAGACGTGGAGGAGGTGGATTTGGATTACGCGTCGGAAGGCGTGCACGCGGACGACGAGAATGATGTTTTCAGAGAAGACGACGAGTACGAAGACGACCGAGAGTACGACGCGGAGAGCGAAGAAGACGAGGAGTTTTAGGCGAGAGAGATGAGAGAGAGAAGCCGTTTTAGTTAGAAAGATGTTTAGGTAGAGGAATAGAACGCGAAGAAGACTTTTAACTTTTATGAGACTAGAAGAGAGAAGCCGTTTTAGTTAGAAAGATGTTTAGATTGAGGAATAGAACGCGAAGAAGAAACTTTTAACTTTTATGAGATACAAAAACCAAACGCGTCGTCATAAGTAATGCTTCTCCGAGCGGCGACGACTTTTCGCGCGGTCCACGGCATCGTTCGCACGTCATCGAGAACAACAACAACGAAGAAACAGCGAAGCAGCGCGCAAATGGCGTCTTCCTCGGAAACGAAAACCATCGAAAGTGGCACCACGCCGCTGATTGTCCAACTCCCCGCGCTGAGCGATAACTACGTGTTCCTCTTGCATTGCGCGAATACGAACTCTACCGCGGTGATTGACACGCCGGAAGTGCGACCAATCTTGAGAGAATTGAAGAAACGAAACTGGACCTTGACACACATCTTAAACACGCACTGGCACGGCGACCACACCGGTGGCAACTTGGAGTTGAAGAAGGCGTTTCCCGAGGTGCAAATCATCGGTCCGAGAGGCGAAAAGGCGAAAACGCCCGGCGCGGAGAAGATTCCGGGCGTGGAAAGAAAAGTAGAGCAAGACGACGTGGTGTTCGTTGGAGACGTGAAGTTACACGTGATGGATGTTCCGGGGCATACTTTGGGACACTGCGCGTATCACGTCCCGTCGGCGAACGCGGCGTTCGTAGGCGATTGCGTCTTTGCGATGGGGTGCGGACGCGTGTTCGAAGGGACGCATCAGCAGATGTTTGCGAGCATCACGAAAATTATGAGCCTACCAGAGTCGACGAGTCTGTATTGCGCGCATGAGTATACAATGGCCAATATTAAATTTGCGAAAAGCGTGGACGGGCAGAACGAGGATTTGTTGGAGCGGGAGAGGAAGTGTAAGGCTTTGCGAGAGAAGAACGAGCCTACGGTCCCGACGACGGTAGGCGAGGAGAAGAAGACGAATCCGTTTTGCAGGAGCGGGGACGAGAAGATTAGGAAATTTTTAGGAATGGAAGATAGGAGAGACGTGGAAGTGTTCGCGCAGTTGAGAACGATGAAGGACAACTTTTAGTTTTCGTACATACCGGACGAGGTTGCGCACCTCGCGAGTCTTCTTTTTGTTTGTACAAACACACAGCTTAAACCAAATTAGATTACAAATAAAAAAACTATAGTTTAATGAATTTCTATCACGCATAAAAGCTACTTGCTTTTTCCATCGACATCTCCGACGCGTGGACGTCCATGCTTTCTCTCGTGGCTAATTTACACGCCACGAGTGCGTGTCTTAATAGTCTCAGCAATTCCTCGTCTTCGCTGCAAGCGTCTAACAACACGGAACGTCTCGGACCCATATCTTCCCACTTACCAAACTTCCCGAAGCAAAAGCCCCAACCAAAGGGCGTCTCGTGCAACTCTCCAGCGTTCGTTTTTGCCGAAGTACTCGCGAAACGAGGTCTGCGACGGAGCATCAAAGGCGTGTTCATTATTGCGCGTAGGTAAGTCCCGGTGCGATCTTTCGACAATAAACGACGAATGGTCTTCTTTTGCAAGGCGTTTCCTCCAGCACCACCTATGACGACGTGCGCGACGGCGTGCACAACCAGCGCAACCGCGACTGGTGGCGCTTCGAATGGTAAACGCGCGCCTTTCGAGCCGTTACTGCCATAGTCCCAACCTTCGAATTTCTCCCACGACGCGAACCATTTATCTAAGTCGCCCGATTCTAAGGTTGAGATGTACAATTCAAACATCTCAGGATCTTGCTCGCCTCCTCGAGGTAATATGACGTGCGAATGGATAGGTTCGACTAACTTCGCGATGCTTGGAAGTAAATGAAGACTCAAATTTTCGCGTAAAGCTATCCAACAGGACGCTCGAGCTTTCGCAGGAACGTCCGATCGGAGCCAGAAGCTCACATGTCTGCCAAACAAAGCGTCCGCGTATGAGGTTGTGCCAAAAGCAATCGCCAGCGCGGAGGATACGGACGCGTCTCCAGACCCTTCAGCGATGTTCAAAGGGTCACTCAAAGATTTTTCGTTCGGTTTCATCCGTTTCGTGTAACCTAGAGGAGAAGATGTCGACTGCATGGCGTCGTTTTGTAAAAATTCAAAGACGGTTTGTGACCAGTACAAGTCGGTCAAAGCTGCTAACGGCGCCGTCACGGCAGGATCGCGCCATATAGCCATTTCCTTCAAGAAGACGTTCGACATCGCGGATAGCTTCTTTGAAGAGTTCAACTCGACGATGGTGGACGCGTGTAACTTTTCGTACCCGAGAACGAGCGATAGAATTGATGCGATACTCGCGACATCCCATCCGCGCACCGCAGAGGAGGGGGATACCGGAGCGAAAAACCAATCGCTGAAAGTTGGTAAAACAGACTTCATCGGATCGCAACCGTATTTGCGCGCTTCTGACGCGGTAGTAAACTCAATCGTGTATCCACCAAGAAGCGCATCGCGACAACTTTCCACGGGCGGGACGAGCGATTGCGCCGCCAAGGACAGAATGACCCCACACTCTTGCGCCGCGCTGACTACTATGGTCATATTCGAAGGCGTGGCGTTGTTGGCGGTGTTCACGAAATCACTCTCGGCATCTATCAACGCGGTTCTCGTCGCATCTAAAACAGCGTCGAGTGATCGCGCCGACATGACGCCGTTTTTTAAGGCGAGTTTTGCCAAGCTTCCCGCACCTGGTGGCAACGAGCGCAACAACGTCGCTGTCGCGTATAAACATGTCTTTGCGTATTCGGCGCGTTGTTGTTTTTTGCGGCATCTTTTCTCTTCTTCGTCCATAGGCGGCGCGAATTCGTCTTCGACAATCTCCGGCAAACCAAACTGTTCGAGTATCTCCAACGCCTGAACTAAAGCGCGCTGCGTAGGAAGCGCCGCGGAGGCCCAAAACGCTCGCAAACCCATAAACGTGGTTACTTCGTGCGCGTGCGCTTCTTGCGCGGACTCCTCGCCGGAATAATTCTCAAAGTACAGTTTTTCCAACTCGTCGTTTCGGTCTGAACTTCGATCGAAATCTGCGCCTCCAACGCGCTTCTGTGCCGAAGACGATTGATCCGTGGCAAACCCCTCACGCACGGCACCCAAAGCTGGAGACGGACTTTTCGTTTGGCTTCTATTCGGAAGATTTTTGTCCTCAGCGACGATCGACGCAGCGACTTCTTCCGTTTTGCCGATGCGTGCTTTTTGCTGAAATGCCGCGGAAATCTGGTTAGATGTGGCATCGAAAGACATGCGTTTCTTCGTAAACGCTTCGTTCGTTCGAATGAGCCCCCCGCCTCCTCCTAAAGGTGGCGATGAACTTAACAAACCGATATCATCATTCGGACTTCCAGAAGACCCGGCAAACGGTTGTTTCTTCGGTCTACTTGGCGACGTTCCCGATTTCGGCGAAATTTGCCCTCTCGCAGTTCTCGCGTCACCGCTCCGCACATCGAGCGATAATCCACGTTGTCTCGCGCGTTGTTGACGCATCTTTACGTCAGCGCGTCTCGCACGCTCTACGCCAACTGTTTCTCGATACATCGCAGCGCACAGTGTATCGATAGCCTCCAACGCCTTACTTTGCGCAATGCTTCTGATGTATTCGTCCACTTTTGATTCGCGCATTTCTTCATTCTCTTCCTCGTTTTTTTCGCTCGCACTACCAGCGAGCGCCTTGAGAACGCACAGAACGCCGTGCATTGCCGCACCTCTAGACGCTCGCGCTTTATAAAACTCCGAACTCGCAATTATACCCCTAGCGTAATCTGCCGCCAACTCTCGCAGTAAAATATCACACGCCTTTGAGAGAGCATTTGCAAGTCGGCGTCTCGTGCTGGAATTTTCATCGTCCATGTTCTCCTCCCCATCGTCAATTCCGGCAAGGTTTGCGGAATCGAGATAAAAAGCAGCAGACGCGAACGCAAAGCGCGACCGGGCGCCGGCTATCGAAAATGATTCGTAATTTTTTAAAATCCAATCGGACGCAAAGCCGGAAATTTTCTTCAGTAATGGAGTCGACGCTTTCACGTTCTTACGATTCGAGCAAAACGAGGAAAAGGCGTTGAACGCCTCGCGCACGGTTTCGTAACCTTCATTCGAAACGTTCGAAGGGTCAACGTCTACGCAGTTTGCCAAAAGAGAGAAATAATCGTCAGCGTTCGGACACGTAGGGATGCCTCGATTTGCGCAAAGCGACCACAGACGCATGGCTTGGCGCCAGCAATTCGCCGATGCCGGCTCAAAGTCTTCCATCGGCTTGATAGACGAAACGAGCTGTACTGCACTGTGCGCAATATTTACTCTGTCGTTGCTTACATCATGTCCTTCAAAGACAATGCCTACACCGCCGACGCGTACGATGGCACAAATCGTCTCCAAAACATACGCGCGCGCAGCGATTGGGTTCACTCCTTCTGGAGGGGCCAACGGAGACGAAGACGACGCGAAGCTCGTCACCCGCCCACACAACACGTCCATTAGCCTTGGGCACTTTGCGACGGCGACCGCAGCGGAAGTCGAGTGCGTTGCCGCCGTCGACAAAAACTGTAAAAGAGGGATTTCTGCTACTGGACTACGTTCCATCTCGAGTAAATACCTCACTCGTTCTAACGTCTTTGCTCTCAAGAAAGCCGCTATAGGATCGACTGCGCGTTCGGATTCTATCCGTCTCAACTCTGCTTCTGCTTCTGGATCTAATTTTGCACCAGTCGTAGCGGCTTGCATCACCCTATTCGCGATTTCCTCGTCTTCCTCGTCGCAAACCACCAAATTTGTGCTTTGGTCGATTTCGATGACTCCTCCGGCGGGTTCCCAAGCTTTCGGCTCGTACCCTCGACCGCCTTTAGGTGCGTCGTCTCGCGACTCTCTCCACATGGGTGCATGGCACGTGACCGCGGAATATGCTTTTGAAATCGCAGGAACGCCTGCAAATGATTCTAATTGCGACATTAGACGTTCTTCGGTCCCGAACACTCCCCCGCCGCCTCGACCGCAACACAACTCTCGCATCGCCATCGCGGCGGAGGAGAAAACGAGCGGGTTTGAATCATCCAAACCTCGTCGAACGAGCGAGACGGCACCAACATCGACGACAGTGGATACCCATATACCGGCCCAAGTACTTCCAAGCGGCAGCTCTTTAGGTTCCTCTGTCGCGACTCGTTCCGGCGCGTGCCCAAACCTTCGCGCTGATTTGAACACGTTAGCTAACAAACGATACCCTAACGCGCGTTGTCCTGGGACCGACGATACGCAAAGCTGTCTAGCTTCTAATAACGTGTACCCAGGATCGTCGCTTTCTTCTGTCGACGTAGATGCCGCGATATTCGGTTTATTAAATAACCCTCCAGCGCGAACAAAATCGCGTTCGGTCGGCGCGGGAATCCTTCCTTCCTGTGCGGAGATGTTTTGGTAGTGTTCCACCGGTACGATTGGTTCTCCAGAAGCCGTAAATCGAACATCTGCGGCGTGCACTCTGGACATCGGGTCCACGTTAGCTTTCATCAATTTCATCGCGTCTGGTTTCTTACTCGTGTTGGTTTTACTGTTGCCTGCTGCCGTCGCGGTCGAAGGAGGAGAACCTTCCTTTTTATCCGCGCTCGTCGTCGTCGCATCCATCTTGTTTCGATTGTTTCGATTCCTAAAAAAAGCGACAAGTTTCGGATCCATCTTTTCTTCCAGTTCTTTCTTCTGCTTCATCGCCTCTTCCGAGCTCATGGTCTCCAACACCCTCTTCGTCTCCGCCGCCACGTCTTTATCTTCGTGTTCCGGAATCGCCGTCGCCGAAGCCGCCGCCGCGGACGATGCGTTCGCTCTCCCCGTCTTCGTCCGCGGTTCGTGCACGTCCAAAATCTTCTCCCCGCGCATCTCCGCGCGTCTTCGAGCAAACTTACTCATAATCTTCGGTTCGCCATCGCCACTACCCGTCGTCGTCGTCTCTTTCGACCGGTGTTCGGCTTTCGGAAAACCTCTCGTCTCGCTCCCGTCTTCCTTCGCCCTCGGCGCGGTTGGAATCACGTTCGACGTGTCTCTCTCGATAATTTTCAACGACGCTTCTTCCACCACGAACGGAGTATTGACAGCATCCTTGTTGTCGTTCGAGCCAAGATTACCACCAAGTCCAAACGCCGTCTGTTTCTTCCTCTCTTCCGCACTCGTCGTCATCTTCTTCTTCTCCTCCTCTTCTTCTTTTTCTTCTTCTCCGCTCGGACGACGACGACTTTTATCCGCATCCGTAACCGCTTTCGCATCGACTCCAATCGTTCTCGCATCTCCTCCTCCTCCTTCTCTGCGCAAAGCTCTCGCCGAGGGCGTTTCGTTCCTCTCGAGGAAAAGTCGCTGCTGTTCCAGAAGCTCCTCTTCGGTGAGGTGACCTCGCAAGCGCGGGTTCATTTCTCGTTTTATGTGTTAAACACTCGCGCGCTTTTTGAGGAGGTATAGTTTTGGGGCAAAATGTCTTCTCAGATATATTTAGGGTTTAGGGTTTAGGTAGGGTGTTTTTTGCGATTCGTGTGCTTTTGCACCAAAAAATTGTACGCGCGCGCGCACGACAATACTTCTACGCGTCGTCGTCGTCATATGGGTTTCATCCTAGACAAGCACAAAAACAGGGCGCCTTTGTTGGAAAAAGGAAAGCGCAACAGAGAAGGACAACGCGCGACGACGAACAAAAAGTGTCAGCGATGTTTTTCGTCCAACCACTGGACGTACGAGTGCGAGTTAAAACCAGGCGACGCCGGCACGTACGTGAGTAGGGGATCGAAGACGCAAATGTTGAAACAATCGGGAGGGAAGAAGACGTTTCAAGAGTTTGCGAAATTCGGGAAGGACGAGGAGTTGATGTTCGACGAGAGGAAAAAACGCGAGCGAGAGTTGAAGAGGAAAGTGGACGAGTTGAGAGGCGAAGAGAGAGACGGGAAGAGGAGGAAGAGAAAGAGTTCGAGTAGCGGTAGTAGCAGTAGTAGCAGTAGTAGCAGTAGTAGTTCGAGTTCGAGTTCGTCGTTATCTTCGTCGCTTTCGAGCGATTATAGCAGCTCGAGCGAGAGCTCTTCGTCGTCGAGTTCGTCGTCGTCGTCGTCGTCGTCGAGTTCCTCGTCGTCGTCGTCGTCGAGCAGTTCGAGTTCATCGTAGCCGTGGTTTTTTATTCTAGCGAAACATCCTATTCGTACGCGGTATCATATAGCTTCTTCTTCTTCTTCTACACATCTATTGTTCTAGTAGGAGGATGTCTCGCACGAGCTTAAACACGAGCTCGGACGAAGACGTCCCGGCGTCGTTACCATTGTCGTCGTTTTTTTCTGTCCGAGCAGCGCGCTCGTTGTTATCCTCGTCTTCCTCTTCGTGCGCTTTCGCGAGTTCGCCGTCTAAAACCACACGCAACTTCTTAAACAAAGTCGCGGTGACGGCGTCGACGTTTAACACTTTCAGCCAATCGTCTAAAACGACCCGCTTCATCTCGTGCTCTACGTTCACTTTCCTACCAGCAAAGAGTAAAACTTCAATCGGGGAGATTTTCGTGCACTCGCGTAAAAATGTTCGCGTCGTTTTTACTTTTTCAGCGTACACGCAAAATTGACGCGGGGGAAGTTTCGTCCCCGGATTGCGAGAGATTTTAGAAACGAGCGAGGACGGGTGCGGATGCACGTCCGCATTTCTCGAGTCTTTCCATTCAAAGATGGTTTTCTTATCGGCGGCATTCTTCGGGCCTATTTCCACGGCGTCGGCGTAGGCGACGTTTGGGTACAAGCCAGCGACCAAAGCGGCTTTGATGAGCTTTGGCTTTTTCGCATCTGCGTTCCACGGAGAGAGCGGATTGTCCATCGAAGAGTAATCGTACTTGGAGTTGTTGCCATCGAGAACATTTCCGGCTTTCAGCGCATCGAAAAACTGTTTGCGCAAATCAGACAGTTGACGCAATACGTCGTGGTCGAGGCCGTTTTCACGCGCAAACTTTCTTTGAGCGGATGCGTTATTCTTGCCAATTTCGCTCCATTTTTCATACGCGGCGGCGTGCACCAGATGGTCCGAGACTTCGTTTTTAGCTACGCTGCTGTCGTTTTCTTTTACATTTTTTGTCAAATTCTTCTTCATCACGGATGCGGCGCTCGTTTCGTCGCTCTCGGAGTCGCTCGCGCGCCACGGAACTTTGTGACTCACAACTGCGGCGATTGTGAGTGCTGGCGAGAGACATCGCAACAAAACAGCAAAAAGGAGCATTTTCGCCAATGCGGCGTCGAGCGGGAGCATCGAGAGGCGTTTTCCGAGAGGAGTGAGCGCGAGAATGGCGTCATTTATGTCGCCATTTTCGTTTTCTTCCACTTCATCGTCCCATCCTACCGCTTCTTCGTCATCTTTACCATCGTCAATACTCAAACCATTTTGTTTTCTTCTCGCTCTTCGCTCCAAGGCGCCGATGTTTACCAAGGTATCTACCGCACGATCGATGGACTCCTCCGAAGGCGGTTCTGGCGCTCTCGAAAGTACCGCGCGAGGATCGGTGTCCTCTGCAGCCTCTTCGCCCGCTTCATTTCTGTCCTCGCGACCATCACCTAAGGATGCGATTTGCAAGACAACTTCTGTCAACGGCGCTCGTTTCATCTCTGGTTCTTGGTGGGACTTCATCAACACCTCGTGTCGCTTGGACGTGTACAGAGCGAAGCATTTACCTTCTCTCACGCGACCGGCTCGACCGCGTCGTTGTCTCGCAGACGCTCGAGAGATAAAACATTCTTCTAAACTCGCAAGGCCACGCTTTGGGTCCCACCTTCTTTCTTTCACGCGTCCAGAATCAATAACGCATGTGATGTCTGGAATAGTCACGGACGTTTCCGCGACGTTCGTGGCGACGACAATCTTACGAACGCGAGAATCGAGATTTACGTTAAAACACAGTTTTTGATCTCGATTGCTAACGTTTGAATGCAATGGTAACACGATGGCGTCTCGAAATCGTTTCGACCCTTTTAAACGATCAACCATTCTTTCGACTTCGCCTTTGCCTGGAAGAAAGACCAAAAACGCACCCCCACCGTTACTCGGTCCAGCGCGTTCTTCGGTTTCGTCGAGGTACGCGAGTAATTGCTCAATGAGATCATAATCAATCGCGTGCTCGTCTAAACGAGACAAACTCAAGCGCGTCTTTGGACTGCAGTGTTCAAGAAAAGCGTCGATGGCATTATAATCCGGATTCTCCGGATACTCTTCGCCTCCAAACATCGATTCGGCGTCCTCGCCCCAACTATCAATGAGTTGCGCGTTTCGTCGACGATCGCTTCCTCCCCCACCGGCTCGCATGGCAGATTTTGCCTCGTCTGCAAAGCCACGCGGGCGGTGACAAGCTCTATTTTCTGGGTCCAAAACGTATTCTAACGATTCGTAAATATTTTCCAAAAATGAAGTCGATACTGGAAACGTTCGTCCCGGCGCAGTTACCACCGGCGCGTTGTCCAAATACCTGCTGAAAAGGTCCGAATCGATGGTCGCAGACATCAGTACTAACTTTAACGGCGGCAAATTCATTCGCCGGCGTCTTTCGGGTACGTCTCGAAGTAACGCGAGCGCAAAATCAGAGTCTAAACTCCGCTCGTGTACCTCATCGAGCAAGACATGCGTCACGCCTTTCAAGTATCGATCGCTTTGTAACCGTCTCAAGAGAATACCTACGGTACAAAATGTCAACTTTGTCGAGCTACGATTTGTCTTGTTATCGCCACGAACCTGGTATCCAACATCGCTCGTTCTCCCGCCGACGCCATCTTTCTCACATCTCTCGAAACACACGCGTTCGGCGACGGAAGTTGCGGCGACCCGACGAGGTTGCGTACAAATGATATTCGCATTCGCACCTCGCAGATTTTCAATCTCATCGTCCAAGACGAATTGTGGAATTTGCGTCGTTTTACCGCACCCGGTTTCACCGCACACAACGACGGTATCTTTTGTAGATAACGCGCGCAAAAAATCATTTTTGAGTTTCGCAATCGGTAAGTCGTTTCGCTTGGCTTCGATATCTTTCCAAGCCGGTGTTTGCTTTTTGTCGTTAAAGTTCTGCAGAATGCGTTCGGAAAGCGCTCGTTTTTGTTCTTCTTTTTCTTTCATGCCATGGGAATCTTCTCCGCGACTCATATTCGCAGAATTATTCGGTGCAAATGCCTCGAGATTATTCGATGAAGCTTTATCGGTGTTATTGAGCTCATTTTCTGGGTTCTGTTTCTGCTCTGTTCGAGCGGCGAGGAGCGTTTTCCGAGCCCGCGCCGCAAATGTTTCCCAATCTTCTTCATCTTCTCCTCCCACGTTTTGTGTTTTCTCATCACTATTCCCAGACGCATCAACGTCATCGATCCCAGAGAACAACTCGCGAAGTAACAATGATTGGCGATAATAATCTCGCCATTGATGATTCAACTCGATCGGTACAACGGTTTTCATCTCCCTTTCGACAAACACGATGCGGAAAAGTGCGACGCACGCCGCAGCATCTTGAGCTTCCGTCACACTCTTCCAACCACCGTCCGGCTCGTTACCATCTTTCTCCTCAAACGCAATCGTTTGCGCAAGTATCGTTGGTTTACGAAGATATTTTGGCCCGGATGATCGCTCTATTGTAGCGCTGTACCGAATCGTTTTTTTATCGTCGGTTTTCAATCTATCGTACCGAGGCGCCAACCATTTTTCTTTTTCACACATTTTAGCGAGAAGCGCTTTTGGTGCGACCAGTGCAGCTGATGCGCACGCAGATGCTCCAGCTCCGCCCCCGCCTTTTTTGTTGGAATTCTTTGACGCCGGAATGGCAGCACCAACGGTGCCCTCGACGTTTAAGACTGGTCCAATACTTACCGAAGCTTCGATATTTTTGCGCTTCGCTTTCGCTTCGTCTTCTGGCGTTAGTTTAAGCGCTTCTGGCTCATCGTCACCAAACACGTCGAGAATTTGGAAATCGTCGTCATCGTCGTCGTCGTCGCTGTTTGGCACCTTTTTGCTTTCTTTTGCGTGCGTTCCCTCCTTTACATCTTCATTCTTTGTATCTAGTCTGGTCTGTTCTACTTGCTCTACTTGTTCTACTTCTGCTTCTACTTCTGCTTCCTTCTCCTGCTTCTCCTCTCCTTCCAACTCATTTTCGTTAATCTTGAACGTTTCTGCGATGCTTAAAATTTTCCTCACCTCCTCCGCTAATTCCTTTGCTCTCTTTTTATCCATCTTTTTGCCAGCCTTTCTCTTCTCCTCTTGCGCCGTCTGTTTCGCCTCTTTCAATTTTACCCTCAGTTCGCTTACAAATCCGGCTCTGTTTTCCGTGTACATTTTTACGTTCCTCTTGTGACTCTTCTTTCGCGCGATTTCTTCCTCGCTGAGACCGAAATTTTCGAGCGAGTCCTCCGAATCTGAGGACGAAGACGTTTCATCTTCAGACCCTGACGACGCAGCTTGGACCATCCTCATCTGCGCAGCGCGAAACGCCTTCGCCTCCTCTCTCTCCTGTTCTTCTCGTTTTTTCTGTCGGCGCTCGTTCGCCGCGCGAATCATCTCTTCGCGCTCTTTCATCTTTCGTCGTCGCTCGGCGTCTTTATCTTCTGTGCTCTTCGTTTTTGTCGTCGTTTTCGTTGCTTTCCTGTCGTCGTCGTCGTCGTCGTCGTCGTCGTCGTCGTCGTCGTTTGCGTTCAACGTCGGCTTCGGTTTCTCAACTGTCACCAAGAACTGCTCACTTTCGGTGGAAGAAGAAGGCGCCGCGGCCATCGCGACGGCACCGCCTCGAAACGCTCTCGGCAGTCGATTTCTCTCCAAGCGCATCAACAATCGGTCGAAGCATTCTTCTAAATCGAGCTTAATCGTTCCGTGCTCTTCTTCTTTTGAAAGTACATCCATCACGCACTCCTTCACGTCCGCTCGGGTAAATCCTCGAGACTCGATGTCTGCGCAGAGTTTTTTAATCTCTCGCGCGGATGGAAGAAAAGCGGAAGACGAGTCGCGCTTCTGTTGTTGTTGTCGTCGTCGTTGTCGCTCATCCTCCGCGTCTTTTTCGTTGCGTAAAATGAGGTCGCGGACGCGCTGCTCCAGTCGCGCGGTGAGCATCTCTTTTCGTTTCTTTAGGTGTTTGACTAATGGCGCTTTTTTACGTTTCAGAATGTGTGTCAAAGTCGTGAATCTTATTTGTTATTATTATAATGATATACGCGTGTGCACGCTCCTACAAGGCATTATTGAACAGCATTCTGGCGCTTTCCATGGAACTTTCCGAACCTTGGACGACTAACAAGCTGTTCCCGGGCCCTCCTTTTGTTTCGTCGATGTTCACTCTTACGACTTTGCTTCGCTCGGAGACGGACTTGATCGTCGCGCCACCTTTACCGATTAGACGACCACAAATAAGTTTTGGGATGACGACTTCAATCATGTGTTCCATTTTCGGTGGTTTGGTGGTTGTTGAGCGATCAAATTTACCGTTGCTGTAGGACCACGTGTATCGACCATCTTTTCCGGCGTCGCCGTCGAGTTTCACCGCGTTGAGGTTTTTCGCTTTGTTTTTCGCGTCTTCTTCTTTACGTTTAAGCGCTTCCGCCGCTTCGCGTTCGGCTTTTTCTTTTTCAAACAACCGCTTCGCTTCAGCTTTCTCCGCGGCTTCGCGCTGTTCGTCCGTCAAGGCGTACATAAACGTTGGTTTCGATTTTTGCTTTTGTTTCTGTTTACGCGCCAAGAGGGCCTCTTCGTCGTCGGAGTCGATGGGTTCGTCGGAATCTTCGTCGTCGTTATTTCCAGCGCCGCTAATGACTAATTCTTCCATGCGCTTGAGATTTTCTTCGTCTTCTTTTAAGCGTTTTTCCAAGGCTAATTTCCTCGCTTTTTCAGCTTGCTTTTCCACAAGCTTTCGTTTGAATTTTTCTCTTTCCTTTTTGGACATTTTGGACATGCGCTCTTCGAGTTCGGATTCAGTCTCGGAAACGACGCCGTCTTGTTCTTCTTTCTTCTCTTCTTCCTTCTTTTCTTCGTCTTTTTCCTTCTCTTCTTCCTCTTCCTCCGCTTCGCTCTCTTCCTTCTTCTTCTTTGAACTTTTCACCGCGTTCCCGGCTTTCTTCGCCAACCCAGTCTTGCAATTCTTTCTCACGTACGTCAACAGTTCCTTCACGAACTTATCGCTCTTCCCCATCATCTTCTTAATCTTGGAATCCTTGATGGGGTTGTCGTCCAAATCAATTTCTCTGACCTTTTTCTCTTTCAATTCGCCCCACTCTCCCGGTAACTCCTCGATATTATTCTTGTTCAACAAAATCTCAGTCAACTGCGTGCACTTCCCGATATCCGACGGCGCGTCCACAATTTCGTTGTTATTCGCACTCAAAGTGATCAACCTCGACTTGGCGCCTAAATCGAAATCGTCCAACGTACGCAATCGATTGTTGTCCACCACCAAAGTCACCAAATTGTTCATTTTTTTCAACGCGCTTATATCTTTAATCTGATTCCTCCCTAACCGCAAGATTTCCAAATTTTGCAACTTGCTCAATTCCTCCGGCAACACTTCCAACTTATTTCCTTCGCACTCCAACGCCCTCAAGTTCTTCAATTTCCCAATCTCTTTCGGTAAACTCGTCAACCCGTTCTCGCTGACAATCAAGGTCAACAAACCTTTCAACTTTTTAATCTCTTTTGGTAAACTTGTCAGCGATTCACCGCACTCAATTTTCAACGTGTTCACGCTCGAGCAATAAAACATCGCCAAATCTAACTCCTCTCCGTCTTCCAATTTCCTCGAAATCGTCAACTCCTTCGCTTTTTCCTTCATCGCTTTTTTGACTTCCGGCCATTTCGGTTCCGGCGCGTCCTTCCCGTCGTCCTCGTCTTCGTCCTTGTCTTTCTTGCTCTCTTTCTTCTTGGTCTCCTTCGCCGCGCCGCCGCGCTCCTTCGCTTCCATCTCTCTCTTCTTCCGCTTGCTCCGTTGCGTCGCCGTCTCGCCTTCCACCGCGTTTTCATCTTCCTCGTCTTCCCCGTCCTCTTCTTCGTCTTCGCTCTCTTCGCCCCCGCGTTCGATCAAGCGCGCCAACTTTTCATTTTTCCCTTCGCCTCTCGCGTAATCCGCCGCCGTCTTGCCTTTCTCGCACTTCATCGTGTAGTTACACCCTGCGTCTAACAACTCTTGACACGCTTCTTCGTGCCCAAACTTCGCCGCCATCATCAACGCCGTTTGCCCGTTTCCTTCCCCGTCGGTTAAATCGAGTTGTTCTTTCATTCTCGATCGGCGACACCAGTCGCACAGCATCTGAAGCGCTTTGTGTTTGTTCAAGCTCGCGCAAATCATCAGCGCGGTAAAACCGTTCTCGTCTCTCGAGGAAGGTTGCTGACCGCCGGCGCCGATGCCCCATCGGACGGTGTCGAGCTTTTGGTTCCTGCACGCCGTCAGGAACTGGTCTTTTTTCGAGCTCATTGTTTTTGTGATTGATGTTATGCGTATCAAAGGGTGTAGTTGTGAGTGAGTTGTGGGGATTTCTCAACAAAAAGAGAACGAGTTGCCTTGGGGTCAGAACTCCGAAGCAAAAATAAGGAAGACGAGAGGACGAAGACGGAAAGAAAACAGAGAGAGCGAGAGAGAAAGAGAAAATCAAATCTCTCTTTCGAGACGAAGTTGATTAAACTCGCATTCGCTTTACATTTAAAATACATCTCAGAATTTACAACAACAACAACAACAACAACAACAGCTGCAACGAACTACTATACTATTACTTTACTCTTTCTTACTTTTTTTACGCCGACGACGAATTCAATATATTTTGACTGCGTCGATGACTTTCAACTGCGCATACTTCTTTACTCGTTCTTCTCTATCTTCGGTTTTGTTCTCATTCTACTTCTTCTTCTCCCGGTAAAGCGATGGCTTTGTTAGAGCTGGAGGATAAAAACGAGCTCGCTAGAATCAACGCGCCGCCTACGTATCCGTTTACGCCCATGCGTTCGCCTAGCAAGACGTAGGCAAACGCGGCGCCCCAGAGCGGTTCCGTCGTGTAAATGACGCTAGCTTTTTCAGACGGGATGTATTTCAGCGCGACAGTTTCCGCATATAAAGCGAACGCGGTGGTCAAAACGCCGGTGTATAGAACTAGAAACCATGGAACGCTCTGCCAATCAAATGCGGAGAGTGCCGCGAGGCTGTTGGTGAAGAGGGTGGACAACTGTGCATCGTCGTGCGGTACGTCGCTGAGTAAGGTTCCGCCAAAGAAGAGCGTCACGACAAAAAGTTGAATCGAACACATCCCCATCATTTCTTTCGTGCCTAAGTGTTCTTCGTTGGCCAAGACGTCCGTGCGAAATACTTGCACGGCAAATACGATGGCAGAGATGAGAATAGCAAAGTCACCGTATAAGCTTTGGACGGTTTCAACCGTGGCGACTTCGGCGATGTCGTTAACGCTTTCCAAAGGAAGCGATAACGCCGAATCCAAAACTTCAAACGGGTTCGATTGGACAACCTCTCCAGTCAACACGGACGTTGAGACGACGTCGGAAACCGCATCGGAAACAATCGATAACGCTTCCTTGGTATCGTGCGCTTCTAATCCGGGTATAGGCACCACACCTTCGATTAACGCCAAACCAAAAATAGCAACCGCGATGGCTACCCACGTGCTCTTTTGTACTTCTCTTCCCGCCCACATGGCAATCAACGGAACGGAAATGACCGTAAATGACGAAATAAACGACGCCGACGACGCGTCCGTGATATCCAAACCAACCGCTTGGAAGTAATATCCAACTGCGCACCAAAAACCAAGCTCTAATCCCATCTTCAAAATCCTCGAATCTCTCAACGCGTACTTTGTAAACGGCAGAAACGTCAGGCTCGCCGCCAAAAACCGAAACAATCCAAACGCGTCTGGACTTATGTTCGTCTGCGCCATTTTTACCAAAACTATGTTCGATCCCATCATAAAAATGATAAAATTAAACAAGAGAAATCCTTTCGTTTCCGCGTTCACGTTTCGAAACAGTTCGTTTCTCGACAACGACGCCACGAAATCTTCCTCGCCTTCGAAATCGAAATCGTCCGGATCCTTCTCTCTCAGCAACGCTTCTTCTCTTGCCAGCTCTTGCGGCCAAAGCATGTCCTCAATCGCCGTCGGCTCGTCGATGGTCGAATCCACAAACGACGACGACGACGACGCCAAAGGAGGAGGAGGAATTCCCGTGTTATTTTGAATCGTTTCTTCAATCATCGTCGTCGTGGTTTCACCGTTTTTCTCCTCGTAAATATCCTCCTCGTCTCCGCTCGGGAACGAACCTTCTCGTCGCGCGCGTTCTTGCTTTTGCTCCTCCGTCGTCCCGAGTTTATACTCAAAAAACAGTCCTCGCTTCCCGGCCGCGTTCTCGTCGCCATTCTCTGCGCGATTACCTCCAGAGTTCGCCGCGAAATCGTTCAAGCCTTCGAAAAAGAAACCACCACCGGCGAACGAGAGGTTAAAGTTTGCGTCGCGATGGTTATCGTCGTCGTCGCGATTCTTCCTCTTCAAAAAAGCGTCTTTTGGAAGTAAAAACGCAAAAAGCGGATCAGGATCGCGTCGTCGTCTCCTCCCGTCGTCGCTCTCGCTCTTCTTTTTTTGCGGCGTCGCGTCGACGATCGCCGCTCTCTTCCCCTTCGCGTCTTTTCTTCTACCGTCACCGGACGACGACGACGACGAGGAAGAAGAAGAAGAAGAAGAAGAGGAGGAGGCCGACGCGCGTAAAAAGCAATCGCCGGGACGCTGTCGGCGGCGATTACGAAAAGAAGAAAACGAGGACGACGACGCGTCGTGCGAAGAGCGCGCTCTGCCGCTGTCGCCGTTGCTGCTGCTGCTACAACAGCTGCTACAACAGCTGCTACTGCCGATGCTCGCGGAGAGAGTTGGCGCGAACATCTCGAGAATCTCGCGCAAAGTTCGTTCGTGTGCGAAGCGCTTCTTTAAATTGTGGGGGTATCTAGATTCGAATTATTCACAAAAAAAATATCAGAGAGAAAGCACACAGAAAAGATTTTTTCTACGCGTGCGCTCGCGAAGAGTCTTCGGATTACAACGACAGAAAATATATTTCAATTCTTTTCGCATCGGTCTAAGAACTCGAAATGTTCGTCTAACTTTGTCAAAGTGTTCGCGCAGATGACGCCGCTCCCGGCAGCCGCGGGGACGCCGACGCCGGGCGCGACGCTGTCGCCGACGCGGTAGAGATTTTTTACGCCTTTGACGGCGGGACCCGGGAACATTTTCGGCGCCGGGATGACGGCACCGTACGTGCCTCGGTATCGTCGCAACCATTTTTCGTGCGAGGCTGGCGAGGCGAGGAGTTCGAGGACGACGCGAGAGCGGACGTCCGGGATGACCGTTTCGAGCGCTTTGAAGAGAACGTCGCATTTTTCTTTTTTCTTTTCTTCGTAGGCTTTTCGGTCGGAGGCTTTCAACTCGGTCCAACCGTCGTACGGTTCCATGGTGTAACAGTGCACGCAGTGGTAACCGTCTGGGGCCATTTCCGGAGACCAGACGGTCGCGATGGAAATCATGCACACGTTTCCGGGCGCGTCGAGCGGCTTCGATTTATCGTTCACGACGACGTGGTGTCCTCCCAAGTGCGAAAAATCTAATCCGTCCGCTTTAATCCCCAAGTGAATGTGCATGAACGAATCCGAGCACTCAATCGTCGTGTTTTTCTTGTATTCTTGAGTAGAAATATTCGCGTCTTTTGGAAGTAACTTTTCGTACGTATCCCAAACGCTCGCGTTGGACAGCACTCCTTTTTTCGCTCGAATGATAGTCTCCGGATCCTTTTTCATTCTCACCCCGACAGCCTCATCTTTTTTATCGTTCAACGCAATCTCTTTCACGTGCGCGTTCACGCGAATCTCTCCGCCTCTCTTTTCGATAGCTCTCACCAACGCGTCTGATATTGCTTTCCCTCCTCCCACTGGGAACTCGGACTTTTTAAAATAATCCGACGCGCCGAATACGCTGGCAAACTCCGCGCTCACCGTTCCGCTCGCGTCCATACCGCTGAGTAAAAAACATTCTAAATCGCATAAATATTTCACCCACGGATCTTTCACGTCCAAGAAGTCTAACAATGCATTCGTCGGTTGCCCCAACACTCCGCCGTACTTGCCAAGTTTACTCATCTTCTCCAAATACCTTTTTCCTATGACTAACAAAATCCGCCAATCCGTTCGCAACGCAATCGTCGGCAATCCGCTCAGCGCTTCAAACATATCTCTAATTTTAGGCACCGCCAACCTCACCTCTTTCGCGCCGTTTTCACTGAACCTTTCGATTTCCTCGCACAACAAATCTAAATCCGCGTGCCTTCTCAACCCGGGAACGCCTTTTTCGATGTGAAACGTACCCAACGGATCGTACTTCACCGTTTGTAATGGTTCTCCGAGCACCTCGAGAACGCTCGCTAACGGATTCAACGCGTTTGGGGTGGTCAATCCAGCGAAAAAGGATGGTCCGGTATCGAATACAAACTCGAGACTCTCTTCTTCATCTTCGTCCTCCTCCGCGACCTCCGCGGCGGCGGCGGCGCTCTCCTTCTCGTTACTCTTCTTTTTGCTGTTACTCTTCTTCACGCATCTGGTGAACCCGTGCGCGGCGCCGCCGGTTTCGTAGTGCGATTCGAGCACCAAAACTGAATTTCCGTGGTAGGAGAGCATCGCGGCTGCGGTGAGACCGCCGATTCCAGAGCCGACGACGATGTAATCGTACTCTTTCGACGAGGAAGTTGGAGCACTCGGTGACGATGACGACGACGCGCAGATACGCATTCTGTCCTGTTTATGACGAACAGGACGCGCGGTTCGAACGCGCTCTGTCCGCCCGACAGCGACGGAAGACACGGACGTTGAACACGGCGTGCCAAAAGCGCGCATTTTGGATATTTATCGGGTGTTTATGTCTTCAGCAATGCGCGCGCGTGCGTGTCTACTTGTCACGAATGAGTTGTGATTATCCAAAAACGTGAAAACGAGAACGTGAGGAGAAGGAAGTGCGAAAAAATCGAAGCGATGATGGTACAAACAATCTGTGCACGAATGTGCGATTTTAGGCGAGCAATGCACGCATACCTCTACAATTATAAACTAAAACGCTCTCTCTCTTTTTCACACACACGTATCTTAATTTTTACAGCCGATTTGCATTCTGCTCTCGTCCACGACGGTCGGATTCAAGCACAACAACTTCACGTCTTGGTCTCCGATCAAAGCTTCCTCGAAGTTTGCACCGGTCAAATCCGCGCCTTCGTAACTCACGCCAGTTAAAACCGCGTTTTGGAAGTTTGCCCCCGTCATGTTGCTCCCATCGAACGTCGCGCGGTCGATGACGGCGTTCGTAAAGTTGACGTTCTTAAAGCTCGCGTTCGTCGCGTACACTTTGCTCATAACCGTCTCGCTAAAATCCGAGTTATCAAACACGCTGTCCACCATCAACGCCCCAGATAACGTGATGCCTTTCACGGAGACGTTATCGTACTCGCACTTGCGCAAATCCAACGTCTTATCCGAAACTGCGTTGGCTTGACCAATCGTGTTTCCGACGAACGCCCGTTCGCATCGGTTCGGGTCATTGTCGATTGGCGGTAATCGCACCTCGGTACCTCGATCGGCCAACGCGGCGAACGGCGACGCGAGCGACATGCCGACGGCGAGCGACGCCGCGACGACGGATTTTGCGAAGACGGCGGTGGTGTTGCCGATGTTCGCGTTCGTTTCGTTGGATTCTTCTTCTGTCGTTTGTTCGTAGTTGCAACGCGCCATCGTCGACGTGGATTGCGCATATCCATTACTTCTCTTTAAAGAAGAAGAAGAAGAAGAAGACGATTTACTTTTGTTCGTCGTCGTCGCCGCGCGAAAAAGCGCGACGGAAGAAGACGTCATCGAAGAAGAAGAAGAAGCGAACATTATCAGAAAAGCTCGGACGCGGGAGTGGGTTGAACTGTGCGCGTGGTGTGTTGTCTTTCTCGCTTTTAAGTTTGAGGATTACTCGAGTGACGCACTTTTTTTTTATTCTTCTTCTTCTCTGTTTGTGGCTGAGTTTGTGTGCTCCTGACTCGCCCGCTTTCGCCTAGGCGAAGCGAACGCTTTTTCGGGTATAATTCCTCGGAAGAAAAACATCGAAGATATTCTCGAAGGACTCGACGAGCGAAGGGTGCAAAAGATATGAAGAGAACGTGTGTTTTAAGTGTTTCATGTCATGGAGTTACATCGTCATCGA
>Ga0181601_10001278_pt1 | contig 21400 bp, 17 predicted proteins | sample 041ome_8_FD_133020 | JGI IMG/M metagenome (GOLD analysis project Ga0181601, IMG submission 133020) | Coastal salt marsh microbial communities from the Groves Creek Marsh, Skidaway Island, Georgia - 041407BS metaG (megahit assembly) | ecosystem: Environmental > Aquatic > Marine > Intertidal zone...
AGTCCTCCCCGAGTTATCCACAAATCGAATTGGATTAAAGTGCCTGTTTTCTTCCGCAGAAATCGGAAAACTCAGGCGCTGCATAAGCACGGAATTGGCCAAGCCTTTTTCTATTAACTTTTGATTGATGTAATCAGTGCCCAGCAACTCGTATAGTCTATTGAAGGCGTCATTATCGGAAACCAGGAGGATTTTTTTAATGTAATGTCCAATGCTTGGCAGCCCAGTTTGGGAAGAACTATCAGTCCATGCTGGTAGCTGTGAAGGGCGCACCGAGTCGGTCAACATGGTAGTTGCTAAGTTTAATCCAGGCACCTGTTGCTCCTCCAACCACTCCAAAGCAAGCAATGCCACAGGGAGCTTTACGGTAGAGGCAGGATAGAAGTACCGGGAATCATTCACATTAAAAGAATGCGTAGTAAACAGCGGGTTGCCGTGCTCGTTGCGGTCGATCTGCGTATACAAGATCTGAACCTGATACTTGGCAGTATCCGAAAGCACTTTTTGCAAGGTTGGGTAGCCTTCAAATCCATCCACAAAAGGAACACTAGTCTTGGGTTGACAGGAGAAAAACAAAAAAATTATCGCTAGGGATGAAAGAAGTTTCTTCATGAGTGTTGGTTAGAAAGATTGCGCAGCGCTCCATTTAAAGCCCCCAAATCCAAGAGCGAATGAAATGCTGAAAGGACGATACGGCTGATGATGGGACTTTCAGCTGTGGGATAAGAAAAAGAGGAAGTAATAATCCCCATCCTCTCTAGGTCTATCGACCAGCTTGGATTTTTGAGGATAAACACTGGAAAATTGGGAGATCCTATCAATGTGGATAAGTCCATTGTTTCTTGGTTGAAGATTCCAGAAAAATCTCGGATTTTTTGACTTTGAGCCCTGTAAATATCTTGTGTCTCCAAAAATGCCTGCAAGTTGGCAGGGGAACAAGGAGAAGCTCCAATAAAAATCGATTGGCTTTTTATCCCTTCAATGACTTCTTCTTTCCCCAAAATAATCCCCGCCGGCATGGCCAATCCTTTTCCTAAAGATCCGGAAACCACTAAATTTACCTGAGGATATTGCTGTTCCGCATACGTGCCAAAAAGGGATTTCCCCAATACCCCAAAAGCATGACTCTCATCTAAAAGCAGGGTCACTTCGTGTTTTTTAGCGAGTTCTTTTACCCAAGCGTATTCGTGTATCTCCGCACGAAGAGGATCCACCGTATTTCCCAAAATCAAAATTTTTCTTGAAGAAAGTACCTCAGACTGCTCCAAACATTTTTTTTTCCAGGTCTCAAAATTTATAGGAGAGTCTATTTGTAGCCCCAAAGGAAGAATTGCGGGATGGGTATCCGGCGCAATCCAACAGGTATCTGCTTTCGGGAAAAGCCATTGGGAAGCTGCAATTCCTGCCAAAAACCCAGAACTCATCACAGCGGCGGCCTCGGCCTTTGCATTTTTTGCAAAAAACTTTTCAAACTCATCAAAAACCTTAAGCCGAACGTTATTGATACGACTCAAACCATGGTTCGCTCCATATAGTCGGATACAATCTTGGAGTACTTCTTCATAATGCCTATCCGCCTCCATCCCTAGGTAGGAAGTTCCACTAAAAAAAAGATAGTCTTTCTTTCCAATACGGACTACCGGACCTAAGGACTGATTAAGAGAAGTAGTCTTCAACCTAATGTTATTTGGCAAAAATCTGGGATGGATCTTGGAAGGATTTGAACTCAAGGGCATTCCCACAAGGGTCCAAAAAAAACATGGTAGCCTGTTCTCCTACCTCGCCCTTGAATCGAATATAGGGCTCAATGACAAATTCCATGCCGTGGTCCTTGAGCTTGTCTGCAAGTTCGTGCCATTCCTGCCAACCAAGAATAGCTCCAAAATGACGGACTGGAACATTTTTTCCATCTACCTCGTTAGTTTTGGCGTTGGCGAGTTCATCTGGTTTGATATGAGCTGAAAGTTGGTGGCCAAAGAAGTTGAAGTCAATCCATTTGTCGGTACTTCGGCCAATATCACAGCCCAGCAGGCCTCCATAAAATTGGCGAGTTTCTTCGATGTCACGGATCGGAAAAGCGAGGTGGAACGGTTTAAAGTCAGACATAATGCGTAGTTTCGGGGGGTGATGTGTTCAGGGACTGAAGGTTAATTGTACCCTAAATATATGGCAAAAAATAAAACAGTTTCACTGGTTTTGAGTAGTGGTGGCGCAAGAGGTTTAGCGCACGTAGGCGTAATTGAAGAATTAGAATGTAGAGGCTACACCATTGCTGAAATTGCAGGCTGCTCGGCTGGGGCCCTTGTTGGCGGCATGTATGCTGCAGGTAAGCTTTCCGAATTCAAGGATTGGATCTGCAATCTGGACCGATTGGATGTATTTTCTTTAATGGATTTTACTTTTTCAAGCCGTGGATTTATCAAGGGAGAGAGGGTATTCCAGGCTCTGAAAAAAGTTGTCCCCGACCAAAAAATTGAAGATTTACCTCTCCGATTTACCTGCAATGCGGTAGATGTCAATTCAGGTAAGGAACATGTATTCACCCAAGGAAGTTTGTACAAAGCAATAAGAGCCTCAGGTAGTATTCCCTCCGTTTTTATCCCTGCAAAGCTAGATAAGCAACATTTCATTGATGGAGGGGTATTGAACCCTGTCCCCATTTCACTAATTTCAGATCCTCATGCTCAACCCATCGTCGTGGTAGACACCAATGCATTAGAGGATCATTACTATAGCCCATCTTCCAAGTCTCCTATTAAATCACCAGGAATAGTCCTTCCTTCCTGGGTAAAGGAATACAAAAGTAAAATGAAAGGATATTTCCCTGAAGAAGAGAAAATAGACACTGTACGAAGCTATTCTGCTTTTGAACTTGTGAAACGTTCCTTCGATTTACTTCAAGATCGCTATTGCCAGTTACTCCTAGAAAATTATCCTGTGGATGTTCAAATAAGGGTTTCTCGAAAACAATGTGGAACCTTAGAGTTTCACCGTGCAGCTGAATTGATTGAGATTGGCAGAATCAAAGCAGCTGCTGCATTAGACCTACTAGAAAATGGAAATTGAGGAACTCAACCGCCTCTTAGGCAATGTGGATAACTACCTGTTGGATCAACTCCTAAAAGGTAGATTTACCAAAGAAATGAAGATTTTGGACGTAGGCTGTGGGGAGGGACGAAATGCAGTCTATTTCCTTCAAAAGAACTATTCTATTTTTGGCATCGACCCAAATGAGATCGCCATCCAGTATTGCCGCTATTTGGCCAAATCTCTAGCTCCTCAAACAGACATTCACCGCTTTCAACTAGGGGATGGGACGGACATCCCTTTTCATGCAGCTGCCTTTGATGCAGTCATCAGTTCGGCTGTGCTACACTTTGCAGAAGGGCATGCGCATTTTTGGCAGATGATCTCCGAAATTCACCGCGTACTCCAGCCTGGAGGAATTTTCTGGATGCGGATGTGTACCGGTTTTGGAAACATCCTGGAAGATAGTCAAGACTTGGGAGAGGGAAGATACACCTTGCCAGACGGGTCCGATCGGTATGTTTTGTTGCCGGATGGGCTGCAGGAACTAGAACGCCTGGGATTCCGATTTCTCGAAGCCCCGAAAACAGTCTTTGTCTATAAGCAACGAGAGATGGGCGTATTTTTAATGGAGAAAGTCAGTTAAGATTTTCTTTATTTCTTTTTTCCCTGTACGGCCTTCACAATCAAGTCAAATACGGTCGTGGGAGCAATGCGTTCGTCATTAGTTAGTGACCTTTCACAAATCAACAGCGGCTTGTCCAAGTCCGATTCCGGAACCCGTCCATGGGCCCCCTTGACCAAGGTGGCATCTAGGGGAATCACATCCATCAAATACCGAAAACCAAGCTTTTTCTGGATGAGCTTGGAGCCCACTTTCAACAAAGGAATAGGAATGGTAGGATCCATAATCAATTCTACAGGATCGTAGCCAGGTTTGCGATGGATATCCACACAGCGGGCATAGTCTGGGGCTTTGGCATCGTCGAGCCAGAAGTAATAAGTAAACCAAGAATCAGCATCCGCTACGACCACCAAATCCCCTGAACGGGAATGATCTAAATGTGCGTCTTTTTTCCCTTGGGCATCCAGCACCTTTTCTACTCCTGGAAGCCCTTCAAGGAGGGATTTTACCTCGGGAAAAAGGGATTGATCCTGCACATGCACATGTGCCACCTGATGATCTGCTACTGCAAAAACTTTCGAGGTACCTGCATCGAGGGTTTCTAAACCCAATTCATTTTTCACTTGGATCCAACCCTTCTCTCGGAAAATACGGTTGAGATGAATCGGTTGAGATACCGTCGTGATCCCATATTCGGAAAGTAGCAAAACCTGCGTTCCTTGACTTTCAAAGTAGGTAATCAGGTCCTTTGCCAGGTCATCTATTTCTCGTAGGTCTTTTCCAATTTTAGTGAAGTCAATCCCATACTTCTGCAAGGCATAATCCAGGTGGGGCAAGTAGATCAAGTTGAGTGTCGGGGAATGCCATTGGTCTACCTTTTTAGCCGCTTCGGCAATCCAACGACTTGATGCGATAGTCGTCGCAGGTCCCCAAAAACTAAAGAGAGGAAAAGTTCCCAACTCGGCTTGCAGGCGATCCCGCAATTCCATGGGTTGGCTATGGCAATCGGGCAACTTGCGCCCATCTGCTGGGTACAAAGGCCTTGGGGTCACAGCAAAATCCGCCGTAGTGTACATATTGTACCACCAAAATAGGTTGGCTACCGTAAAATTAGGATCTTCTTTGCGTAGAAAATCCCATACCTTGTCTCCTTGGACCAACTTGTTGGATTGCCGCCAAAATTTGATTTCACACTCGTCCTCAAAGTACCACCCATTGCCGACTACTCCATTTTCAGAAGGCCATTTCCCTGTCAAATATACCGACTGGGCGGAGCAAGTTACAGCAGGAAGTACGGGCTCAACCACCGCTTGATGTTTGGACGTTATCCATTGTTTTAAAAATGGGGTATGCTCTCCGATTACTCTTGGAGATAAAGCAACAATATCTAGAACAACAGTTTTTTTCATGGGCTAAAAAAGAAAATGATTATCCCCAACCTGACTAATGGCTTAAGGTCTGTTTAAATTACTGCGGATGATCGTCAGCAAACGACTGTCTAAGGCCCGCAACTTACTTACTTGAGCCTCCCCCTTATTTGCATTTAGTCCTGGTAACCAAGTGTATACATAGAGAATTACCTCGTTAATTTACAGGAGTTGCTCATTAACCCATCCTAGCTCTTGGGAAATAGCCTCCCCAAGGGTCAGGTGTGTATCCTGTGGAAGGACCTCCCAGGTATAGGTTTCCACTTCAAGGTGGTTGGTGATACTTGAATCTGCATTCACTAATTTCAAAACTTCTACGATATCTTCCTGAGTGGATTGAAAGGTCCCGTAATTATCAAGAAAGATAGGTACATGAAAATGAACTCGCCATTCCAAATCCTTCGTCGAATGAAGCTGAGAGAGGGCTTGAGGTAAGTCTGGATAAGAGGTCAAGCCTTTTTCCTTTGTTCGTCCCACCACCTGATGAAGGTAGGTGGTGTCCGCAAATTCTTCCAGCCTTTTTTCAATGCTGAAGCGCTCCTTTGGGGAATTGGGAAGCATCAATTTGAGTGCTGCAGAAAGCTGAATTTTTCCAATTCCAATTCCGGCTTTTTTCAACTTTTGGAAGGTGGTCTTGGGATTTTCGTAGCCAATTGCAAAATGACATACGTCGTAGCAAACTTGCAAATGTTCTAAAATCAATCCTTCTGCTTCGCGCCACTTTAAATGACTGGGACTTTCCTCTGAAAAGAGTCGTTTTGCGAGTATTTTTTTCCCTTTAGCAACCAGTTCTTTTTTAAAATAATGAATCAGCTCATCTGAATTTTCAATCAGCCCATCAGGTTCTGGCTCTAGATCTAAGTGAAGAAATTTACCCGTTTCATGACGAAGTCGTACCAACTCTTCTACCAATTCTATCAGGTGAAGGGTTGCTTTTTCACGAGCTTCTTGTTTCTCCAGCTCTGAGTCGTACCAGTACCTATACGATAAGGGGGAGGTAGATATTCCTCCATCCATCCCTTCAGGAAGCAGTTGCGCTAAAATTCGAAAACAACGACTCGTATACGCTAGCCGCTCTTTGGTAGTCCAATCTGGGGCATGGACCTGTTCTTTTACCTTTGTTCGATGAAATCCACCATAAGGGAAGCAATTCATGGTGTACACGTAGGCATTGCTTTTTTTCAACCATTCCTGAAATTCTTGCATAGAACTTGGACGTTCCAATTCTAAGGAAGCTTCATGGGACAGTCTAAGACCGATTCCAAATGGCTCGTTGTGGTCTAGGCGCTTCTTGACTTCAGGAATATATATTTTCAAGTTCCGAAAAGTTGCTTCCCAACTTTCTCCTGCATGGATGTTGCTGCAATAGCTTAGGTGTAGATTTTTAATCTTCATAGGCAACCTCCAGCTTGAGTTTAAATGGTTTTTTGTTCTTCCCAGAATTGTAAAATCTGTAGTGCTTTCCCAATCAATTCCGGATCCATTTCATGCACTTCCACTCCTTTTCCTAACTTATCTAGTATCATAATCGTAAGCCTTCCACCCAAATGCTCCTGAAATTCCTTAAGCCCCTGTAGCAAGGCCTCCTCTTGAAGTTCGGATACATACAAGGCAAGGCCCAAGGCATGAAACAATTTAAAAATACGAATTAAATCTTCTTTATCTATTCGACCTTGCAAATAGGAGTAGGCTGAATCCAGGGCTATTCCTATGGCAACCGCTTCTCCATGCCGAATTCGAAAATCACTTAATTTCTCCAATTTGTGCGCTGCCCAATGGCCAAAATCTAGGGGTCTACTTGAACCAAACTCAAAGGGGTCTGCACCAGCAATATGCGTCATGTGATGCTGTGCACTACGGATAATATGCGTTTTCATGGGCCCCATCTCACGCCTAGCAAGCGCTGAGGCCTCTTTTTCTAGCCACTCAAAAAAATCCAAATCTTTAATCAGTGCTACTTTGACCGCCTCTGATATTCCGGATCTCCAATCTCGATCTTCCAAACTTTCCAAAAAAGTAAAATCATTGAGTACCGCAAAAGGAGGAGTAAAGGTGCCTAAGTAATTTTTCTTCCCGAAGGCATTGATACTATTTTTGACTCCAACCGCAGAATCGTTTTGAGACAATACCGTAGTTGGAATACGGATCAATCGAATCCCACGATGAGATATTGCTGCCGCAAAGCCCACCATGTCGAGCACTGCTCCTCCACCTATGGCTACCAAATACGAGTGCCTGTCAATTCCAAAGCTGTTGGTTGCTTCCACTACTTGTTGGTAGGCCTCTGGATTATTTTTACAGGCTTCACCCCCAGCTACCACCAGCGGCTCTCCTACCATGGCTAACTGGGAGGAGTGGGCGGCTACATAGGTTTTGATTTGAGAAATTAATTCAGGATGATGCGCCACTACCCCTGAGTCCAAACAAAAAAACACCCGAGCAAGCTGACCTTCTGGGAAAATTTCGACAAATAAGGGTTGACTTGCCGCAAACAAATTCTCCGTGAACGCAACCGGATAACGAAAGGGTACCGAGAATGTTTGTTGTAAAATCGTAGGCATTATGGGAGGAGGAAATTCTTCTAGGTTAGCAAGATGTAAAAGAAATTGAATTTTTTTTGCTTAGGTTACAGCAAATTTTTTTGCCAAACTCAAAGAAATGGGGAGAAGTAGCAATACTAACAGCCCAATTGGCCAACCTGAAAAGGCGGTAGCCAGGGTGGAATTTACCAAAATCAAAGAAAGAACTGCTGCTTTGACAGACTTGCCGATGTAGCGAGGTTCCTGAGTTCGAATCGCTTTTAAAAGGGGAGGAAATAAGCGGAACCCCAAAAAGGCTAAAAAGGGCAAAATTTGAAGGTATCCTGGGCTTTTTTGGTAGGCAAGAAGAAAAAGGGCTACGAAAATAGCCGCATACATGGCTCCCCCTAAGAAAAGAGCACTTCTATTTTTACCATGAACTTCCCCTCTGCTGATCAACGTAATGGCTGCCACATAAACAAGGGGAAGTAGCCCTAAGTACCAGTTGCTCTCTAACAAGGCCGGTACCACAGCGATACCCAAGAGAAGATTCCCTGTCCGACACAAACCCATGTTGATCGGTCCGAAAAAGAACTGATGCTTGCCCCAATAATCGTAGAGCAAGGCACATGCAGCAACGCAAATAGCTAAACCTCCTGCAAGTGGGTTGACCTGAAATGCAAAGAAAATACCTGCTAGAAGTAGAAGCGACGCCATTGCAATCGCTCTTTTTTTGGAAACTCGTCCACTGGGGATCGGACGCTCGGGACGCTCAATCGCATCAAGCGCTGCATCTGCGATGTCGTTAAAAGCTACCCCTCCTCCATACAAACCGATGGTGCTAAGCGAAAGCCAAAGTAGGTTCCACCAGTACGTTTGATCTCCATAAATCCAATTAGTAGCCATCCCATCCCAAGCTCCGGCAATGGCAAAGCCAGCCCAGATATCCGCTACCGCCGTCACCACATTAGCAGGACGAGTGAGTTGGAGATAAGAAAAAAATTTACTAGCCATGGATTAGTTTTCTACACGGTCATCCGGACCCTCTACGCGGGGAACCTGACCGCCACGTAGAACTGAATTACCTCCCAGTTTTTTGGTTTGATCAATCGGTGCAGCCTTGAGCCAATCGTCCTCATGCATTTGCCCACTCAAACCAAATACAGTAAGTGCATTTTGGTAGGTAGTCAAGCGGACATGCTCCTCCGGCACCCCCATTTTACGCATCAGAGCGGCAGTCTTCGGCACGGCAATCGGATCCGAAATCCCCCAATCTGCTGCCGAGTTTACAATGATGCGCTCGGGGCCATACTGCTTGACGATTTCCACCATTCGCTCAGAGCCCATTTTTGTATGGGGATAAATGGTAAATGCTGCCCAAAAGCCACGGTCCAGTACCTCTTTGACTGTTTCCTCGTTGTTGTGATCAACTACCACCCAATACGGGTCCATGCCGTGCTCTACAGCTACATCCATAGAACGGGTCGTGCCCTTCTTCTTGTCGCGATGAGGGGTATGGATCAACACAGGCAGCTCCACTTCCTTGGCTAACTCGAGCTGGAGGCGGTAAAAACGATCCTCTGCTTCGGTCTGGTCGTCATAGCCAATTTCCCCAATGGCGACGACCCCTTCCTTCCCCGCATAGAGCGGTAGAAGTTCCATCACTTGTTCCGCTAATGCCACATTATTGGCCTCTTTGGAGTTGAGCCCCATGGTGCAGTAATGGACGATGCCAAACTGGCTTGCACGGAATCGCTCCCAACCTACTAATGTGGAAAAATAGTCTTTGAAGGATCCCACTTCGGTACGCGGCTGCCCTAGCCAGAATGCGGGTTCGATTGTGGCCACGATGCCCGCTTTACGCATCGCTTCGTAATCATCAGTAGTCCTGGATACAAGGTGAATGTGGGGGTCTATGTACATTTCCATGGGAATTTGCGGATGTATTTGGGTGAATTTAGCGGTTGCTAAGTGATTAAATTCTATTTTTTTGAAATTCTATTCCTAAGTCTTCCCAGCTATAGTCATCAGAAGCACAGGCTTCGTGAAGCGAGGGGAAAGCAGTTAAGAGTCCTTTGGCAGGAGCATAGTCACTCTGGTACGCAGCCAAGGCGCCAGCTTTTTGCTCCGTGGCATCTGTAGAGGCTAGTACATTTTTCAGATCTTCCAGGTACTGAGAGTTCATAAATGGCACGATCAAGCGCCATACCTCTGGCATTACAGCTCTGCCGGCTGCCCAGCGCTCGTGTGCAAAGTCAGTAGCCATGGCAGCAAGTACCGTATTGCGCCGTCGATCCAAATCTTGGATGAGGTAGAGCGGACGTTGCATAAAGATGGCCTTCAGAACCAGCTGATTCCAGTTGGCCTCCGGAAAAAAGCGTGCTGGAAAGGGATTGTGCAACGCGATGGCATCAAAAATTAGTGAAATATTCGTACGACAGCCTTCAATGGCGCGAGGCAAGAGCCTCTCTGAATTCGGCAATAGTGGCAAGGCCGCATAGAGAGCCTGCTGCTCATACATGTCTCCCGTTTCAAAGAGTCGCTGCAGGATGTCCTCCCAGACTTCATTCTGAAAGGGCAACTGAAGAACTAGGAACATCCGAGCCACTTGAAGACAGTCCCAGGCAGATGGATCTACTCCCTCAGGAAGAGCCATGGTTACTCCCTCCGTCCAAGAAATTGCCTCTTTATTAAAATACCGTGAGGCACGGGAAAAGGCAAGAAAGAAGGGATTCGGAGAAGTGGAGGCTTTTATTTTTTCAGCTTGTTCCACCATCCAGCTGAGAGAAACAGGGTCTACAGATGCTTCTAAGGCATTTTTTAAAGTTTCTTGAATCTGAGCTTTTGCCATAGGGAGAGAGATTTACCAAATTTCTACGTAAAGAAACTCGAACCGAAAGAAAAATCCATCCTGTTTTAGACAAATGGAGGAAAAAAGTTGTCGACAGTCGAAGGTCAACAGACGACAGCAAGTTGGAATTCTACTAATGTAGGCTGTTCACAATAACTATTAGGAAGCCTAGGATCAGCAGTAAATGTGGACCGTCAACTGTTGACCGAATTATCCACCAGTGGTTTCAGAGAAATTGAAGTTAATTCCTAGTTTTAAGAATTAAATCCACTCGTTATGAAAATCCGCAACAGCTGGTATCTAGGTCTTGTGTTTTTTGTTGCTATACAAGTACAGGCACAAAACCAAGTCATCGATGCCATTATCAAAGAAGCAACCGAAAATTCTAAACTAGAAGTTCTTGCTCATGAAATCATGGATGGAGTAGGCCCCCGCTTGGTCGGCTCCCCACACATGCAAAAAGCCCATGACTTAGCCGTCGCCACCTACCAGAGTTGGGGCATCCCTGCCCGCAACGAAAAGTGGGGCGAATGGAGAGGCTGGGAAAGAGGCATCACCCACATCGATATGATTGCTCCTTGGACCAAATCCTTGGCCGGTACTCAATTGGCCTGGAGTCCATCTTCTCCTCAAGGAGGTGTAAAAGGAGAAGTGGTGATCCTTCCAGAATTTGCAGATTCCCTTGCATTCCAAAAGTGGCTCCCCTCTGTAAAAGGCAAGTACGTAATGATTTCCGTGCCTCAGCCTACTGGACGACCGGACTATAATTGGGAAGAACATGGAAAACCGGAATCCATTGAAAAAATGAAAGAAGATCGAACTCTCCTCAATGCATCCTGGTCCAAGCGCCTGCAAGCAACTGGGAAAAGCCGCGTTCAACTCCCCCTTGCGCTAGAAAATGCCGGTGCAGCAGGTATCCTTACCTCCTACTGGTCTAATGGATTTGGAGCCAACAAGATTTTCTCTGCCTCTACCAAAAAAGTGCCTACAGTAGACATTTCCCTAGAAGACTATGGCCTACTCTATCGTCTGGTAGAAAGTGGAAAAACACCGCAGCTGCACCTCAATGCACAGTCCAAAGAAACAGGCCTGCAGCCTACCTACAATACCCTAGCAGAAATAAAGGGGAGCACAAAACCAGAGGAATACGTAATGCTTTCTGCTCACTTTGACTCTTGGGATGGGGGCACAGGAGCTACAGACAACGGCACAGGCACTATCCTGATGATGGAAGTAATGCGTGTATTAAAGCAAGTGTATCCCAATCCAAAGCGGACTATCTTGGTGGGACATTGGGGTTCTGAAGAGCAAGGACTAAATGGTTCGCGGGCATTTGTGGAAGATCATCCCGAAATGATGAGCAAGATCCAAGCCCTATTCAATCAAGATAATGGTACCGGGCGTATTGCCAATATCTCTGGACAAGGCTATGTAGAAAGCTATGAGTATTTGGGGCGCTGGCTAAACAAGGTGCCACGAAACATTACCCAGGACTTGAAAACCGAGTTTCCTGGCAACCCAGGCTCCGGTGGTACTGACCACGTTTCTTTTGTAGCAGCAGGTGTCCCAGCCTTCAACTTGAGTGCCTTGCCTTGGAATTATTTCAATTATACCTGGCATACCAATTTGGACACCTACGACAAGATTGTCTTTGACGACGTGCGCCAGAATGTAATCCTCACTGCTATCTTGGTGTACATGGCCTGCGAAGAAGAGGGATTGGTATCTCGTGAGCAGCGAATTCCGATCAACCCTAGAACTGGAGAAGCAACAACCTGGCCGTCGCAGCGATCCCCTAACCGAAAAGGAGGAGTGAATTAATCGTTAGTTAGACGGTAAACCTCGGTATACAATCGGTACAAGATTCCTAGCTCAAAGCTTGTTTTTTGTGAGTTACTTGTAATAAGAGCACAAACAAACACAGTAAAAAAAGAGGCTGTCCTGATTAAGGACAGCCTCTTTTTCTTGTATTCTTTCTTTGCAATTTATTTCAATTTTCAACTTCTAAATCCCCCGAAACCCTCCACGTATTTACTGAATTGTATTTTCCCAACACCAGCACTTTGAAAAAAGGCTTATTTCCCAACTCCCTTGGTAGCACATACTGATTTGCATCGGAAGGTACCTGCCCTAAAAACAAATACTCATCCGAGCTACCTTCCCCAAACTGATCTGCTGGGCTCCAATACACAGAAAGAGTTTCGGCTTGTGAACCTGAAGTCCAAGTAAGCAGCTGGTCTCTTCCTCTTTCTTCTAGCATTAAATCACTCAGTGAAAGAGGCCCTGTGAGTGGAACTCCATCTAATTCGCGTATCTGATGCTCCGCCACCACGAGCTTAAAAAAGCGGATCATCGAAGGAAGCAGATCTACCAAAGCCGCTTGACCCGAATGAAAGCGAGCATTGAGATCTTGAGCGTTGGTGCTGATCCAAATTTCTCGTTCGGCCTCGCTTTGGCCTCCGTGACCTTTTCCATCAGTCTCCTTCCGCCCATGATCGGTAGTTATCCACAATTGCCAGTCCTCTCCTTTTTGCTGCCGCTCCTGAACGACCTTCCAAATCAATCCCACTTGTGCATCGGCTTTTTGGATAGCAGCATCGAGTTGGGAACTTCTTCCATGCTGATGCCCCATGTCATCCGTGTATTGGAGATACACCCAGGTAAGGTCCGGACCTTCATTCCTGAGGTAATCCGCTGCCTCCTCAGCCACTAGCTGGTCAATTCGGTGAATATAGTCCGTCTGAGCATCGTGGGGGTAGCGTAGCGTATCCAGTTCCAGGCCATCCACCGACCGATCCAATTTTAAGTAGTCCGTCTGGGGAAGATTTTCTCCCAGAAGCTTCGTCCGGTTGTCTTGCCAGGTGGAGAAGATAGCCAACTTGGCCTCTGGACGGGCTTCTCGTAGGAAACGAAAAATAGTCCAGTACTGGTAATTGGGGGATTCGATTCCATTGCCCCAAACCTGATGCTTGTGTGCCCAAGTGCCTGTCAGAAGTGTGTTGTAGCCGACAGCAGAAATGGTTGGAGATTCGGAATATCCTCCCGCCAAGCCACCCGTGTAGGCATGCGCATAACCCCCGTAACTTGCTATTTGATCTAAGTTGGGAGTGGACACTCGTTCTAGATCTTGAGCCGGAATACCATCTAGAATGATGAAAACGATTTTTTTCTGTTGAGCAAACCCTAGTTGTCCCCAGAAAAGCAGGGTGTAAACAAAGAGAAGGAAGTACCTGGTTTGCATTTATTTATTAGTCAATTTTAAATTTTTATCTCCCGCCTCAAACGCCCATTACAAGCCTCTAGTGCCACTTAAATAATCATCGCTTTCTATGAGGTTAATCGCCTCTATAGCCGCCCTTAGTCGCTCTGGGGCATCACCAGCAATAATCTGATACGGGAAACCACTACGCTTGGTTAACTGCAGATACTGTTCAAAAAACTTCTCCCGTATCTCCAATTCGGGATACTCACGCAAAGGATCGGCCCGCCATGGCAAATCAGGTGCACATAAGAGGATCAAATCGTAGGTTCTTCGTTCCAATTCTTCCAACACCCAAGGATCAATCTTTCCAAATCGATGGAGAGACCAGACCTGAATCACTCGCAAGTCGGTGTCACAGAAGAGGTGGCTTTTTGCCTCGCCAGCAAGTTTGTCTTCCAACTGCATTTGTTGTACACCGATTTGAAGGAGATCCTCGAAGACATAGGAATGAGGGAGTTTTTCCAAATACTCCCTAGCCACTTCGGGCACCCACGGCTCGTGAAAATAATCGGCCAAGGCAGCTGCCAATGTGCTTTTCCCGGTAGACTCTGGGCCTAAGATTGCTATGCGTTTAGGCTTTTGCATGCGTTCGGGTTGCTTTAATCCAGGATAAAAGCCCTGCTATCGCCAAGGCGGTAAAAAACAAATATTGAAATGAGGTCAGCAAAAGCCCTTTATGAAAATAGAGTGGAATGGAAACTAGGTCGGTTAAGATCCAAAAAATCCAGCTTTCCACCTTTTTTTTCGCCATCAACCACATGGCCACAAAGGCAGAAGCAGTGGTGAAGGAGTCCCAATAGGGGACGGTACTATCTGTAAACTCCGACAATACACCCACCAAAGTTGGGAATGCAATTAAAAAAATGAGAATCGCATAAAACCATCCCTTTTTATGAAGCCAGCTGACAGGCAGACTATCCTGGTTTTTTTGGGGATGTGTCCAGAGGTACCAGCCATAAACAGACATCCCAAAGTAATACCCATTGATTCCCATATCTGCATAGAGCCCAAAGTCAAAACAAATCCACACGTAAATGAGTACCGAGACAATCCCCGTAGGGTATACCCAAATGTGCTGCTTCGAAGAAAAATACACGGATACAATTCCCATCAACACCGCTACCCCCTCCAGCCAACTGAGTTGCTGCAGTCCTTCTGCCAATCCGTTTTGGAGTAGTTCAAAATCCATGATGCGAAGAAAAGGATATTTTTGAGAGCGAAAACCTTAGCCCGCTGTTAATTTCGGTTGCTTCCCCTCAAATTTGTGCCAAAGAAGTAACTTTTCCTGCAGTTGCCAGGTTTGATTGCTAAATTGCACCCTATGACATTGCCCAGTACCCCGGTCACCCAAGACATAGATTCACTCGATCCGAAGAACTTTATTTTGATCAAGAATGCACAGGTCAACAACCTGAAGCACCTCAGCGTGGCCATTCCTAGAAATGCCTTTGTCGTCATTACAGGTTTGTCGGGATCGGGCAAGTCTTCCTTGGCCTTTGACACCCTTTTTGCTGAGGGGCAACGGATGTATGTAGAGAGCTTGAGCTCCTATGCACGGCAGTTTTTGGGGAGAATGGAAAAGCCCGAGGTGGAGTACATCAAAGGGGTAGCTCCGGCCATTGCCATCCAGCAAAAAGTAAGCACCAAAAACCCCCGCTCCACAGTAGGTACCACCACCGAAATCTACGATTACCTGAAGCTCCTCTTTGCTCGTGTTGGCAAAACCTTTTCTCCTGTTTCTGGAAAAGAGGTCAAGCACCATACCGTGAGTGATATCGTTGATTTTACCCAATCCTTCCAGGAAGGATCCAAAGTGATGATTTCTTGTCCGCTACAACCTTCTAGAGAACGAAAACTTGATAAGGAACTCGAGCTCTTGCTGCAAAAAGGATACACACGGGTTTTGAGAAACGGAGAGGTGCTGCTACTTGAAGAGATTTTGGCACAGCCAAAAATAGAAAAAGGAAGCTATGAAATACTAATCGACCGCTTGACGGTGCAGAAAGAAGTAGAAGAAAACCAATTTAGGTTAGCCGACTCCATCCAAACTGCACTTTTTGAAGGGCATGGAAACTGTAAAATCATCCTTCCTGGGCAAGAAACACGTACATTTTCGGATCGATTTGAATTGGATGGAATGTCCTTTGAACTTCCCTCTGTCAATTTCTTTTCTTTCAACAATCCTTATGGTGCCTGCAAGCGCTGCGAGGGCTTTGGAACCGTCTTGGGGATCGATCAGGACCTAGTCATTCCCGACAAGGAACTGTCTGTTTACGAAGGGGCGATTGCTCCCTGGAGAGGAGAAAGTGGAAAAGGCTGGTTGGAACCGCTCTTGAAAAAAGGAATTGATTTCGATTTTCCCATCCACCGGGCCTACCAAGACCTTAGCGAGAAAGAAAAATCCCTTCTTTGGACAGGGAATGCGTATTTCCGGGGACTCCAAGAATTCTTTGAAGACTTGGAAACCAAGACTTACAAAATCCAATACCGTGTCATGCTTTCTCGATTTCGGGGACGTACTGCCTGCCCAGAATGCCGTGGGACACGATTGCGAAAAGACGCCTCTTACGTGAAGTTTGGGGGCAAATCCATCACCGACTTGGTATTGATGCCCATAGAAGATGCCCTTCACTTCTTCCAAACAATACAACTCTCTACCCACGAGGCGAAATTAGCCAACCGCTTACTGAAGGAAATCACCAGCCGCTTGGAATTTATGCACCAAGTAGGCCTTGGGTACCTGACCCTCAACCGACTTAGCTCCAGCCTTTCAGGAGGAGAATACCAGCGAATCCGCCTAGCTACGTCCTTAGGATCTGCTTTGGTGGGATCGATGTATATTTTGGACGAGCCCAGTATTGGACTTCATCCTCGCGATACCGATCGGTTGATTGAAGTACTTAAAGCATTAAAAAATTTGGGGAACACAGTCATTGTCGTCGAGCACGAAGAAAAAGTCATGAAGGCCGCCGACCAAATCATAGACATTGGACCCGAAGCCGGCATAAAAGGCGGAGAATTGCTATTTCAAGGAAGTATTGAAGACCTAATTGCGTATGGCACCACGTATACTGCGAAATACCTGCGTGGGGAAGAAAAAATATTTACCAAGACTGGCAACCGTGCCTGGAAAGACTCCATCTGGATTAAGGGTGCGCGCGAAAATAACTTGAAAAACCTATCAGTACAATTCCCTTTAAATACCCTCACCGTTATAACAGGCGTATCCGGATCTGGCAAATCTACCTTGGTTAAAAAAATTCTTTACCCAGCCTTAGGAAAGGTTTTGGGAACGGTGCTAGAGGAAACGGGTAAGTTTGATAAGTTGGAAGGAGATTTCAAAAAGGTCACCCAAGTCGAATTTGTCGACCAAAATCCTATCGGAAAATCTTCGCGCTCCAACCCCGTCACTTACGTAAAAGCTTACGACGTCATCCGAACACTCTTTTCAGAACAAGCACTTTCAAAACAACGAGGCTATAAGCCTGCCTTCTTCTCCTTCAATGTGGATGGAGGGCGCTGTGAAGCCTGCCAAGGAGAGGGAATTGTGACCGTAGAAATGCAATTTATGGCAGACATCCACCTCACCTGTGAATCCTGCAAAGGAAAGCGGTTCAAAAATGAAATATTGGAAGTCACCTACAAAGACAAAAATATTTCCGAGGTGCTGGGCATGACCATTGACGAAGCAATTGAGTTTTTCAGCGGAAAGTCCCAGCTCGTCAATCGCCTTCTACCTCTTCAGGAGGTGGGATTGGGCTACATTGGCATGGGTCAAAGTTCGAATACCCTCTCCGGTGGCGAGGCACAGCGCGTAAAGCTGGCTTCCTTCCTTGGAAAAGGGGGAACCAAAACAGGCGATCACATCTTGTTTATCTTTGATGAGCCCACTACAGGATTGCATTTTCATGACATCAGCAAGCTATTGTACAGCATCAATGCCTTGATTGACCAAGGACACTCAGTACTTATCATCGAACACAATACCGAGGTGATCAAGTGCGCAGATTGGGTAATTGACTTGGGTCCAGAGGGAGGAAATAAAGGGGGAAACCTCTCCTTTGCCGGTACTCCTGAGGACTTGGCTAAGGAAAAGGGGAATTTTACTGGGAAGTATTTGTGAAGTATCAAGTAGCTGGTAACAAGACATTTCTAGAAGCAAGAACCGAGAGACAAGAGATTAGACACTACGCTGCTGGCATAGCCACATGCTTCCCAACTTAGACATTCTTCACTCAGCGTTCATCGTTTGACATTAGTTTAAATCCCGTATTTCGCCTGCCTGCCACAGGCGGGTAGCTCGTATTTCCTACGTTGTACTTCGTGCTTCGTACAATCTTGCTACTAAATACTTGCTACTAAAAGTACCACTCCCTTGCCGAGCATTTTTCGATCCATCAGATCCTGCAAAGCTTGTGGAGCCTCGGCTAGGATGTAGCGTTTTCCCACATGCTGACGAATCTTTCCTTCCTGAATCCAAGTAAGCAGCTGACGGGTATTTTCAAAACTACCCTTGGGCTCTAGTTTGGCAAATTGTCCCCAAAACACCCCCACCACCGAACAGCCCTTCAAAAGTGGGAGATTCATCGGAAGCTTCGGGATTTCCCCATTTGCAAAGCCAACCACTAAATAGCGCCCCTTCCAAGCCATGCCACGCATCGCGGCATCCGAAAATTTCCCCCCCACCGGATCGTAGACTACATCCACACCCCGCCCTCCGGTCAACTCTTTGATTCGCGTTTTCAGGTCTTCGGTTTCGTAATTGATTGTTTCCACCGCCCCCTTCTCTCGGCAAAGTGCTAGTTTTTCTTCCGTTGATGCAGCCGCAATCACCCGAGCCCCCATCAAGTTCCCCAGCTCCACTGCCGCCAAGCCCACTCCGCCTGCTGCCCCTAAAATTAGGAGGGTTTCACCTGCTTTTAGCTGGGCTCGATCTTTCAAGGCATGGTAAGCGGTGCCGTAGGTATACAAGGTGGTTGCCGCAACTTCAGCCGAAATCCCATCTGGTAAGGGAAATACCCGGTCTGCATCTACAGCCACCTGCTCGGCAAAGCCTCCCCAGCCACAAAGGGCTAGCACAGGTTGTCCCACGGCCAGTCCTTTGACTTCATAGCCGATTTCACTAATGATCCCTGCCACTTCTCCACCAGGTGAAAAAGGCAGTTCTGGTTTAAACTGATACTTGTTCTGAATAATCAGCACATCTGGAAAATTTACCCCACAAGCGGCTACGGTAATCACTACCTGTGTAGGGCCAACAATAGGACTAGAAACCTCCTGCACCTGCAAGTTGTCGGGCAGGCCAAAATGGGTACAAAGAACTGCTTTCATAGTGCTTGATTTTTGCTGAAGGCATGGATACACAAAAGAAGGAAAAAAGAAGGAAAATCAGCTCGAAAGGGATAATTTTGAGAATAATTCAATTCTAAGGCCTTCTTCCATGTCTGTAGCATCTTACCTAGAAAAAAATAAAGACCGATTTTTACAAGAGCTCTTTGACCTCCTCCGCATTCCTTCCGTGAGCGCAGATCCAAAATTCAAGGGAGACGTGATCTCAGCAGCCAATTTTGTTAAAAATTCTTTGGAAAAAGCAGGGGCAGACTTCGTGGAAATCTGTGAGACGGCGGGCTTTCCCATCGTCTACGGAGAAAAAATGATTGACCCAGTACTTCCAACGGTTCTTGTTTACGGACACTACGACGTGCAGCCTGCAGATCCCTACGAACTCTGGGACTCCCCGCCCTTTGAGCCCGTGCTCAAGAAAACGGCTATCCATCCAGAAGGCGCCATTTTTGCCAGAGGCGCAGCAGACGACAAAGGACAGTTTTACATGCACATCAAAGCCTTGGAAGCCATGATGGCTACTAGTAATCTTCCCTGCAATGTCAAATTTATGATCGAAGGGGAGGAGGAAATAGGTTCGGACAACCTAGACTCTTTTGTGCTGGCCAACAAGGAGCGCCTCAAGGCAGACGTGATCTTAATATCGGATACACACATGATCGGCATGCAAGACCCCTCCATCACGGTAGGTCTGCGTGGCATGGCCTACATGGAGGTAGAAGTCACTGGGTCCAACCGTGACCTGCACTCTGGCACATACGGGGGCGCGGTGGCCAATCCAATCAATGTGCTATGCAAAATGATTGCCTCCCTCAAGGACGAAAACGAGCACATCACCATCCCTGGATTTTACGAAAAGGTACAAGAACTGAGTGCTGCCCAGCGTCAGCGCCTCAACGAGGCCCCATTTGATCTTTCCGAATACAAAGGCAAATTAGATATCCAAGACGTACACGGAGAAAAAGGCTTCAGCACCATCGAACGGGTAGGGATCCGCCCAACGCTAGACGTGAACGGCATCTGGGGAGGCTACACCGGCGAGGGCGCCAAAACGGTCCTTCCATCCAAAGCATACGCCAAGATTTCCATGCGACTGGTACCCGATCAAGATTGGCGCGAAATTGCCACCCTTTTTGAAACTCATTTCAAGGCCATTGCACCAGCATCGGTAACCGTCAAGGTAAAAGCACATCACGGAGGCGCACCTGCAGTGGTGTCCGACTCCTCCCTAGGCTACCAAGCAGCGGAAGCAGCCATGGAGGAAACCTTCGGCAAAAGACCCATTCCTACTCGGGAAGGGGGTTCCATTCCTATCGTTGCCCTCTTTCAAAAAGAGCTCGGCTCCGATCCCATCCTATTTGGTTTTGGGCTAGACACAGATGCCTTGCACTCGCCAAATGAGCACTATGGCGTAAAAAACTACCTCATTGGCATTGAAACCATTGCTGCCTTTTTTAGGCACTTTAGCACCCTTCATGGAAGTTGATTTCCCCCTTCAACGGTGGAGAGATGGAAACCTTACGAACCTATTTTCTGTTACCCCAGGCAAACCCAGTAGTTTATGAATCGCTTCCAAAAAAATAGTTTTCTACTCCTTGCACTTGTGTTATTGCTCAGCCCTTGGGCACAGGCACAGTTGGTCAAGCCACCGGTATGGAGCATTCGTCTTGAAGAAAAAAGTTTGCGTGTTGGGGACGAAGCAACTGTCGTATTGGAAGCGCAGATTCCCATGGGCTGGTATGTGTATTCCAATGATTTCGATAAAAGCCTTGGGCCTTTGTTGACCGAATTTATTCCTTCCAACTCATCAGATTTTTCGCTGACCGGAAAGCTTCGGGCAGTCGATCCCAAAAAGAAGTACGACGAAGTATGGGAAGGAGATGTGACCTATTTTATGGGCAAAGGGCGCTTTGAGCAGCCCGTCAAATTGCTCAGTGCCGCAGGAAAAGTTACTGGCTCCTTGGAATACCAAATGTGCTCGGACCTGACCGGGCAATGCATCAACTACGAGTTGGACATCGAATTGCCATTTACGGCAACAGAAAATCCTGCCATTGTGGAGGGCTTGCAAATAGAAGCAAGCTCCGGAGATACGAGTTTACTTGAACTAGAAGTACTTCCCAACACCTCCACTAGTGAGGAAAATACTCCTGGAAAAAAAACTGCCTCAGTAGCTGCTGAAGAAGACTCCACAACGAATGAGTTTGCTCGGGAGGAAGAAACGGCTTCCCTTTGGGGATTTATGGTCCTTGCATTCTTGGCTGGACTAGCTGCTTTACTGACCCCCTGTGTCTTTCCAATGATTCCGATGACGGTAAGCTTTTTTACCGGAAGGTCCAAAAAACG
>Ga0181601_10001279_pt1 | contig 21398 bp, 11 predicted proteins | sample 041ome_8_FD_133020 | JGI IMG/M metagenome (GOLD analysis project Ga0181601, IMG submission 133020) | Coastal salt marsh microbial communities from the Groves Creek Marsh, Skidaway Island, Georgia - 041407BS metaG (megahit assembly) | ecosystem: Environmental > Aquatic > Marine > Intertidal zone...
GCCTCCTGCAGTGGAGGCCAGCCAGTGACGGCGAGTGAGATGAGGTGTGTCCATGAGAAAGGCAAGGCCTGCCGGAGGCCTCAGTCGATGTAGGCAAACTCATTGAGATTGAGAATGGCCCGACAGGTGTTGGCCAGGCCGTGGGCATTCGCCAGCTGCGTCAGCGTGTCACTTTCAAACGTGTCTGGCGGACGACCAATCGCGAGGGTGAATGCTCGCTGCACCTGTTGCGTGAGCGACTCGCCTGACTCACGTTGGGCCCGCTGAGCCAGTTGTTCTGCCTGCACGAGCATGAAGCCGTTGTTGAGCAGGGCCAGGGCCTGCAGAGCCGAGACACTCTCATTGCGTTTCGCAACCCGCATCGAAGGGTCTGCGCAGTCGAGGCAGGTCATGAAGGGCTGCGTCTGACTGCGGACGATGAAGCGATAGATGCCGCGTCGCCAGGTAGCGTGATCAGCGGGATTGGCGAGGTCATAACGGTAGTGGGGCGAGTGCTCGGGATGCTCAATCACGAAGTCCTGCCAGCCAGGGCCTCCCATCGTCAGATCGAGGGTGCCGGCAGCGGCGAGCACGGCGTCGCGGATCGCTTCGGCCTCCAGACGGCGTCGGTTCTGTCGCCAGAGCAGGCGGTTGTCGCCATCGAGGGCTGCCGCCTCGTCACGGATCGTGGAGACCTGACGATAGGTGGCACTGTTCACAATCAGCCGGTGCAGGTCCTTCAGGGAACCACCGCCATCGCGAAACCGAGCTGCCAGCCAGTCGAGGAGTGCTGGGTGCGATGGCTCGCCACCCATGCGGCCAAAGTCGCTCGGTGTGTCGACGATTCCACGACCGAAGTGATAGTGCCACAGTCGGTTTACCAGGCTCCGCCAGATCAATGGGTTTGCAGGATCGGTCAGCCAGCTGGCGAGGGCAGCGCGGCGATCGCCTTCACCGTGGTCGTCGGAAAGGAGGAAACGGTGCTCCAGGCTTTCGATCAAGGCGAGGGAACCGGGCGCGACCTCGTGCGTTGGAGCCAGCACGTTACCTCGCGAGAGCAGATGGATGGTGCGTGGGCTTCCTTTGCGAACCAGGGAGGCCGCAGCGTAGACAGTGGACTGCTCGGGGAGTTCGGCAAGCTGGGCATCGGCTCCGCGGAGGCCCTCGTCGGCGGCCGCGAGCCCTGCGGTCTGCTCGGCCGTTCGGTGCGCTGCCAGGAGCGCGTCGCGTTCCGCTTCGAGCGTCTGTCGTTCGGTCTGGGTGTCAGCCGGGCTCTGCCCGTCGATCAGGTGTGCCCGACCCCAGCGAGGAGCAGCTTCGATGGAGTCGAGTGAACTGACCGTGGCGGTAGATGCGAGATTGGGCCTAAGCGTCTCGTCCATGCCATCGGTGAAGACCTCAACCTCAGCGAGTGCGAAGATGAAGTCGTTGCTGCGTTCAGCAAGCTTGGTGGCGGTGATGCGGATGGAGCGTGCCGTCACGTCCGTGGCATGACGCTGTGGGGCCAGGCCGGGGTTGGGAAGATCGGTATCGCCGGTGGTGAAAACCTCGATGACTTCTGTGGCAAAGCTAGGGTCGTTGCTGACCTCAACCCGGTAGCGTGGTGGAAAGCCAAAGCCGCCGCCGATGTTGTTGTAGGTGTCATAGCAGGGCCGCAGCACAATCTCGCGGAGCTGCTGAGGTTCATCCAGGTCGAGTTGCACCCATTTCTCACTCGTTGCCGTTGGTGAGATGCCACTGTGCCAGCCGTAGGCCGGGCCGGGGTTGGCATCACCGGCGGGCAGGGCGGCCAGACGCGTGGTGATCTCACCAAGCCGGCTGCCGGCTGACTCGGCAACGGCGGCCTCGATCTGTTGTTTTGCTGCGGCATGCTCCGCACGACGAGCCGTGAGTTCTACTCGCTTGGCAGCGACATCGGGATCTGCGTCAAAGCGGTGATCGTCGCGGTCGATCGCCGCAAAGACCGCCTGTAGTGAGTAGTAGTCTTCTTGGCTGACAGGATCGAACTTATGAGCGTGGCACTGAGCGCAGTGCACGGTCACGCTGGCGAAGGTGCCGATCGTGTTTGCCACCATGTCGTCGCGGTCGAGGTGACGGGCGATCTTGCCGTCGGTCTTGGTCTCCGGCACCTCGCGATGGCCAATGAAGTCCCAGGGGCCGGCGGCGATAAAGCCGAGCGCTTCATGACCATCCCGCGTGTTGCCGTAGAGCACATCTCCAGCGAGCTGCTCCTCGACGAAGCGTGCGTAGGGCTTGTCGTTGTTGAGGCTCCGGATCACATAGTCGCGGTAGGGCCAGGCGTTGGGCCGCGGCTTGTCTTTGTCATAGCCGTGGGTGTCACCGTAGTGAACGACGTCGAGCCAGTGGCGGGCCCAGCGTTCCCCATACCGTGGTGAGGCTAGCAGCCGGTCGACCAGCTGTTCGTAGGCGTCGGGGGAGGTGTCGGCAATGAAGGCGTCGATCTCTTCGGGTGTGGGCGGCAAGCCGATGAGGTCAAACGAGAGCCGGCGGATCAGCGTGCGGCGATCTGCAACCGGCGAAGGAGTCAGCCCTGCCTCAGTCAGTCGTGCACGGATGAAAGCATCGATGGCGTTTTGTGACGGCTCAACGCCCGGAAGCGAATCGAACGCCGCCGTCGTTTCGGGGCCGGCCGGCTCAGTAATCGGCTGCCATGCCCAGTGGTCAAGCCGTTCGTCACGGTCGCCTTCCATCTTGGCATCCTTGGAGCCTGGCCAAGGGGCCCCCGCGTCAATCCAGCTGATAAGCGAGGTGATGTCTTCTGGTGAGAGCGGGGCATCATCCGGTGGCATCCGTTCGTCATCGTTGGTCGAGCGAACGCGGCGAATAAGCTCGCTCGCTTCCCCTTTCCCGATCACGATCGCAGGGCCAAAGTCGCCCCCTCGAAGCAGGCCAGACCGCGAATCGAGCCGCAGCCCCGACTCGGCGTTGTCGGCGGAATGGCACTCCTGGCAGCGGGAGACCAGGAGCTCACGTGCAGCGGTGTGGGGGGCGTCTGGATCTGTGCCGAGCGACGGTTCTGGTGCGAAGGCCAGGAGGCTCAACGAGAAGAACGCCACACCGACACGCCAGAGAAACCCCCATGCGACGCTTCGCGGACAACGCGGTGCCACCTTTGGATTTCCAGATTGCAGGTTTCGCTTCACGCCGGTCCCCTCACGCCGGTCCCACTGCCGGACACCACTGCCACACGCCATCGCCGGACACAATCGGATGCGTACTCCCTGGTGGGCGTCATCGCACACGACGTCTTCACACCCATTCTGGCATGAATCCACTCGTCTTTGCACACCGCTAAAGCTTCACGTTCTTCGACAGCTGCCGATCACGGCAGAGAACCGCGGCCCCTCGTTTTGGCCGGTTGACACCAGCGAAACGTTTTTACGCGATCCCCGTTTCCCTTTGTGGTGGATGTGCCGTTGCCCTCATCGGTTGACGGTCGTCCGCGGGGAAATCAGGAGGTCCTGGTGCGCTGCCATGTGGCACGCCAGAAAGAATTGTCGACAAATTTATTTGGTCTGACAGTCTGCTGCACTTGGGGTCGGGGGGATCTCGTGTTCTTCCGGAGGAGATCTTCGGCAGGGAACGTGCGGCAACGCATTGGCATTCGACGCGTATTCGGGTTCGAGGCTTCGGTGCGGTGGTGTGCCTTCCATTGGGTTCTTTTCACGTCTGATCGTTGCACGAAAGGGTGGTTGTTTCATGTCGCTATCCCACAGATTGACATCACGTGGTGGGGCGACGGATGCAGGGTTTCACGCTCGTGGAACTGCTGGTTGTGATCGCCATTATTGGGGTCCTGGTTGGGCTCTTGCTGCCCGCAGTTCAGTCGGCTCGTGAAGCGGCTCGTCGCTCAAGCTGCATGAACAACTTGAAGCAGTTGGGCCTTGGGCTCCAGAACCACCATGACACCAAAGGCAGTTTTCCGCCCGTGGCCACATTTGGTCAGCCGGGGCCTTTTCCGCAGCGAGCGAGCCATCACACCTGGTGCACCTACCTGCTGCCATTTATGGAGGAAACGTCCCTATACGATTCGGTTGACCTGAAACTGCCGGCATGGGGGCAGCCGATCGTTGGCCAGACGGTTGCTGTCCTGCTTTGTCCGAGCGATGGTGGTTTTCGTGAGCCGAAGCAAACGCACGGGATCGCTGTAACCCATTACCTTGCCAATGGTGGCTGGCACTGGTGGGAAGGGGCGGTCGCGCCAGGTGGCGTGCTTCCAGCCGGCGTTGATTACATGGGAGCCTTCCCGGGCGGGGATGCTCTGAGCATGCGGGACTTCAAGGACGGTACTTCGAAGACCGTCATACTCGCGGAGGGCAACTCAACCGGTTACAAGCCACTGTCAGATCCATGGATGAAGAACGGTGTTGGCGTGCCACGGCTCGCGAATGGCGAAGGCGTGTTTCATTCGGCATTCGTTTTCACCGGCATGGGAGGACGCTGCTGTGAATCTGGTCAGTACTACGAGGTCGACGACTCGGGGGTGAAGGCAGCCTGGAACTGGTTCAAGGCTGGACCGCACGCCTATATGCCGAGTTATATCAATGCGTGGGGCCTCAACAGCGAATGGCCTGGGGCAGGCAGCATCCATCCCGGTCTCGAAGGCTGCCTGCGAGCGGATGGCTCTGTCACGTTCGTGAATACCGACATCGATTACCCGTCTTGGTGTGCAATGAATGGTCTCAATGACAAGCAGCGGACGGACGACTGAGCTGCGGGAACAGCAGAGACGTGCTGACAAACGAGATATTCACTGCTGCGAAGGTTCCGGGCGTTCCAGAGCCTTCGTCTCATGAACACTCACGAGCGAGGAGTTTTTTCACTATGCGTTCTCTTTTGTGTGCCTGCCTGTTTGCGGTGGTGTTCACCGTCGGCTGCTCGGGGCAGAAGCAGCCAGAGGCGGATCCGAACTTTACACCGACGACGAATCCCAGCGACATCACGATTCCTGACCAGATGAAGCAGAATGCACCTCCCGGAACGGGCTGAGGTGTCAGATCCTGAGGTTCAGCGGCGGGCCACCGGTACGAGGTATCGGTGGCCCGCTGTGTTTGTGGAGGAGTTATTCTTCGGCATGCTCGCTCACCGGCTGTGTGCTGAGACGAAACACTTTTTTTGGGGGCGGTCTCTGGTCTCCCTCACAAGCGAGAACGAGCCGCGGAGGTCTGGTGCATGATTGAGCCGAGTGTGAGGGCGGGTGATTTCCCGCGTCTGGCGAAGCAGACGTATCTCAATACCGCAGCCGAAGGCATTCCGCCGCCGTGTGTGATTGAAGCTCTTGCCACCTATGGCCGTGACAAGCTGCTGGGGATGGATGGCAGGCTGTTGCATGAGCAGCAGTGGAGCGGGCTGCGGGAGGCGGCGGCGACTCTGTTTGGCCTCACTCCTGACGAGATCGGGATCTGTTCCTGCTCTTCGGAGGCCTTCAATCTCGCGGCGCTGGCCTTGCAGCTGAAGCAGGGAGATGAGGTTGTGATCAGCGATCTTGATTTTCCAGCAGGGGCGACGCCCTGGCTGCAGGAGGCATGTCCAGCAACCGTCCGTCTTTGGAGGTCACGCGAGGGAGCGTTGCATGTGGAAGATCTCATGCCGCTGCTCGGCCCGAAGACCCGGCTGGTCACGGTGTCGCTGGTGAGTTTCTTCAACGGATTCATGCTGCCAATCAAGGACGTCGTCGAGACCGTGAGGCGGCACTCCGAGGCCCTGATCGCAGTCGACGTCACGCAGGCTGCCGGTCGCGTGCCGCTTCGACTGGCGGGTGTCGACCTGATCGTCAGCAGCACGCATAAATGGCTGCTCGGCTCGCATGGAGGAGGGCTGGTCGGTGTTCCGGCTGCTCGAGCAGCTGAGTGGACCGTGCCGGCAGGCGGCTGGTTTCATCTGGCCAATGCGTTTGACGCTGATCGGTTTGAGCGAGCGGTCACCAAGCCGGGGGCGGCCAGTTTCTCTGTCGGGATGCCGAACTATCCAGCGGTGTATGCCGTGCATGCAGCCGTGCGGTACATCCTCGCCACCGGAGTGGAGGCGATCCACTCGCATGCTCAGCCGTTAACCGAGGCATGTCTTGAGGCGGTGGCGGGTGAAGATGTGGACCTGCTTACGCCCCAGAGTCCTTCGACGCTTGCAGGCATCCTTGCCTTTCGCCATCCGAAGGCCGAGGCGATCCACCGCATGCTCCACGATGCAAACATCCACATCATGGCCCATGCTGGTCGGCTGCGTGTGGCGATCCACGGCTACAACACGTCCGACGACATCGACCGCTTCCTCACCAGCCTCAGGCAGGCGGTGGCACGCGTCTGAGAGAGTTGTCCACCGGCGCTACGGGAGGACGTTGATGACGACAGGGACAGAGCACTGGCCGCCGTCGCCGGTGGCGCGGAGGTGGAACAGCCTCCGGCCGGGACGGGCAACTGGAGCAGCGGTGATAAAGAACTCACGTTCGCTCTGACCCTCCACGATCATCAGACCGTTGAGTCCAATGTTGTCAACAAACACCGCATAGGGCAGATTGCGTCCGGAATCTTCGTTGCCGAAGGAAATGCGGTCGGTGAAATCGTGCCGGGTGGCGACGACCCGGGCGGTTATGGTCTCACCCGGATGGATGGTGAACTCAGGCGGAGCCTGCGGGGCGGCCTCATTCTCACGCTCGCCCGCTTCACCTTGGCGATCGGCCGGTTCATTGATGGTGTTGGCAGTGATGGCAACAGTCAGCTTCGGAGGTGGGCCGAGTTCGAGATTGCCGAGCGTGCCAAGCGGTACGGCCTTGGCGAGTGATCCTTCGGAATAACGATGGCCGTCTGCGTCAACCGCGTGGGCAATCACCTGAACCTTCTGATCGGCCTCGTCGTTGGGGTCGGCCGCATCGGCAGCTGCTGAGAGCACGCCGAAGCAACGAAACTGCCCCGCCTCGATCACAGCCGGTCCATGGAAGGTAAAGCCTGCTGGAAGATTCTCAACGTCGATCTCGATCGGTCCATCAAAGCCTTCAAGTCGCGTGGCCGTAAACGAGAGCTCACGGCCACTGCCGGGACTGACCTTCGCGTTCTTGCCCCCTACCGCCACCGTAAAGGCGGGCTGAGGCGGACGGATCGAGAGGGTGTAGGCGAAGTCATCAGGGAGGGATGCCGAGCCAAAGCCCCGCGTGTCACGCAGTCGCACGATGTAGCTGCCATCGGCTGGCACGTCGACAATCAGCTGTGAGTCGCGTCCCAGTCGGCCCGATGCCTCGTCGTCATTCTCATAGGGTATGTCGAAGACAGGCAGACCGTTGGCCTCCGCTGGTGCTGAGGGTGGCAGGGGCTTCACGACCCAGGCGGGCTCGCCCAGCGCATGAGTGACGGACGTTGTCTGAAAGAAGGTGTGTCGCGTGCCAAATCCTGGATACACCAGAAAACCTGAGTCTGGCCCACGCGGATAGAGCCAGAGACGGCTCACTTCACCACCGGCGTAGAGGTATTCATCGAGTTCCATCTCTCGCCAGTTGTGAAGACGGAAGTCACCCGACTGCGAAGAGTCTTTGCCTCGGAAGGTGAACCAGGAATCACGAACGGCCTGAAGCCGCACCTGCGGCACGGGTTCACCGGCTGCGGTCAGCAGTTCAATCCGTGAGTCGAGCTGCGACTTTGACCGTGCCGCATTCACTTCAAAGAGCAGGCGTTGGCCGGCAGATGCGGAAAAACGAAAGCAGTCGACATCACCTTCTCGCTGCATGGACCCGGTGATCCGGGCGGGCAACGTCACCGCTTCAGCTGCATCCGGTGTGTCGTTGGGCTCGACTTCTGTGTGAACCATCTCTTCAACGCTGAGGATCGGCGGGGCCAGCGTGGGATGGGCTGATGAAGAAGCCACTGCCACCATCTCGCCGTCCGCCGCCCCATCGACAACGGCCAAAGACCCATCCATGCGGCCAACCAGGAACTGGGTGTGCTGCCAGGGAACAATCACCGACACGATGTCAGGCTGCAACGGCATCGTGGCCGCCACGTCGAGCGAAGGCAGAGTCCAGGGCGTGAGTGAACCATCTTCAGCGGCGGAGAGGAGCCGCGAACCGTCAGCGGAGAGGGCCAGCGTCGAGAGCGGGCTCTCGTGAGCGAAGCGGGCATGCAGCTGAGGGTTGAGCTGAGGCTCATCGATCGACAGCAGCTGCCAGATATGAATCCGCTTGTCACGGCCGGTCGCGATTACCTGACGTCCGTCGGGTGTGAACAGCACACGACGCACCTCTCCCTGCGGCTGACTCAAGGTGTCGAGTCGTTGCCCATCACTCACCCGCCAGAGCTTGACCGTTTCGTCGGCACTGGCAGAGGCCAGCACCCCACCGGCGGGATGCCAGGCGAGGTCAAACACCGCAGCGTTGTGGACATCAATCTCACGGATCAGCGTGGCGTCGGCTGCGTTCCAGAACCGAATGGTGCGGTCGTAGCCAGCTGTTGCGAGCAGACGGCCATCGGGCGAGAGTTCGGCGTCGTAGAGCAGATCTCGATGGCCGGCAAATACCTGCACGACCGCACCGGTGGCGGCATCCCGAAGTTCTGCCTGCCCGCGGAGGCCTGGGATCCCACCGGCGATCACCAGCTGCGTGCCATCGCTGCTGAAGTGGACCGCCGTGATCTTGCCCGGAAGATCACGGAGTGTGACGACGGCCATCGGGTCGGTCTGGTTCGGCACACCTTTGTCGTTGACTGGCGTGATCTCAACGGATCGACCGCGGGCCACCGCCAGGTGTGTGTGATCGGGACTATAGGCCAGCGCGGTGACAGGCTCTCGACCGGTGAACCCGGCCAGGTCCGGGACGACCAGGCCCATCGACAGGGGATGGTCCTCGGTGGGCGCCGCAGCTCCTGCCGCAATCCACTCTCGGAGCCCCTGCACCTCCTGCTCGGTCGGCTGCGGATGATCGAGAGGCGGCATATGGTCATCACCAACGCTCTCAATCCGCTGCAGGAGCAGCGAGGCCTCCGGGTTACCCGGAACGATTGGATCGCCGGCCGCCTCGCCCCCTCGTCGCAGGCTTGCAAAGGTTTCCACGGAGAAGCCGCTCTCCGCTTCGCTGTCGTTGTGACAGCCGGCACACGAGCTTCGCAGGAGCGGTCTTACACTCTGCTCATAGCTGGGCTCGGCAGACGCGTGGGCGGCGGACACGACGAGCGACAGAAGGAGCAACGACCCATTTCGGTGTGTTCGCATGGCGAGGTCTCTGAAAGCGTGAAGCAGCGTGGCGGCAGAGCGAGGCGGAGGGCTCACCAGTGACGATTAATGACGGAAGAGAAACTCACGGCTCGTCAGCAGCGACCAGTAGAGGTCTTCCACCACGGCCCGCTTCTCGTCAGCGGATGCCTTCTGAAGCATTTCAGCGAAGGGCTTCTTCTCTGCGTCTGTTGGAAAACGTGACAAGATCCGCAGCCAGGCATCGTCGATGATGGTGTCATCACCAGGCTCCGTGGCGAGCAGCTGGGTGAGGTAGCCATTTTTTGAGGCGAGTTTGTCGTTGAGTGTGGAGCCATTCGAGAGGTGCAGCACCTGCACCAGGCTCGGCTGGTTCGATCGCTCACACTCACAGGTGATCTCGCGATCGTTGCGACCGAAGGTCTCGAGGAAGTAGTTCTTGACAGCAGAGTCGGTCAGTTCGAGGGCGCGTGTCTGCGGAGCGTAGGCGTCGACCTTTTGGGTTGAGCCGTCGTTTAAGGCAATCTCGGTGTAGGCATCCCGCACGTCGGTGACATCGGAGATGGCATCGCTCAACACTTCGGCCATCAGCCGCGTGGGGTAGGCCCTGGCAAACCAGAGCCGGTCGCCTTTGTTCTCCGGCAGCACCTGACTGCCACGTCGATAGGTTTCCGATAGCATGATCAGACGCATCAACGCCTTCAGGTCGTAGTCATGCTCGATGGTAAAAGCCTCGAGTGCGGTGAAGAGCTGCTCGTTGCTCGATGGGTTTGTGGCCCGCAGGTCGTCGATCGGATTGACGAGCCCGATGCCAAAGAAGTTGGCCCACACCCGGTTCACAATCGCCTTGGTGAAGTAAGGGTTCTCCGGGGAGGTCAGCCAGGAGGCGAGGGCGTCGCGGCGGTCGAGTGGGCTGGCCGGGTCGAGTGGATCGCCATCGAGGGGCGCAGGTGGCTGGGGCTTGCCAGTGCGCGGCTGCAGCAGGTCGCCGCGGGGCTCAACATAGAGAGTCCGCACGCCATCGCCATTGCGGGTGTCTCCACCCCAGCCCTTGGCCCGCACCCGGGCAAAGAGATTGGCAAAGGCGTAGTACTGGTCGTTGGTCCATTTCTCGAGTGGATGGTTGTGGCACTTCGCGCAGCCAATGGAGAGCGACAGAAACGCCTGACTCGTGTTCTCCGCCATTGTTTCGGGATCCTGATGGACCGCGAAGAAGTTGGTCGCCCCGTTCTCAACGCTCGAGCCACTGGAAGTGACCACCTGACGGACCAGTGCATCCCAAGGCGTGTCTTCCGCCACGCGGTCCCGGATCCATGAGCCATATGCTTGCACGGCAGCCGGCCTGAGAGCAGAGCCTGTCACCAGAAAGATGTCGGCCCACTTGTAACTCCAGTAATCAACAAACTCAGGCCGAGCGAGCAGCAGATCCACAAGCCGTTCTCGCTTCTTCGGCGAGGTGTCGCTGAGGTAGTGGCGCACTTCCTCGGATGTGGGCAGCCGCCCGATCGTGTCGAGAAAAGCACGCCGGAGGAAGGTGGCGTCGTCGCAGGGAGGTGTGGGGGCGAGGTGCAGCCGCTGGAGTTGTTCCAGCACAAACTCGTCAATCAGATTGGCACGCGGTGCCGTGGCAAATACCTCGGGAGCGATCTCGTTCTCGAAAGGAGCGGTCACACGGCCAACGGCAATCTGTGACGAGAACCAGGCGGTGATCGCGGCACGGCCGTGGCCGATGGCGGTGGCCACCCCGGCGTCGTCGATGCTGGCAACGGTGGCATCGGTGGCGGTGAAGCGAGCCCAGCGAGTGACATCGCGTGTTGATCCATCGTCGTAGCGAGCGGTCACGCGAAAGGCCACCTCTTCCCCAAGAGAGACGACCGCTTCGGCGGGCTCGATCCCGATCGAGAGCAGCTGCCGTTCATCATCCGCGGGCCCAGGACAGCCGGCGGCGATCCAGTTTGCGAGGAACTGGTAGTCCTGCTCCTCAACGTCGAGACGGCGTCCGCCTTTATGGGGTACCGCTGTGGTCGGCTTCGTCAGCAGCAGGCTGGCAGCGGGCTTGGCGAGATCAACACGGCGGCCGAGAGACTCGCGTGTGATAGCCAGGTGGTCACTTGCCGGATCGTAGCCAAACAGCGAGAGGCGAAAGCCTGCCTTGCCTGCCAAGGCGCCGTGACAGCCGCCACTGTTGCAGCCGGCTTTCGAGAGGATCGGCATGATGTCGTTGGTGAAACTCACCTCGCGGTGCTCGGCGTCTGCTGAGGTGGCATCCGCTGCAACTGCGATGTCGGCCAGGCCGCCAAGGATCGCCAGCAGCAGAACCAGAACAGTCAGGCGATGGTCACGAACTGCGTGGTCCATCGAGATCACCTCCATCGGGAATGTGTCAAACAGGTAGTGCCCGCGCCGCGAGCGGTTCGCCCACGGGCTGCTGTCGCTAGGCGAACAGTTCGCGAATAGGCTCGGTGCCAAAATCGGTCAGCGCGAATGGTCGACCAGCGGGACCAGGCAGGTGGGTCGTGTGGTCAAGGCCCAAACTCTCAAAGATCGTGGCCACGATGTCACCAGGGCCAACGGGACGTTCGGCAGGGAAGCCGCCAATCGTGTCGCTGGCCCCAACGACACGGCCGCCCGCAACACCACCACCAGCAAAGCTGCAGGTGAAGCACTGCGGCCAGTGGTCGCGTCCACCGGCCGGATTGACCTTGGGTGTGCGGCCAAACTCGCAGAGTGTCGTCACCAGCGTTTCATCGAGCATGCCGCGGTCAACAAGATCCTCGACGAGTGCTGAGTAGGCCTGGTCATACATTGGGCAGACGATGTCTTTCATGCCTTCAATCGAGGTGAAGGGCTTCGATCCGTGGATATCCCACGTGATCTCATCAAACACTGTCAGGAAGGTATTGATGGTGACAAACCTGACACCATTCTCCACCAGCCTGCGAGCCAGGAGACAGCACTGGCCAAAACGATTCATGCCATACCGTTCTCTGACCTGCTTCGGCTCCTTGGTGAGATCAAACGCTTCGCGGGCCTGGGTGCTGGTCATCAGGCGATAGGCCGTCTGAAAGTTTTCGTCGAGAAGCCGGGCGTCTTCGCTCGCCTCAAACTCGTCAGCAGCCTGCTCCACGATCTGCCGCATCGAGCGACGGCGGTTGAGTCTGGCCAGGCTGATCTGGTCAGGTGGCAGAAGATCGGGCACGCGGAAGTCTGGCTTCGATGGGTCGGCCATCAAGGCAAACGGATCGTGGGCTTTCCCAAGAAATCCACCTGCCTGGCCGTTCGGCAGGTTGCCGCCGCCACGACCCATCAGCTCAGGCAAGACAACGAAGGGGGGCAGGTCGGTCCGTCGCCCAAGGAGGTGTGAGGCCACGCTGCCTGCATGGGGCGTCTGAATGCCACCCGCGAAACGGCGGCCCGTCTGCAGCATCTGCCAGCCCGCGTCATGCACGGCGGCTCCGCTGTGATGACAGCTGCGGACCAGCGAGAAGCGATCCGCAATGGCGGCATGCTTAGGAAGCAGCTCAGAAATCTCAAAGGCGTCGCTGGCAGTGCGGATCGGCTTGAAGGGCCCGCGAATCTCAGAGACGGCATCCGGCTTCATGTCCCAGAGGTCAACATGACTGGGACCACCGAGGTTGAAGATCATGATGCAGGAGCGATTCTCATGACCCGGCCGCACATGCCCTTCGGCAGCTGCCCGCGCGTACTGCGGAAGTGAGAGGCCAACAGCTGATAGCGCGCCCGCATGCAAGAAGTCCCGCCGGGTCGCAGCTCCGCCGCACAGCACGGCTCGGTTCTTTGGAGTAAGAAAACTGAACATCCTGTCCTCCACACAACGCCAGGAACTTCACGGCCGGTGGGCCACACCTGGGCTTCGCTACGAACTCGGCTCCAGTAGTCTGCAGCCGCCGAGATCTTTCCTCCCACGCTCTGGTATCGTACCTCCTCGGGTGGTGATTCGCATCGGCTGAGAAGCCACGACCGATCGCATGGGGAGAACGCAGAGATGCGGCTGGGACTGATTAACTCGGCGTTTGCGCAGGCAGGACGTGACACACGCTTCGGACTCGAGACGACCAAGAAGCTCGGCTTCGACACGGTTGACATCTTCACCGACCCGCTGGACATCGACGACGACGAACGGCGTCTCCTGCGGGATACCTGTGGTGACCTGGACCTGCCGATCGTCAGTCTCTGCTGTGTGGCACTCGGCTTGGTGGATTTCAACCCTGCGGTGCGTCGTTTCCACGTCGATCGCTGCCGCAGCTTCCTCGATCTCACGGCGGAGCTTGGTGCCTCCAATCTGTTGCTCGTGCTCGGGGAGTATGTCTGGCAGAAGGAGGTCATTCCGCCTCTGGAGCAGTGGGCTTGTGGTGTTGAGTCGGTGCAACAGCTCGGTGAGCACGCCTCACAGTTGGGTGTCAAGATTGCGATTGAGCTTGAGCCGTTTCACATGTCGCTGGTGAACTCCATCGATACGATGCTGCAGTTTCTTGCTGACGTTGATCAGCCAGATGTGGTGCGGGCCAACTGCGATATCTCACACCTGCATCTGGTGCACACGCCACCTTCCGATGTCGCTCGGCTTGCTGGCAAGATCGAGCATGTGCACCTTTCGGACTGTGATGGCAAGGTGCATGGAGACCTGCCGCCGGGACGTGGTGTGACACCGATTGCGGACTACCTCGCAGCGATCCGTGACACGGGCTACGACGGTGTGGTGAGTCTCGAACTGGAGTACTCGCCGGAGCCTGACAAGATCGTTGAGTGGGTTGCGGAAGCCCACGATGCCACAGCACAGATCATGAGCGACCTTGGCTGCCGTTAGGTCGCAGCGTCGGACGCAGCTCCGCTGCGGCTGTGGCTCGTCCGACAAACAGGAAGAGGCAAACAGGGGGCATGTCATGAGACGAGTGTGGACGCTGCTGCTGATCGCTGCGTTGTTGTCGCTGAGAGCACCCGCATTGGCAGCGGAACCTCCCCTGCAGGTGCCAGGAACGGAGGCATTTCCTCCAGGTACCGATTTCTCAGCAGATGCGTTGGCATCTGAACTGGTCGCTGGTGTTGATCAGTTTCTTCTTGATGAGATCGCGGCTGCGCGTGAAGAGCGGCGTACGCGTTGGCTGGTTGAGCATGCGACGAGGGAGCTTGCGGCCGCATCTGACGAGGAACGCCGATCACGTCTCGCCCACATCCTCGGCCTGCGAGACCCGCGAGGTCCTGCGGAGGCACCGCAGCTGCTGGCTACACCGGAACGCTCGGCAGTCGTTGGTCGAGGGCCTGGCTACGAAATCGTGGCGATCCGTTGGACGGCCGTCGATGGCCGCCACGGTGGACCACTCCACGGCGAAGGGCTCCTGCTTCAGCCTGAGCAGACACCACTGGCTGACGTGGTGGCGATCCCGGATGCCGACGTGACGCCTGAAGCGTATGTGGGGCTTGAGCCGGGCCTGCCGAGCGATGCCCAGCTCCCGCGCAGACTTGCCCAGCGGGGATGTCGAGTGATCGTGCCTACGCTGATTGACCGTACGCGAGAACCGAGAAACGGCCGAGCAACGCTGAGCTCGCGCGAGTTTCTCTACCGCAGCAGCTTTGAGGTTGGGCGGCATCTGATTGGCTACGAACTGCAGAAAGTGCTCGCGGCGGTGGACTGGTTCGTGGCGGATGAGGCGACAGCCAAGGTGGCGGTCGTGGGAGAGGGGGAAGGCGGCATGCTCGCGCTGTATGCCGGGGCGATCGATACGCGGATTGATCTGGTCGGTGTGGCCGGGTTTTTCGGTGACCGGGATCACATCTGGGAGCAGCCGATCGATCGCAATGTGTTCGGACTGCTCAACGACTTTGGGGATGCGGAACTCGGAGCAATGGTGCTCCCGCGGACGCTTGTGATTGAAAACAGTCCTGGGCCGATCTTGGACATTCCCGGTGAGGGGGGGGCGCCTGCGCAGCTCACGCCACCGGAGCGGGTGGCGGATGAGTGTGCGCGACTGCGGGAGCTCGCCGGTGAGGCAGCGGCAGCGGATCTGGCTGTCGTAGGCGGAGATGGAGAGGTGGTGGAACGTGGTGCGGCCTTCGACCAGATTGCCCAGCGACTGGGCTGTGGAGGTCCTCGGCTCGAACAGGCTCCGGAGGTAGTTGGGCCACGCTCAGGCAGTGTTGCGGCGACGAGTGCGGCGCGGCAGCAGCGGCAGCTTCTTGAAATCGATCGCTTCACCCAGCGGGTACTGGCGACCTGCAGCGAGACGCGTCGCGACTTTCTGCCGATCGCCGACCAGTTAGGGAAGGCACCGCAGCAGCCGCTCGACTTCTCATCGCCGGAGGCCTACGAGCGGTCGATTGAGCGGTTTCGCGAACAGTTTGCCAATGACGTGATCGGGCGATTTGACCATGAGCTCCTACCGGCCCGTCCTCGCTCACAGCTGGTGAGCCAAGAACATGGTGTGACGACCTACCGAGTGGTGCTCGATGTGTTTCCGGGTGTGATGGCAACAGGGCTGCTCGTGCTTCCCGATGGGCTCACGCCGGGTGAGAAGCGGCCTGTTGTGGTGTGTCAGCATGGTCTTGAAGGTCGCCCTGATGACCTGCTGGCCGGTGCTGAGAAGGAGTCGATCTACAAAGGCATGGCCACTCGGCTCGCAGAGCGTGGCTTCATCACGTTTGCCCCACAGAACCTCTACCTGTTCGGAGATCGATTTCGCACGCTGCAGCGGAAGGCGAATCCGCTGGGCAAAACCCTCTTCTCGGTGATCGTCCCGCAGCACAGGCAGATCGTACGGTGGCTGGCAACGCTGCCGTGGGTGGATGCGGAACGAATCGGCTTCTACGGTCTGAGCTACGGCGGCAAGTCGGCGATGCGGATTCCCGCACTCGTCGAGGAGTATTGTCTTTCGATCTGCTCCGCCGACTTCAACGACTGGGTCTGGAAGAACGCCTCCACGACCGCGGCCTACAGCTATGTCTGGACTGGTGAGTATGAGATCTTTGAGTTCGACCTCGGGAGCACCTTCAACTACGCCGAGATGGCAGCGCTCATCGCTCCGCGGCCGTTCATGGTGGAACGAGGCCACTTTGACACCGTGGGGCCTGATGAACGGGTCGCGTTGGAGTTTGCCAAGGTGCGATTTCTCTACGAAGCCAAACTTCAGCTCCCTGGGCGTGCGGAGATCGAGTGGTTTGTGGGCCCACATGCAATCCATGGCGAAGGAACCTATGCATTCCTGCACCAGCACCTGAACTGGCCAGAACCGGCGACGCCGTGAGCTGCCGTCTCACCTATGGGACCAACTGCTGGAGAGGGTGGGAACGGTGGGCGGGCCGCGATTTTTTACGCTATACTCATGCTATTCGGTGCAAAGCCGACGCTCCCGCGAGGGGTTTCAGGAAAACGCGAGTGACATCGCGACTTTTGAACCTTCTCGCCGTTTATGAAGAGAAGGGCCCAGTTTTCCCACCTGCGGGCCCCAAGTTCCCACCTGCGGGTCCAGTTTTCCCACCTATCGCCCGATTGCAGACAAACCACGAGTGATGTGATTGCGGAGTCTGTTACGAAACCCGCCAAGCAGCGGTTTCAGATAGGTCTGCTTTCAACTCCCGCCCGCCCTTTTGTCCTTCGCTTTCATGAGGTTCAGCATGAACGTCCGTCTCGCTCTGACCCGGTTTTGGCGACGTAGCCAGTCACGCACGGGATTCACCTTGGTCGAACTGCTCGTCGTGATCGCCATCATCGGCGTGTTGGTGGGCCTGCTGCTGCCAGCTGTGCAGTCGGCGCGAGAGGCCGGACGACGGATGCAGTGCAGCAACAATCTGAAGCAGATTGGCTTGGCTGTGATGATGTCACACGATATTCGCAACGAGTTTCCGACAGGTCGTGAGACTCGCGATCCTTTCGACGTGTCGTGGGCCTTCCGGCTGCTCCCGTTTATGGAAGAGCTGGCCGTCTTCAATGCCCGCAACCCCGACACGACTGTTCCTTGTTGGGATGCGAGCAACGCGGAGGCATTCCGCACGCCGGTGGCAACCTACTTCTGCTCCAGCCGACGCGCCCCGATCGCTGACCGCAACTTTGACAACAACAACCAGGCACCGGTGGTGCTCGGTGTTGCTGCCGGTGGTGACTACGCGGCCAATGCTGGCACCTACTTTAACTATGCCGTCACGCCCAACGCCCCGTTTGATCCGAAGCGTGGTGGCCCGATCCACACCTTCTCAAGCGTGAATGCCGCTCAGGTGACCGATGGTCTCAGCAAGACCTTCGCCATTGGTGAGAAGCACATCCCGCCAGAGGACAACTCCTACGCGGGCGAGATGCAGCACTACATCATGGGCGACACAGCCTTCTTTCCCTCGGATACGCCCCACACGCTGTTTCGCGACACCTACCGCGGTCTTGCTCAGAGCTATCGCGATATGAACAACCGCAAGTACGGCAGCATGCATCCGCAGGTGACCCAGTTCGTGTTTCTCGATGGGCATGTGGAGTCAATCTCGAACGATACCGGCCTCGACATTCTGCGTTGGTACTGCGCTGTCGGTGACGGCAACGATCCAACTGCACCGCCGGACGGAGTTGACGTGGACTTCTAGTTCACGAGTCACAGGTTGGCGTTCACCGTCTCACTTTCATTCATCTTCCCTAAGAGACTTTGGAGTTTTCGAAGTCATGAGCAGATTCAGCGAGTCGCGACGCGGTGTCTCAAAGACCGCCACGGTGGCTGCGGTTGTGGCAGTCGTTGCTGTGATTGGCGTGTGGTATCTCGTTGCTCCCGATATGGCGGATCAGACAATCGCCATGCAGCGAGATCTGCTCGAGAGTGGGCTCGGCCCTGACGCCACGAAGGAACAGATCGTGGCCATCATGAAAAACGTCGACCAGCTCAATGCGGATGACGTGAGCCGGGTGCGGGAAGCCCTCTACGGCGACCTGCGGGGCATGCAGCAACGGAATATGGCCCGTTATTTCGAGGCCTCAGATGCAGGAAGGCAGGAGGTTCTCGACGCTGACATCGCCCGTATCCAACTGCTTGGACGGCTCTTTGATGCTGTCAATCCTGGCAGCATGCGGCTGCCCACCGAAGCAGAACGGGAGCGGTGGGAAGAGCGTCGCAAGGCTCGCGAGGAAGGCCGGGAACAGCCCCGTGAGGAGCGACCACGGCCGGAAGGACCAGAGATTGATCGTGAGCAGGCGGAAGAATACATGACCGCCTTGCGGGCCCGCGCTGAGGAGCAGGGCGTTCAGCTTGGTCGCATGGGCGGCTTCGGTGGTCGTCGTGGCCGAGGAGGCCGTGGCTAACGCAGCCCTGGGGAGGAAGGCGGTCTATCCGCTACGATAAACGCATCGTGGCTACACACCCTGCGGAAGACACCTCCTCCCCTTTGGCCGCCGGTTCGGAACGGCTGGCTGAGCTGGCGAGTCTGATCGCGTCTCATAGCGGGTTCGCCGACGTTGTGGCGAGTCTCCGCGAGGGACACGGCGGAACAATCGGCGGAACCTGGGGTGCAGGCTGCGCCCTTGCTACGGCCGCGGTCGAGCGAGAACTCTTCGCTGCAGGCCTAGGAGCCGGACGACGGAAGAAGGCTTCGGCTGCGACGAAGGCTGCCAAAGGATCGCTGTCTTCCTCAGCAACTGCCCGCGGAGTGGTCGTTGCAGTTCTGCCTCACGCCGCCGACGTGGAGGCTTTTGCCGACGATCTTGCCGTCTTCACCGCTGCGGATGTGGCGGTGCTGCCTGCGGTTGAAACGATCGATGATGAGGAGCTCTCAGGAAATCCCGATGCCGCGGCACGCCTGTCCGTGGTGAAGCGGCTGACGCATGCTGATCCAGCTGAGCATCCGCAGATTATCGTGACGAGCATCCAGGCGTTGCTCTCGCCGCTCGATGACCCGCGTGAGATCTCGGCCAGCACACGCGTGCTGGAGGTGGGTGGCAGGCTTGATCCCTCAGAACTTGCTGACTGGCTCGTGGCTCGTGGCTGGCAAGGCTACGACGCAATTGAGATGCCGGGTTCGTTTGCCCGACGCGGCGGCATCATGGATCTGTTTGCTCCCGATTGGGATCGTCCCGTGCGGATGGAACTCTTCGGCGACGAAGTGGAGTCGCTGCGGACGTTCGACATCGTCAGTCAGCGGAGTGTCGATGACCTCGATCGCATTGAGGTCACTGCGCTTGCCCGGTCGCACGGTTCCACGCAGCTCACGGAGATTCTTCCGGAAGGTTCGGCGTTTGCCCTGATCGAGCCGATGGAACTCACCGAAGAGGCTCGTCGCTGTTTTGCCCGGCTGCATGAGAGCCTGGGCAATATCTCTGATCCCGAGGACGTGTTTGCGCGGATCTATCGTTGGCCTTCCGTCACGCTCTCCTGTGTGGCGACGGCGAGCCTGGAGGCGGCAGCTCAGCTTGCGATCGAGAGTGTCGAGCGGTTCACGGGCGTGCTCGATCGCGTGAAAGATGAACTGGAGAGCGTCGGTCGCGATCAGGAGGTGTGGATTGTCTGTCCGACCGAAGCCGAGACACACCGGCTTGGTGAACTCCTTGCCACGAGTCGCCCAGCACAGCAGGGACGGCTGCATTTTGCGGTAGGCCATCTCTCCGCAGGTTTTCGGCTTGTTGGTGAGAAGCTCGTGCTGATCAGCGCCGCGGAACTCTTCCGACGCGAGGATGTGGTTCGACGGACACCCAAACATCGGCTCTCGCGGGCCATCGACACGTTTCTTGATCTCCAGGATGGCGACTATGTCGTGCATGTCTCGCATGGCATCGGCCGGTACCGCGGCCTGAAGCTTCTCGAGAAGCAGGATCGCACTGAAGAGTTTCTCGACGTGGAGTTTGCCGAAGGCACCCGGGTGTATGTGCCTGCAGCCTGCATCGATCTCGTCCAGAAGTACGTTGGTGGGACGAAACTTGCACCCAAGCTCGCCAAGATCGGTGGGCGTGCCTGGGAGAAGCAGAAGCAGGCCGTGCGTGAAGCGGTGGCTGATATGGCCGCAGACATGCTGCGACTGCAGGCCAGACGTGAGAGCCGTCCGGGCGTGGCCTTTCCTGAAGACTCGCAGTGGCAGCACGACTTTGAGGCGGCGTTTCCCTACGACGAGACGCCCGACCAGCTGACTGCAGTCAAGGCCATTCGCGAAGACATGCAGAAGCCCCAGCCGATGGACCGGCTGCTCTGTGGTGATGTGGGCTTCGGCAAGACCGAACTGGCCATGCGGTCAGCGTTTAAGGCCGTTGATGCAGGGCATCAGGTGGCTGTGCTTGTGCCCACCACGGTGCTCGCTGAGCAGCATCGGCGGAGCTTTGCGACACGGTTTGCAGAGTATCCCTTTGAGATCCGCTCACTTTCTCGTCTCGCGAGTACAGCCGAGACCCGCGAAACCCTCGAAGGGCTCGCTGCTGGCACGATCGACATCGTGATCGGGACGCATCGGCTGGCAGGGGCAGATGTGCACTTCGCTCGCCTAGGGCTCGTGGTAATCGACGAGGAGCAGCGATTTGGAGTCGAGGTGAAGGAACGGCTCAAGGCGGTGCGGGCGAGTGTCGACGTGCTGACAATGACGGCGACGCCCATCCCGCGGACGCTGCATATGGCGATGCTGGGGATCCGCGACATCTCGAGCCTAGCGACCCCGCCAGCCAATCGGCAGCCAGTAGAGACCCGCGTGGCTCGCTGGGATGAAGGCCTGATTCGGCATGCGATCGAGCGTGAGCTTGCGCGTGGTGGGCAGGTGTACTTCGTGCACAACCGCATCAAAGATATCCACCGCGTGAGAGAGAAACTCGCCCGGATCGTGCCAGACGCCAAGGTGGTGATCGCGCATGGCCGGCTCAACGAGCATGATCTCGAAGATGTGATGCTCTCGTTCGTGCGTGGGGATGCCGACATCCTGCTAGCGACCACGATTATTGAAAGTGGGCTCGATATTCCCAGGTCCAACACGATCTTCATTGATGAGGCCGACCACTACGGACTTGCCGATCTGCATCAGCTCCGTGGGCGTGTTGGCCGGAGTCATCATCGGGCCTACTGCTACATGCTGATCGACCAGGGCACACACCTGACGGAGACAGCGGCTCGTCGGCTGCGTGCCATCCAGGAGTTCTCCAGCATGGGGGCCGGCTTCTCGCTCTCTATGCGGGACCTCGAGATTCGGGGCGCGGGCAACCTGCTGGGCACACAACAAAGTGGCCACATCGCTGTGGTGGGCTATGACCTTTACTGCAAACTGCTCGAGCAGGC
>Ga0181601_10001280_pt1 | contig 21397 bp, 14 predicted proteins | sample 041ome_8_FD_133020 | JGI IMG/M metagenome (GOLD analysis project Ga0181601, IMG submission 133020) | Coastal salt marsh microbial communities from the Groves Creek Marsh, Skidaway Island, Georgia - 041407BS metaG (megahit assembly) | ecosystem: Environmental > Aquatic > Marine > Intertidal zone...
CCATCGGGTCGGCCAGCGACACGGTTGCCGCCTTACTCCGCGTCTCTCCGCCGAGCAGATCGGCCAGGGCAAGGCCTCCAATGCCGCCCGCCATGCTGCCGAGCAGGTGACGGCGGGTGGCGAGCAGGCTGTGTTCAGTGCGGGGATCCATGAGCGCTCCAGGCGTGTGTCTATGACATGTGTCACGGACACAGAAAGGCTTCGTCAAGGTTGAGAATCACGTTGGCCACGACCGTCCAGGCTGCGAGGCTGGCTGCCTGGTCGGCAAGCTGATCAGGCAGCGGGCCGAGCGGGTTGGTCGCCATTGCCACCGCGTCGTTGGGAACCTGTTCAAAGCCGGCGAGGGCTTCGTGGTAGAGGGCAACCAGTCGCGAGACCTCCGCGTCAGTCGGCTGCCGGCCAAGCACGAGTCGGAAGCCCCGCCGCGCCTCGCCCCAGCCTGGCTGGCCTGCGATGCCGGGCACCTCCTGCACCATGCGGCGAGCGAGTGCCTGGGCTGCCTCCACAAAGACGGGATCGTTGAGGGTGACCAATGCCTGAAGGGGCGTGTTGGTGCTCGGGCGACGGACCGTGCAGACCTCGCGATTCGGCGCATCGAAGGTGGCCATCGAGGGATAGGGATTGCTGCGTCTCCAGGTGGTGTAGAGACCTCGGCGGTAGCGGTCTTCACCGGTGCTCGGCTGCCAGTCGATCCCACCGCCAAAGGCCGCAGAGAGGCCGAGGCTCGGCTGTGGAGGATTCACACTGGGGCCTCCCTTCTTGCTTGAGAGCAGGCCACTCGCGGAGAGCGCCTGGTCACGAATCTCTTCAGCCGTGAGCCGCACGCGAGGGCCACGCGCGAGCAGCCGGTTCTCGGGGTCGTCGGCGATGAGCTCGGCAGGAGCCTGCGACTGCTGACGGTAGACGCTGCTGGTGACGATCAGGCGAATGATCGCCTTGATGTCCCAGTTGCGTTCCATCAGCTCGACTGCCAGCCAGTCCAGTAGCTCTGGGTGACTCGGCAGTTCGCCCTGACTGCCGAACTCCTCGCTCGTGGCCACCAGGCCAATCCCAAAGAATCGCTCCCAGAGTCGGTTGACGACCACCCGAGCGGTGAGCGGGTTCGCTCGGTCAACGAGCCATTCGGCGAGGACCAGCCGATCGATCTGCTCAGCATTGCTCGTGGCTGCCGTGGCGAAGACGGCCGGCACGCCTTCATCCACTTCAGGGCCAAGATCTTGCCAGTTTCCCCGGTACTGCAGCTTGGTCACCCGTCGGTTGTCGCCAGTGAGCTCTTCCAGCACAGGAACCGTCGGCTGTGGAATGCCTTTGAGCTGCTTGCGAAGGTCTTCCAGCAGCGTGCGAGCTGGCCGAAACTCCGGAGGCTGGGTGGCTGCGTCTTTGGCGAGCTGCGGGATCTTCGCCTGGATCTCCACAATCTGAGCCTCAAGCGGAGCTCGACGCTGATCGATCGGCTCCCATGGAACGGTGACAACAGGGGCTTCGTTGCGACGGTCAGCGTCGGCGGTGTTGTTGAAGACCGCATACACCTGGAAAAACTCTTCCTGAGTGATCGGGTCATACTTATGGGTGTGGCACTGAGCACACGCAATCGTGGTGCCCATCCAGGTGCTGAGCGTTGTATTGACGCGGTCGACGATGGCCACGGAGCGAAACTCTTCGTCGATCGTGCCGCCCTCGCTGTTGGTGAGCGTGTTGCGATGAAAGGCGGTGGCGATCCGATCGTCCAGCGTGGCGTCGGGGAGCAGGTCGCCTGCGAGCTGTTTGATGGTGAACTCGTCGAACGGCATGTTGGCGTCGAAGGCACGGATCACCCAGTCTCGATAGGCCCAGATTGTTCGCGGTGGGTCATCGGCATAGCCGGCGCTATCGGCGTAGCGAGCGAGGTCGAGCCACTGCCTTGCCATGTGTTCGCCGTAACCCGGGTGGGCGAGCAGCCGGTCGACGAGCTGTTCGAGGGCGTCGCTGGCGGCATCATTGACAAAAGCATCGATCGCCTCGGGAGCGAGCGGCAGACCGGTGAGGTCAAGGGAGAGCCGACGGGCGAGCGTGGCCCGGTCGGCCTGTGGCTGGGGCGAGAGGCCTTCGGCTTCCAAGCGGGCGAGCACAAAGCGATCGATCGGCGTGCGGGCCCAGGAACTGGCAGCCACGTCGGGGACGGTGGGCCGCTCTGGCGGGATGTATGACCAGTGGGGCTCGTAGTCGGCTCCGGCGGCAATCCACTGACGAACGGTCTCAACTTCGGCCTCTGAAAAACTCTGGCCGGCACCCGGTGGTGGCATCTGCAGGTCGGGGTCGTCGGTGGTCAGTCGACTGAGGAGCTCGCTGGCCGCCGGATCGCCCGGCACGATGGCGGCGTAGCCACCGAGGTCGGCGGTGGCCCCCTCTGCGGTGTCAAAGCGGAGGCCATCCTCACCGCCCCCCTGCCGCTCGTTGGCATCTGGCCCATGGCAGCGGATGCACCGCTCGGAGAGCAGCGGTTTGATATCTGCGGTAAAGGAGGGCGTGGCCGCGTCTGAGAGCGAGGCGAGCCCTGAGGCGAGGGCGCCGGCCACGAGCACCCGCAGCAGCATCTGGTGCATCGAGCAGCACCGCGGGGAACCGCCCTGTGAACAGCAGGTCTGCGAAGTGCTCTGTTTGCGACGTCCGAAACTGTGCGCCATGCGTCTGCCGCCTTGTCCCACGAATATTCGTCCCTCTTTAAAGTATATCGGACATTGTCTCTGGGGCACGCTGGCTGGGAGGTACGCTCGCTAGGCAACGAACTACCTAAGAGGGCAGGCTCAGCGTGCTGCCGTTACGCTATCACGGCAGGGGCGGCGGATCTGCAACGGTGAGACGCTGCGGGCCTTGTCACGTGATCAGGAAGGGGAGCCGACGCATGGCACGACGAAATCTGTGGGCTGTCTCGTGGTGGAACGCGGCGGTGGTAGCGGTCGTCCTGGCTGGCACCACTGCGATCGCAGAGGATGCCGCGGGACTTCGTGTAGCGACATTTGATGTGGACGCCACGCCTCCGGTGGGCCTGCGGATGGCCTACGACAACGTGGTGCGGCCGGCGGACCTTTCCCTGCGGAGTCGCGGGGTGGTGATCCTGGGGGCTGACGAGCCGATCGTGCTTGTGGCTGTTGACTGGATTGGGATCGGCAATGATGCCCACGATGCCTTTCGCAAAGTGATCGCTGAGGCGGCTGGAACCAGTCCGGGCCGTGTGGCTGTGCAGGCGTTACATCAGCATGATGCTCCACAGGCAGACTTCACCGCAGAGCGTCTGCTTGCGGAAATGAAGATTGAGAACTACGACCGGTTCGATGGCGATTTCGCTCGGGATGTGCTCGCTCGCACAGCGGCTGCTGTCGCTACGGGCATCGAGAAGGCGGTGCCACTGACGCACGCAGGCTTCGGTCGGGGCAAGGTCGAACAGATTGCCAGCAACCGGCGGCTGATCGGTGAGGACGGCAAGATTCGTGGCTGGCGGGCAAGCACCACCCGTGATGCCGCATTGCGAGCCGAGCCTGACGGGGTGATCGATCCCTATGTGGCCACGCTCGTGCTCTGGTCTGACGAAACCCCTGCGGCGGTGCTCACCTCGTACGCCACGCATCCGATGAGCTACTACCGCACTGGCGTGCCCGGGCCAGACTTCCCTGGCATCGCCCGCTTGCTGCGGACACAGGATCTGCCATCCGCGTTGCATGTCTACTTCACCGGTGCGGGTGGCAATGTTGCGGCGGGTAAATACAACGACGGATCGCAGGCGAACCGAGTGACCTTCGCGCTGCGTCTCGCGGCAGGCATGCGGGCCGGCTACGACGCGGCCGTTGCCGACCGGCATCCCGTTGAAGCGGCCGATATCGGCTGGGCCAGCGAGCCTGTGGTGCTTGAGGTTCGTGAAGAGCTTCAACGTGACACGCTTGCGGCAGCGATCAAGGCCAACGCCGATCGGGGCACCATGAATGATGCCGACGCGCTGGCCTACGTGACCCGCGTGGAGTCAGGCCGTCCGATCGACGTGACCTGTCTTCGGCTGGGGGATGTGCGGATGCTGCACCTGCCAGGCGAGCTGTTCGTGGAGTATCAGCTCGCGGCACAGGAGATGCGGCCTGACCTGCACGTGATGATGGCGGCCTACGGCGACTACGGCCCTGGCTACATCGGCACCGCCGAGGCCTATGCTCAGGGTGGCTATGAGGTGGAGGTGCGGAGCTCGCACGTTGGTCCACAGGCGGAAGAGGCCCTCACCGCCGCCATGCGATCGCTGCTTGAGGTCACACAATGAAAACCTGGTTGATGCGGCAGCCGGCACGATGGATACCGGTTGGCTGTCTGTTGCTGGTCGCCGTGGTGGTTGCGGAAGAGCCAGGCGAGCCGGACTACACCGACGACCTGCCCAGGATTCCTGCGGTTGCCGCAGAGCAGGCGGCGGCCACGATGGAACTGGCCGAAGGGTTTCGGCTTGAGCTGATGGCGGCTGAGCCGTTGCTGGCCAGTCCCGTGGCCATCGACTGGGACGAGGATGCCCGGCTCTTTGTCTGTGAAATGCGAGGCTACAGCGAGGACGAGGCAGACCGCCTCGGACGCATCCGGCTGCTGCATGACGATGATCGTGACGGCCGCTACGATCGGGCCGAGGTCTTCGCGGAGGGGTTCGCCTGGCCGACGGCACTCTGCTGCTGGGGTGGTGGAGTGTTTGTGGGGGATGCTCCGGACATCGTGTTTCTCAAAGACACCGATGGCGATGGGCAGGCTGATCTGCGGGAGCGGGTGTTCACCGGATTTGGCACGGGGAATGTGCAGGGGCTGTTCAACTCGTTCCGCGTGGGCCTCGACAATCGGGTCTATGGCTCTGCCAGTTCCACCGGGGGCTCGGTGCAGAGGGTGGTCGATGACGAGCCCGTCGGTGAGGCCGTCAACCTCCGTGGGCGTGACTTTTCCTTCGACCCCAGACGGTTTGATCTGCGGCCTGAGACCGGCGGCGCTCAGCATGGGATGTCGTTTGATGATGCTGGCCGTCGTTACGTCTGCAGCAACAGCGACCATGCGATTCGCTGCATGATCGACGACCGGTATCTCGGTAGAAATCCCGACTATCCCGCTCCCTCTGGCCGCGAGAGCATTGCGGTCGAAGGACCCCAGGCGGAGGTGTTTCGCTTCAGCCCGGTGGAGCCGTGGCGGGTGTTGCGTACGCGACTTCGGGCGAGTGGGATTGTGCCCGGCATCGTCGAAGGGGGTGGGCGGCCTGCGGGCTACTTCACGAGTGCGACGGGGATCACGGTGGTGCGGGGGAGTGCCGTCGGCGAACTGCAGGGGATGCTCGTCGTTGGTGACGTTGGCAGCAACCTCGTGCACCGCAAGCGGCTGCTCTTCGATGGCGTCGGCGTGCGTGCCGAACGCGTTGATCAGGGGCGGGAACTGCTCGCGTCACACGACATCTGGTTTCGCCCGGTGCAGTTTGCCAATGGTCCAGACGGTGGCCTCTGGATCGTGGACATGCAGCGTGAGGTAATCGAGCATCCCAAGAGCCTGCCGCCGTCGATCAAGCAGCATCTCGATCTGACCAGCGGACGTGACGCCGGCAGGCTCTGGCGGCTCACCGACAGCGGTCAGGCGGTGCCCGTTATGCCACCACCGCTGAGCAATGCGAGCGGTGAACAGCTCGTGGCCTTGCTTTGCAATGCCAACGCCTGGCATCGCGAGACCGCCCAGCGACTGCTTGTTGAGCAGGGCGACGCATCGGTGGTGGCGGAGCTGCGAGACCTGCTCGCTGATGATGTGGCTGAGCCGCGAGGGCGTCTGCATGCCCTCTGGACACTCGCGGGCCTCGAGCAGTTGCACGCAGACGACTGCCTTGTGGCCTGTGCGGCAGATGATGCGAGCCTGCGTGCGGCCGGCGTGCGGCTGAGCGAAATGTTCCTCGGCACGCTGGGGCAGGCGGAGGCGGCTGCAGATGCCGAGGCGATCGTGACCGAGCTTGAGCGGCTCGCCAGCCTGAAGAGCGTCAGCCTCGAGGCAGACGGCGAGGTGCGGCTGCAGCTGGCTCTGACCGCGGGCTTCGTCAGCGATGACGACCGCCGTCGTGGGCTGCTCGATAGGCTGCTGGCACGCGATGGATCCGACCGGTGGTGTCGTGTGGCTGCCTGCAGCTCGATGCAGGCCGGCGATGCTGCTGCTGTTGCGCTGCGGTGGATGGCTGATCCGGGGCGGCTCCAAACGTCCGCCGCAGTGGCGACGATCCCTGAGCTGTTTGCCCAAATCGGTCGGCGTGGTGACGACCAGGAACTGCAGGCTGCTGGAGCAGCGATTGCTCGACTGCGTGCGATCGCTGGAGGCACCGATGATCTGCAGCAGGATGATGCGGTGTTATTGGCTGCCCGCCTTGCTCGTGAGCTCGCCGCAGCTGTCGGAACTGGTGGCCGCTCGTTCGACAGCCCTCAAATGGTCTCTCTGATGCGTGAGCTCGCGGTCGCCTGCAGCAAAATGGCCATGGACGAAGATCGACCAGTGGCGCAGCGGGCAGACGCCGCTGCTGGGATCACCCTGGCGGGCCTCACGCCCCGGGCCGCAGCGGACGTTGCGGCGTTGATCGATGACAAGCAAGCGGCCGTCGCGGGGGCTGCGGTCGACGCGGTGAGTCGGCTGTCAGACCCTGCTGCAGATCGGCTGCTGCTGGCGAGTCTCACGTCAGCAGCGGACACGGTTCGGCCACGCGTGGTGACGGCTGCGATCGGGAATCGTAGTCGGGCGGCGCTCGTCTTGGATGCGGTTGCGGCTGAGCAGCTGACGCCCAGCGTGTTGGGGCAGGCAGCGGTTGAGCGACTCTGGCGGTATCCAGATGCCGAGATCCGTAAGCAGGCTGCTGCAGTGCTCGGCCCACCGCCACCGGCCGATCGGCAGCCGATGGTGAACGCCTACCGAGCGAGTCTGCCAGCAGGTCCAGGGAATGCCGATGCGGGCCGGACCGTTTTTCGCAATCACTGCGTCAGCTGCCATCGAGTTGAGGGCGTCGGGCATCAGCTTGGCCCCAGTCTGGCGGCGATGCAGGCCCGCGGGCCCGAGGCAATGCTGCTGGGGATTCTCGATCCGAATCGCGAGGTGCTTCCCGCCTTTACCGCGAGAACGGCTGTTTCCGCTGATGGCCGCGTGCTCACGGGTGTGTTGACGGCCGAAGGGGACGCATCGATCACCTTGCAGGCGGCCGATGGACAGCAGCAGGTGCTTGCTCGTGACGATCTCGATGAACTGATCGATACAGGCCGTTCACTGATGCCGGAGGGGTTTGAGCGGTCAATCAACCCCAACGAGATGGCAGACCTGCTCACCTATCTGATGTCTGCTCAGTGACAGCGGCTGTCTCCCCCTCGGTCTGCAGATGACGAGAAATGACGTTTTCTGTCGGTGTTAGGTACGATACTTTTGACGTCCGTGCGCTGCGATGAGGAACACGCGGGCTCGGCCGTCGAGACGCGAAGAGAGGGGAAGATGCATGGCAAATGTCGATCTGGACTGCGCTGGACTGAGCTGTCCTGTGCCCATCGTGCGGATCTCGCGAGCCATGAAGGAGATGTCATCAGGCGACACGCTGACAGTCACCGCGTCCGACCCATCGTTTCAGGCTGACGTTGAGGCCTGGGTCCGTAAGATGGGCCATCAGCTCGAGTCCTTCTCTGAGGCAGACGGCACGCAGACTGCCGTGGTGCGACACGCTTAAGGAGAAGCACGCGATGTCAGACGAACTGTCGCATCCAACAACAGCCGAACTTGAAGCCCTCGTCAACGCTGCTGTGGAGAAGCGAGTCGGTGCTGCGTTTGCCGAGCTCGAGAAGACGGTTGCCGATCTCAAAAGCTCGGTTGAGAGCGTCCGCGAGGCCTGCCCTGACGACCGCACTACGATTGTGGCGTTTAGCGGGGATATGGACCGGCTGTTTGCCGCCCTCACGATTGCCTCTGGATCTGCGGCGATGGGTATGGATGTGTCGATGTTCTTCACCTTCTGGGGCCTCTCGGCTCTGAAGGTGCGGACGACCTACTCGGGTAAGTCCGTTGGCCAGAAGATGGCTGCGATGATGCTGCCGGGTGGGCCGGCGAGTGTTCCTACCAGTCGGATGAACATGGCAGGAATGGGGCCGGTGTTCTTCAAGATGCTGATGAAGCAGAAGAATGTGCAGACGCTGCCGGAGATGATGGACATGGTCCAGGAACTCGGTGTTCGGCTGGTGGCCTGTGAGATGTCGATGGGCGTGATGGGCATCAGCCGCGAAGAGCTGATTCCGGGGATCGACTATGGCGGGGTGGCCACCTATCTCGGAGACGCCGCCCGCTCCAAAGTGACGCTCTTTATCTAGGCCACTGGTTCACGAGGAGAGCGATCGCACCGCACGCGCTGCTGCACTGATATGGATATATCTCGCGAAGACCAACTCAAGGCCGACCTGGCCGCGTTTGAGAAGCAGAATGAAGAGCTGCAGCGGAGAGTGCAATCGCTTGCTGAAGCGAATGCCCATGCGGCGGAGTTGATGGCTGCGCTCGAAGAGGCAAATGAGCGCGAACAGGAGCTCGTTGCTCGCGGCGTTGAACTCTCGCTCCAAACCCGCGTCGACACGATCCTGCAAGAGCTGCGTTCTGAGGAGGAGATCCTCGCGCACGTCTGCAAGGAACTCAAAGAGATCGACGATCTCGGCCTGATCTCGGTGCGTGCTGAGATGTATCCGACCGCTGGGTACTGCTTCCTGCCAGAAGGGCACGATGAAGCGGGCGGGCTGAAGATTCGCAGTGAACTCCTGCCGATGCCGTACGCCTCCGACTCCTTTGAGTCCATCCTCGAGGTGGCCCGAGAAGAGGGGCTCTCCGGTGCGTTCTGGATCCCGATTCGTTCACGAGACGAGCAGATCGGCCGGCTGCACATGGAAAGCGAGACGCATGATGCCCGCTGGTGTCGTCGGTGGCTGCCGCTGTTGCTGTCGTTCGGCTCGCAGGTTGGGGTCGCAATTCAGCGGCTCCGCGCGGAAGTAGCCAACGAGCAGATGAACGCCGATCTCATGAAGGCCCGTGATGCGGCCGTGGAGGCCAACTACGCGAAGTCGATGTTTCTCGCCAACATGAGCCATGAACTCCGGACTCCGATGAATGCGATCATCGGCTACAGCGAAATGCTGATGGAGGAGTTTGACTCGATGGAGCCTGATGAGGTCGTGGGCGACCTTAATAAGATTCATGGAGCAGGTCGGCATCTGTTGTCATTGATCAACGACGTTCTCGATATCTCTAAGATCGAGAGCGGCAAGATGACGGTGTTTATTGAGGCGTTTGATGTGGCCTCGGTGGTCCGTGATGTTGAAAACACCGTGCAGCCTCTGCTGCGTCAAAACCAGAACACGCTCGAGGTGCGGGTTGGCGATGACTGCGGTGAGATGAAGAGTGATCTCACCAAGGTTCGGCAGACTCTCATCAATCTCCTCAGCAATGCGGCGAAGTTTTGCGAGCAGGGAAGCATCCGGGTTGTGGTGACGCGGCACGCGGAGCCGTCGGGAGAGGTGCTGGTGTTTCAGGTAACTGACACCGGCATTGGGATGAGCAGCACGCAGGTCGCCAAGCTTTTTCAGGCGTTCACTCAGGCAGACTCTTCCACGACGCGTCGGTTTGGAGGAACGGGCCTGGGCTTGGCAATCAGCCGCCGGTTCTGCCGGATGCTCGGTGGTGACATCACCGTTGAGAGCGAGACAGGCAAGGGGTCGACATTTACCGTGACTCTGCCAGCGGTGAGTACTGAGGTGAGTGCAACAGGAACTCCACTCGATGCGTATAAGCGAGAAGCGACGAGCCAAGGGAAACGGCCCTCGATTCTGGTGATCGACGACGATCCTGTGATGCTGGAACTGATGGATCGTTTTTTGACCAAAGAAGGCTTCGATGTCCACCTTGCCGCGAACGGGCGCGATGGTGTGGAGATGGCACGCAGGCTGCAGCCCATGGCGGTGACCACCGACGTGATGATGCCTGAAATGGATGGCTGGGAGGTGGTGACGGCGCTCCGCAACGACCCGAAGACCTCACAGATTCCCGTGGTCGTGGTGACGGTCACCGACAGCCGTGATATGGGAGTGGCCGTGGGCGCCTCGCAGTACCTCACGAAGCCTGTTGACTGGTCGCGTCTCGGAGAAATCATGGCGCGACACAGGAAGGACCGTGATGGCCGGCCGGTCTTGGTCGTCGAAGACGACGAGGCGAGCCGTGAGCAGATTGTGCGGCTTCTGAAAAAAGATGGCTGGCGGGTTCTTGAAGCTGAGAACGGACGAGTTGGGCTGGAGTTGGTTGAGGCCGAACTTCCAGTGGTCATTCTGCTCGATCTGATGATGCCGGAGATGGATGGCTTTGAGTTCCTAAAACGGTTTCGTCAGATTCCTGGAGGTGATGCAGTGCCGGTTGTGGTGGTGTCGGCCATGGATGTAACACCAGCACAACGCGCGCAGATGAATGGAGGGGTTGTTGACATCATTCCCAAAAGCATCACGACGGCAAAGGATGTCTCCAAGTATCTGCGAGACCGTCTGCACCTGAATCCACACCCTTCTCCGCTCAACTAAGTTTTTTTCCAGAGTAGATTTTTATGTCCACGATCCTGCTTGTTGAAGACAACGAACTTAATCGCGACATGCTGTCTCGCCGGCTGCAGCGGAAGGGGTATACGGTGACGGTCGCTGTTGATGGGGAAGAGGCTGTGGCGAAGGCTTCGGCCGACTCTCCAGCCCTAATCCTGATGGATATGAATATCCCACTGATCGATGGCTGGGAGGCCACGAAGCGGATCAAGGCGGCAGAGGAAACTGGGCAGATTCCTATCATTGCCCTCACGGCGCATGCCATGGCAGGAGATCGTGAAAAGGCGTTGGATGTTGGTTGTGATGAGTATGAGACGAAGCCTGTGGAGTTTGTCCGGCTGCTTGAAAAGATCGAGCAGTTCTTAGGGCCTCGGCAGTCATGAGCACGCACGAAGCGTCTGTGGGGCATGAACTTCGTTCGCCGCTCAACCACATCCTTGGCTACAGCGAGATCGCCATTGAGGATGCGTCTGATGCTGGTCACGAGCAGATTGTGCACGATCTGCAGAAGATCCATGCCGCTGGTCAGCGACTGCTGACCGTCATTGAGTCAACGCTTGCGCCAGCTGCCCGGACGGTCACGCCGGTGCCTCCCGAGACGATTGACCGTGAAGTTCGCGAGCCGCTCAATCAGATTCTTGGCTACACCGAACTCGTTGCTGAGGAAGCGACAGCTGCTGGGGAGGCGAGTATCGCAGCGGATGTTGGCAAGATCCGGGGGGCTGCCGAGAGACTGCTTGGTGTCATCAGTGAGCGGGTGATAACGGGCGGTAGCGACGGCACGGGGGTTTATGCAGTCAGCCGCGAGGTCGCCGATGTCCATTTGCCGACGGGACAGCCAGGGAGAATCCTGGTGGTCGATGACAGCGCTGTGAATAGGGAGATCCTTTCACGGCGTCTGCAGCAACTGGGGCATGAGGTGGGCTTTGCGGAAGACGGTGTTGTTTGCCTGGAGCGAATCCGTGAGCAGCCGTTTGATCTGATTCTTCTCGATCTCTGGATGCCACGGCTTGATGGAATGGCCGTGCTTGAGCAGCTGAAGGCCGATCCGCAGCTGCAGTCGATCCCCGTGATCGTGCTCTCCGCGGACGACGAGCCGCAGACGGTTGTTCGCTGCATTGCGCTCGGGGCTGATGACCATCTCCGCAAGCCGTGTGACCCGGTGTTCCTGCGAACGCGGATCAATGCCAGCCTTGAGAAGAAGCGACTTCGTGACCGCGAGCAGGCATACCTCGACCGTATCGAGCAGGAGAAGAAGCGGTCGGATGAACTGCTGCATGTAATTCTGCCTCCCGATGTGGCAGCCGAGTTGAAGAACAACAGCAGCGTACGGCCACGCCGATTCGATGACGTGGGTGTGTTGTTCTGTGATGTGGTTGGCTTTACGGCGTTTTCTGAGCAGGCCACCCCGGAGGAACTTCTGCAGCATCTACAGACCATGGTTGAGGTGCAGGAGGCGGCGTGTACGCATCATGGGCTGGAGAAAATCAAGACGATCGGCGATGCGTTCATGGCTGCTGCTGGACTTGGCACAGAGGGAGATGCCGCGTTGGCGTCCGTCCGCTGTGGTCTGGAGATGGCCGAACAGGTGGCGAAGGCACTTCCGCGCTGGCAGGTGCGGGTTGGTGTCCACTGCGGGCCGGTGTTTGCCGGCGTTGTGGGGCATCGCAAGTATCAGTACGACATCTGGGGTGACGCAGTGAACACGGCCTCTCGTATCGAGCATGCAGCAATGCCAGGCTCCGTCTGCGTGAGCAGGACGACCTGGATGCGTGTGGCGGATGCCTGCGAAGGCGTGTCGCTCGGGCTTGTGCCTCTCAAAGGCAAGGAGCCTATGGAGATCTTTCAGGTGACTGGCCTGAAGGCCTCGTCCGCGTCTGTCTAGCACCGGCTGAAAAGCCTGGGGGTTTGGGAGGCTTTTCTTGGGGCCTGTCATTCGGCACAACCAGATTCATCGGCATGACCGATACAGCCTAAAGATGTCCACAGTCTGACATCCTGGTTTGGTGCGGAGCCTCCCCGAGGAAATCCTCATGATCGGATGGCGGCAACGTCTGAGCGTCGGTCTCATGATGGTGGTGGCGAGCGTGTGGGCATCATCAGCAGCCGCCCAGTACGGCCCACTGCTTACTGGCGCCGGCCCCATTAATCGCTCGATCGCCGGGGCGTCGACGGCGCTCCCCCTTGATACGCTCGGGGCCTTTCTTTGGAATCCTGCCACGCTGACGGCATTGCCGAACTCGGCGGACATGGCACTTGAAGTCTTTATGCCTTATGCGTCGCTCTCATCCGAGGTCGATGCTGGAGCATTTGGGCCAGGTATGCCGCCAATGGATGTGGGGGGGCGGACTGCCAGCGAGAGTGGTGCGTTTCCCATTCCGAACTTCGGCTTCGTGTATCGGCCGGATGATTCGAGAATGTCGTACGGTGTTGGGCTGATGACGCTCGCGGGGTTTGGAGTGAACTATCCCGGTAGCCCAGAAAACCCCTTGGTGTCGCCACGCCCACCGCAGGGCTTTGGTGTCGGACCGATCTTCTCACAGTACATTTTGCTGCAGATCGCGCCCACGCTGGCCTACCAGTTGACAGATCAACTCTCGATCAGTTTCTCACCGCTCATCAATATCGCGTCGCTGGCGGTTGATCCCGGCATCCTTGCGGCCCCCGACATGCAGGGCGGGCAGCCTGTGTATCCCCCGCTGACCCACACGGGCTACCACTGGGGCGGCGGCTTCATGTTTGGCGCCTGGTACGAGACCGACTACGACATTGATTTTGGGATTTCGTACCGCAGTCTGCAGTCATTCGTTCCGTTTCAGTATGCGTCGAGCACCCCGAACGGCTCGCCTCGCACAATCAACTTCCTGGTCGATGCGCCACCGGTGCTCTCGATAGGAGCGGCCTACCGCGGCTTTGAACACTGGAAGTTTGCCTGCGATCTTCGCTACCTAAACTTTGAAGCGACGACTCCGTATTCGGCGTCTGGCTTCACGCCAGAGGGCGGTGTGCGAGGTCTTGATGTGGCCGACATGTTTGCTGTGGCCACGGGTGCCGAGTACAGCTACTCCGAGGCCACTCGGCTGCGGATTGGCTACTCCTACAACACGAAGCCGATCGGTGAGGATCAGGCCTTTGCGAATGTCGCTTCCCCCTTCGTGATGCAGCAGGCGGTCACGCTCGGCGGCACGTACGACATCTCTGATCGCTTCAATGTGTCGGTGGCCTATGCCCACTTCTTCACCGGAAGCGTGAGTGGCCCCTGGCAAACGCCTCGTGGCCCCATTCCTGGCACCAACGTGACATCGGAACTCTCTGCTGACGGCATCGATGTGGGCGTTGGCTTTAAGTACTGATCTGTTTAGGTCGCAGAGCAGGGGGTTGCTGGGCTATCCTACGCATCGAGTAATCAGCGTTTTGTAGGGGGATACGCGATGCAGGGACTGCTCTCAGTTCTTCGGTCAGTTGGGCCAGCGATCATTGTGGCAGCCGTGGTCTGTGGACCTGGCAGCATGCTGATGAGCTCCAAGACGGGAGCAATCTACGGCTACTCCATGCTCTGGGTGGTGGTCTCCGCGGCTGCCTTGATGTGGGGCATGATCGTGCTCTCGGCACGGCTTGGGGTTGTGTTTGAGCGAACACTCCTTGGCGAGGTTGCCGCCCGTTTGGGGCGAGGTGTTGCTGCGTTCGTGGGGCTTTGCCTGTTTCTCGTCGTGGTAGGTTTTCAGGTCAGCAACAACATCGCTGTGGTGGCCGCCTTGCAGGCCTTTGGGCTGCCGCTGGGCAGCGACGGCTCTCCGCTGATGCCTGTGGCAGTGCTGCTGGCGGTCAATGCCTTTGTGATCGCGGTGATTTACCGATTCAGCAATCTCTACAAGCCGGTCGAGAAACTCCTGAAGGGCATCGTGCTGGTCGTGGTCTGCTCGTTCCTGGTGAACTTCGTGTTGGCTAGGCCAGACGTTGCCGCCATGCTGCGAGGGCTGATTCCATCGCCGCCCGAAGGTGGCTTTGCGATGCTGCTCTCACCGAAGGCGGATGCAAATGTGACGGTGCTGCAGGCCCTAGTGGCAACGACCTTTTCTGTGGCAGGAGCCTTCTACCAGGCCTACAACGTGCGGGCCCGTGGCTGGGGGATCGCTGATGCACGCAAGGGCATGGTCGACTCTCTCGCCGGCATCATGGTGCTCGGCGGTGTTTCGGTGATCCTGATGAGCACAGCGGCTGCGGCGCTGCATGGTACGGATGTCGATCCCGCCACGCTCACCAACGTCAGCGATGTCGCCCGGCAGTTTGAGCCGCTGTTTGGCCGTTATGCCACCCTCGTCTTCAGCACCGGCATCTTTGCTGGTGGCTTTGGGGCCTTCATGGTCAACGCGTTGATCGGCGGCAACATGCTTGCTGACGGCTTTGGCTTTGGAGAAACGATGAATGACCGCGGCACGAAGCATGCGACGGTGGCCGCTCTACTGATCGCTATGGGGATTGCGATTGGCTGCCAGCTGATGGGCATCAAGCCTGTTGCTGCGATTACAGTCGCCCAGGCATCGACCGTGCTGGGACTGCCCGCACTCGCAGCCACGCTGCTCTATCTGGCGACCCGGCCGGAACTTTCGGGGGCCAGGAAGATTCCCCGCTGGATGCTCGTGATGGCGTCACTAGGCCTGGTGGTGACCACGCTTTTGACCGCCCGAACGGTGCTCAAACTCGTGGCCACCTTTGCTGGCTGATTCCTTGGGGGGAGACGCCCTACTTGTAGAGCTGCTCATGCATCTTCTTGAGCTGCTTGGCAGGGATTTTGATCTCAGCCCGGTCGTAGGTGACCAGTCCGTTGATCTCGCCTTCCACATCGCTGGTCTGGGTGTAGACGCCAGCAGCGATGCCTCGGCCTTTGAGCTCGACAAGCCGCCGAATCGATTCGCGGTACCGCTCGAGGTACTCAGCCTTGTTCTTAGGGAGTCCGCCGTAGCCCCAGTTTCGCGTTGAGTTGTCCCAGAGGTGACCCTGGACCGGAAGGCCATGGCCGCCAAACTCACCGACCACCTTGATGAACTCGTCGAAGCGACCGTTGGTGTCGAGGTGGAAGGGGAAACCAGGATGGGGGTAACGATGCTCGTCCACGATATGGCCGGCAGGCCAGAAGTTGCCACCGCTGGCAATGTTGACGATGCGTGATGGGTCACGAGCGACCGTCCACTCGCCCACCTCAACGGTCCGGTGCTGGCCCCATGCTTCGTTGAAGGGAACCCAGACCGCGATGCTCGGATGCGTGTCGAGCTGAGTGATCATCGTGTTGAGCTCGTCCATGAACTGAGCACGGGCTTCCTCGGGCCACTCGACGTCGGTTGGATTCGGATCGAGACGGGTCCATGGTGGGTTAGGGAAGCCAGCCACCTGGTCCTGCCAGAGAAGCATGCCAATCTGATCGCAGTAGGCATAGAACCGCCTCGGCTCCACCTTGATGTGCTTGCGGATCATGTTGAAGCCAGCGGCCTTGAGGTAGTCGACATCCCAACGCATCGCCTCGTCAGACGGAGGTGTGAGGAGGCCGTCGGGCCACCAGCCTTGGTCGAGAGGGCCGAAGTGGAAAATCGGTTCGCCATTGAGGGTCAACCGCCAGTGGCCTTCGGCGTCTTGCTCTCGGCCAACTTCACGGATGCCGAAGTAACTTGTCACGCGATCGTCACCGACGCGGATGGTGAGGTCGTAGAGTGTGGGGGAATCCGGACTCCAGAGCTTGGGCTCGGGGATTGTTAGCTGGATTGACTCGCCTGCTGTCGCTGCCTCAGCGACAGCAACCGTTTTGCCATTGAGCGCTGCGGCGATCTCGACTTCCTGCTGCGGACCTTCCACATCGAGCGTGAGGGTCACCGTGCCATCACAGCGGGTGTCGATGCCGATGTCGCGGAGGTAGGTCTGGGGCACCTGCTCAAGCCAGACGGTGCCATAGATCCCAGAGACTTGGGTGTAGAAGATGCCGTGGGGCCGGACGTTCTGCTTGCCTCGCAGCTGGTAATCGCCGGTGGCATCTTCCACGCGAACGATCAGCTCACTCAAGCCGTTTTCCGCAGCGGCCAGAGCGTCGGTAATGTCGAAAGCAAACGGCAGATTGCCACCAACATGGCTGCCGATGTGGACGCCGTTGAGCCATGCCTTCATCGCGTAGTCGCAGGCTTCGAAATGCAGCAGCGTGCGATGAGCAGCGGACGGGGTGGCGGTGAATGTCTTGGAATACCAGAGGGCTTGGTCGTCGTGCAGCAGCCGTTGCACCCCAGAGAGCTTCGATTCCACTGCGAATGGGACGAGAATGTCCCCATCCCATTCCTTCGCAGCATCAGCGCTGATCGGGGTGATCGCATAGTTCCAGGTGCCGTTGAGATTGGTCCAGTTCTCCCGCACAAGCTGCGGCCGGGGATACTCCCGCCAGGCATTCTCGGGAGTGACCTTCTCGCCCCATGCGGTGATCAGCTCCGAGACGAACGGCTGTTCAGGCCGCTTGGGCTTTGGCAGTTTTGGCACAGCAGCAGCGTCAACGATGTGGACGTCGATCGACTGCCCACCGCCGGTCTGGCGACAGTGGACCGCGATCAGGTTCTCGCCGGCTTTCAGCAGCTTGGCCGCGGCCGTATCGAGCTTGTGGAGCTGAAACTCGGTGATGAAGCCTGCGAAAGTCGCGGCTTTCTCACCGTTGATAAACACGTCAGCATCTTCGTCGTGATGGATCAGCAGGGCGGGCTCGGCAGGCACGGCGTCGAGGGTGATGGTCCGTCGCAGCCAGATCTCCGGCGTATACCAGGTGGTGCTGACACGGGACCCCGGTGTAGAGGGATCACCGAAGCCGCCGAAGCCGGTTTTCCATCCTGAAGCGTCGAACCCAGGCTTTTCCCAGCCGGCGTCGGGAGCTTTTGTCGTGTACTGCCAGGCAGGGTCGGCAAACTCGGCGCGAGTCTCGCAGGCAACGGCGAAAGCTGCCGCAAGCAGCGCAGCAAAACAGAGCAGGTGGCGAACGGTCACGGCAGGCACCTCACGAGCATTGATACATCGGCTTCTCTCGACACGAGCAGTCTGTCCAGAAACCACTCGACAAGGGACGCGGCAGGTCGGCCGCAGCACGCGGCGGCTTCTCGACCGCAGTCACTCCCTGTCAGGATGATCTGCTGGGAGAGGTCACAACGCAACCGGCGCTGCTGCCGCTGCAGCTGTGACCGGAAAAGCCGACACGCGAAGCCCACGCCCGCCGGCAGCGTGTTCAATCGCGGTAGCAATCGCTGGAGCATCTGCCACAGGAACGAGCTGGATCGTACTGCCGCCAAACCCCCCTCCCATCATCCGCGATCCACGGATGCCCATGCCGTTGGCAATCTCCACAAGAGTGTTGAGCTCGTCACAGCTGACCTCGAAGTCGTCTCGTAACGAGGCGTGGCTGGCGGCCATTAACCGAGCGGCTTCTTCAAGATGGTGCTCAGCCAACGCGGCTGCAAACTGTCGCGTTCGCTCAACTTCCGTGACCACATGCCGCGCCCGGCGGAAGATTCGCTCGCCAAGCTGCGTTTGGGCGGAAATCACCATCTCTGGGCTGGCCTCACGCAGACAACTGACCCCGAGTGTTTGGGCCGCAGCTTCACAGTCTGCGCGTCGCTTGGCGTATTCTCCGTCGGCGAGGGCATGCTTGACGCCACTGTCGACAACCACCATCGCCACACTGTCGGGCACAGGCGTGGGGCTGACTTCAAGCGACTGGCAGTCGATCAGCAGGGCGTGACCAGGCTGGCCCGCATTCACTGCAAGCTGATCCATGATGCCGCACGGCACCCCGGCATACCGATGCTCTGCTTGCTGGCAGAGCAGGGCGCGGTCACGGGCAGGAAGCCTGATGCCGAGTGCCTGTTCGATGATCACGGCCGTGGCGGCCTCAAAGGCAGCGCTGCTGCTGAGACCTGCTCCGGCGGGAAGGCTCGCATCAAAGGCGATCGCAAGGCCACCGGTCGCGTGGCCGGCCTGTTGGTAGCAGGCGAGCACACCGATTGGATAGTTCGCCCAGGCGGCTGGTCCAGACTGAGAGGCCAGAGCCGCAAGCGGAATCACCACCTCGTCTGCTCCTGGAAAGGAGGTGTGTAGGCGGATGACCGGTTCGTCGAGACGAGCAGCCGCAGCAAAGACACTGAGGTCGATGGCTGCTGGCAGCACCAGGCCTCCCTGATAGTCAACATGCTCACCAATCAGGTTGATTCGACCGGGAGCTGCAGCGAGAAACTCGACCTCCCGGCCGCACCAGGTATGCAGCTGGGCAGCGGTGGCTGCTGGCGTGGCCTGCATCACGGAGTGTCTCCGACGATCGCTGCAGCTGCTGGACGACCAGAAAACACGATGCGGATCGGTTCGCCATTCCAGTCAGGGCCTGGGTGGGAAACAAGCACAAAGCGGTCTGTGAGGACAGGTTCGTAGGCGTCGCCTGCGACGAGCGTGAGATCGAGCAGACGCTGCGGGAGGTAGGCCACCAGCGGTCGGCCACCCCGCTGGGAACCGTTCGTGTTCACCGTTGAGAAGGAGTCTTTCTCACGCAGCGGTGTGATGTCGAGCGTGAGCAGTAAACGACCGTCGGGTTGGGGCATTGTCTGCAAGGACTGGCTGTAGTTGAGAGGCCCGTCTGCCATCCGGGCTTCCCAGGCGGGGTCGCCGTAAAATGCAACCACGTCGCGATCAAAGCGGAGCCCCTCAAGTGGAACGGTGACCGGCTTGCCCTGCCTGGCCTGTTCCAGGTTGTAGATCAGGGCATGGCCGTTGGCGTGGAAGGCCTCGGTAAGCGTGTAGCGGCCAGGCTGTTCGACAAAGTAGTCGAGGCAGCCCCAGCCTGCGTAGCCAAACCAGGTGGGGACGGTGTAGCCCAGCATCTGGTGCACCCCTGCAGCGTTGAGAAACGCGAGGGCGAGTGCATCGGGGCCGTCAATGTGGCCGGCGAGGCAGTTGCCAATCGGTAGCCAGACCTTCGGGTTTTCGGAGTGAATCGGAAAACGATTGCCCGAGGTCTCAACACCAAAGAGCTGGCCAGCCTGGGAGCGAAACGTGCCGTTGCGATAGCGAAAGCCGATCTGCCAGCCCCGCTCCGTAGCATGGCCGGAGGTGACAAAAAGGTCCGTCTGCCCTGTTGAGAGGCGGGAGGCAATCGCTGCGGTCGTGTCTGTTTCCGTGAAGGCCCGCTCAGCTGGGGTGTCGCGAGGTTTGACCACCTTCAGGTTTGGCTCGAGTTCAGAGAACCAGACGCCCTCCCTGACGCGATCCATGGCGAGTTCCGTGCCGGAGGTGACTCGTTCGATTCGCAAGGGCTCGGCATGGGTGGCGATCGAGAGGGCGTTGGCCGCATCGAAGCCGGTAAGGATGCCCCACAGCGTGTCGGTGTAGGGATCGTCGTCGAGACTGCGGGTGAACTGATGCACCTTCGCCACGAAGTCGCGGCCTGCTTCTGCTGGCGTGGCCACGATGCAGGTGTAGGCGGGCATATGCTCGGTGAGGCCTTGGGCGACCTCGTCGACAGCGGTGTCGTACTCAAACACCAGCACGCCGCGAGCAGCATGCTTTGTGTGGAGGGCAGTGACGACCTGCTGCCAGGCAGGATCGCCTGCGGTCGCCTTTGAGATCACGATGGCGTAGTCGCAACCGTGCTGGTTGTTGTCAGGGCCTTTGTCGTCAGCGAATGCAGCACCCGTCAGCAGAAGAAGCACACCGCAGGCGGCCCTCAGAAAAGTCGGTCGGTGAGACATGAGAAGAAAAGCCAAAGGGGAGTGTGCGAGAGCGTCAGATGGAAAACGTCGAAACGTGAGGCCGTTAGAGCGTACGGTCGAACCAGTCGGCAAAGGCCATGATATCCAGCGGCATTGTCAGCCAGCCGTGGCCAGCATCGGGCACCTCTTTCAGGTGCACGGTGCAGCCGAGCTGCTCCGCCTTCTCGATAAACCTCTTTGACTGACTAAAGGGCACGAGTGTGTCGGCGTTGCCGTGGTGGATCAGCGTGGGAGGAAGACGCTCGCTGAGGTGGAGAATCGGGGAGAGGGCTTGCGAGGTTTCCTGCCATCGCGGCAGGTCAAGCGGTTCTTGCCGGAAGGCCTTGAGAAAACTCTTCGGCGGCTGGCCATCTCCGGCGAATTCGGTCGACCCGGTCAGGTCGGTCAGGTCGGTGACGGGATAGAAGATCGCCACCGACTGCACGCCGCTGCTTTCGCGAGCGACCGCATCCTCGGCATCGGCAGGTCCTGGTTCCCCGCGAGTTGCGAGCATCAGCGAGAGGTGGCCGCCGGCGCTGCCACCAGTCACCCCCAGCCGGTTCGGATCGATCCCGTAGTCCTTCGCATGAGCCCTGACAAACCGCACGCCACGCGAGACATCCTCAAAGATCTCACTAACGGAGGCATCGGGCTGGGAGAGATGGTAAACGGGAAACACCGTGTAGCCGTGTCGCAGCAGCGGAGCCGCGAGCCAGGGGCGGAAGGAGCCCGTGCCCGACTTCCAGCCACCGCTGACGACGAACACCACGCCAACTCCGTTGGGCTTGGCTGGCGAGACGACGTCGAGTGTGAGTTCGGTGCCGTTGCGTTCGCCGTAGACGACTCCACGAGTCCACTCGTACTTCGGATGGAAGTAGATCCAGGCAGCGGCGACAGCCGCGACGATGCCCATCGCAAGCGTGAGCATGATGATCGCACCCACAGCGAGGATGCCGCGGACACGGCGGACAGGTTTCGTGGACGGTGCTTCCATGCTGACGCGACTCCGGAGCGGTGCCGAGCAAAATATGCCAACTCACAACAGAACTC
>Ga0181601_10001287_pt1 | contig 21332 bp, 19 predicted proteins | sample 041ome_8_FD_133020 | JGI IMG/M metagenome (GOLD analysis project Ga0181601, IMG submission 133020) | Coastal salt marsh microbial communities from the Groves Creek Marsh, Skidaway Island, Georgia - 041407BS metaG (megahit assembly) | ecosystem: Environmental > Aquatic > Marine > Intertidal zone...
ATTTATTTTCTGCCGTAACAACAGGTAGTTTGGTGAACGCGGCCACTTCAGCGGCAAATTTTTCAGCAAAGCCCGGCTTGGCGTTCAAGCCCGTTCCAACCGCAGTGCCGCCTTGTGCCAGGGCATAAAGGCGCGGCAAGGACTGTTCAACGCGCTCAATGCCATAGCGTATTTGGGTCGCATATCCCGAAAATTCTTGTCCTAGAGTGAGCGGGGTTGCGTCTTGAAGATGGGTGCGGCCAATTTTTACGATGTCTTGCCATGCCGCCACTTTGGCCTCGAGAGCCTCGAGCAGGTGGCGCAGGGACGGGACCAGAACATGCGCAACTTGTTCCGCCGCGGCGATATGCATGGCGGTCGGAAATGTATCATTCGATGATTGACTGCGATTGCAATGATCATTGGGGTGCACGGGGTCTTTAGAGCCCATGGTTCCGCCCAATAATTCGATGGCGCGGTTTGAAATAACCTCATTGGCGTTCATATTGCTTTGTGTACCTGAGCCGGTCTGCCAAACGACGAGCGGAAAATGGTCATCGAGCGTGCCATCAGCAACTTCTGCTGCGGCTTTCTCAATGGCATTGGCGAGCGCGGGCTCTAGATTATCGAGCTGAACATTAGCGCGGGCGGCGGCCAACTTCACAATGCCCAAAGCGCGGATCAACGGCTTTGGCATGGTCTCGCCCCCGATTTTGAAATTGCCGAGCGAACGCTGTGTTTGTGCGCCCCAATATTTATCGGCGGCGACTTCAAGGGGTCCGAAACTATCGGTCTCAGTGCGCGTATTACTCATCATGTCCTCATTTTTGCCAAGAAATTAAAAACTGGTTTCGATCGACTTTATTTATTGCGGAAACTATCAATGCTCACAATATTATCGCCATTGGTTGGTTCGTTTTCGAGTGGGTCACCCGCGTCGCTATTTGTTTTCGGCCCCTTATCCATCGGCGCGTCGCTGTCGATATGCGCCAACTCCTCTTCCTCAAAATGCTCAGCATCCTCGCCGTCGAGCGCGTCTGCAGCTGGACTAGAGAAGCGCAAGCCAAACTCAACCTGCGGGTCGAAGAAGCTGATAATCGAGTCAAAGGGAATAGCCAGTCGCTCTGGAATTTGGTTGAAACTCAGTTCCACGGAAAATCCGGTCTCGGTTACGACGAGGTCGCGAAATTGGTGCTGCAAGACAATGGTCATGGCGGTCGGGTGGGCGGCGCGTAATCGATCGGCCATGCCAACGCCGTCGAAATTTGTATCAAAGGTAATGAAAAAATGATGCGCCCCAGGAAGGCCCTCCCGAGCCACACGCCGCAACGCGTCGCGGATCACCGAGCGCATCGCGGTCTCGGTGAGCGTGTCATAATGCATTAAATCATCAACCATAATATTTCCGATATCTCCTGATTCATTGCACGTCGCGAGGGCACCAAACGGTGTCGGTTGAATGCTTGCGACCGGGTTTTACCATATTCCAGCCTGAACAGAATAGGGTTGTGACATGATTCACATGCGCTTTCCTAGATCAGCCCGCAATCAGCTCGCGGTGCAGCCGATCAGCCGCTGGCGGCATTGAGCCCCAATTAGCCCCATCTAGCAACTGAGCTTGCACGTCGCGCCCGCCCTTCATGTGCGTCGCGCAGGGTATGGGCGTTTTGGGTTGTGTAAAGCTGTGTTGGGCATCATTCAAAATCAGGCGGTAAGTCAATAGGTGGCTTCTGTTGCCAGGTGCCACCCAAACCCCGCCCAAACCTGCGACGGTTTGGGGCTTAAAGTGAAGTCACGCGCTGACTAGGCAGCGAGCGATACTTCCGCGTAGTTGTCGTTTGCAACTATCAAAATGGCCCGATAACGATGGTACCATGCCGAGCGACGGTTCCTACCTTTACGCCCTCGTCGATCCTATTTCGCCCCCATAAATGGTGGAGGCGCCGGGTACCGCCCCCGGGTCCGAATGGTTTATTGCGCAGGCCGTTTATCGCCATAGCCGGACAAGCCGGCACGCATAGTGTAGCACAGCTCAAGGGCCCGATGATAGGGGATAAAGCTGTGAGTTGTGCGCGGCGCGTGTTGCTTTGCATCTGGAGGCCGGGCGGCGAATCTGGATAATAGGGCTATGCAAACCTATCTTGATTTACTCGCCCATGTTTTGGAAAACGGTGTCGACCGAAATGATCGCACGGGGACAGGCACCCGCAGCGTGTTCGGCTATCAAATGCGCTTCGATCTGGCGTCTGGCTTTCCGCTTCTGACAACTAAAAAACTGCATTTGAAGTCGATAATTCATGAATTGCTGTGGTTCCTGACCGGCGACACGAATATTGCTTATCTCAAAGATCATGGTGTGTCGATTTGGGATGAATGGGCGGATGCCGATGGCAATTTGGGCCCGGTCTATGGCCATCAGTGGCGGAGTTGGCCCAATGGGTCTGGCGGGACTGTCGATCAAATTGTTGAGCTGGTGAACAGCTTAAAGCAAAACCCAGATTCGCGGCGCCATATTGTCACGGCGTGGAACCCGGCTGATATTCCTTCCATGGCCTTACCCCCCTGTCACTGCTTATTCCAATTTTATGTCGCGCCCTCCTTGGAGGGTCGGCCCCGCTTGTCGTGCCAGCTCTATCAGCGCTCCGCCGATATTTTTCTTGGCGTGCCTTTTAATATCGCGTCTTACGCGCTGTTGACCCAAATGATGGCGCAAGTGTGCGGGTATGTGGCTGGCGAGTTTATTCACACATTGGGCGATGCGCATCTCTATCATAATCATTTTGATCAAGCGCGGCTGCAATTGACCCGTCAACCGGGGCCACCGCCGGTGATGCAAATTAATCCCGAGGTGAGCGATCTCTTTGCGTTTCGGTTCGAGGATTTCTCGTTGCACGATTATCACGCGCAAGCGCATATCCCGGCTCCGGTGGCCGTCTAGCCGTGCTGAAACTTCAAATGGTCGTCGCCGTTGCCGAAAATGGCGTGATCGGTGCCAAGGGCGATATGCCATGGCGTTTATCGAGCGATTTGCAACATTTCAAGAAACTGACGCTGGGGCATACGGTGCTGATGGGGCGCAAAACGTTTCAGTCGATCGGCCGCGCCTTGCCGGGGCGACGCAATATTGTTCTCACCCGCGATCGAGACTTTGTGGCGCCCGATGTCGATGTGTTTGAGGACCCGCAGACTGCATTGGCATCGTGCAAGGCGGAGGGGGTGATGGTGATCGGGGGCGGTGAAATTTATCGTATGTTTGAACCGTTTGCGGATACCATCCACCTCACCCGCGTTCACGCGCAGCCTGACGGCGATACATTTTTTGAATTATCGGAGCCGGACGCATGGGTTGAGCTTAGCGCGGAGCGTCATCCGGCTGGCCCGCGGGATAGCGTCGAATTTAGTTTCGTTACGCTGAAGCGCCGGGATGATGTGGCCTAGATCGGACTAAAATTGCCCGTCCGGCAACACCAAGGCCTGTCCAACCCAAACCGATCCATCGGGTTTAACCTGCATTAAGGGCGGCCCGTAAAGTTGATAGCCTTCTTGGATGGCGTCCGACACGCGTTGGCAAAACGCCGCATCATCGGGCCCGGTCAGAAGGCGATAGGCTTTGCGAGAAGGTGTGTCTGACATTACTTTCCTCTTTGCTTTCCTCTTTTTTTTAGAAATGTGACGTGCCGAGATTTAGGCGGACCGATCGGCAAGCGCTTTTTGGGTGGCCTCACTTAAGGATTGGAAAGCCTGCGATAGGGCGCCATTGGCGTTTTCCGCTCCGTCCTTATCAAAAATTGTGCCTCCCGCGGCAATGGCCTGTTGTAAATGCGGGTCTAACGGCAGGCGCGCTAAGGAGACGAGCTGGGCTAATTGCGGATCATTGGCGAGGTCTAGTGTGCCAAAAGGGGCAATCTCTTGGCCGTTTTCCAGTTGCATATAGGCCATATTTTCAACAAGTCCGAGAACCGGCGTGTTGACCCGTTGAAACATCGCCATGGCGCGTCGCACGTCCGCCAAAGCGAGCGCGTGCGGGGTGGTGACAATAATCGCACCATCGACCGGAAAGCGTTGGGCCATAGTCAGTTGAATATCACCCGTGCCCGGCGGCATATCGATCACCAATATGTCAAGTTCCGGCCAGTCGACGTCATTCACCAATTGCAAAAGCGCCGCTTGAACCATCGGCCCCCGCCAGATCATGGCCTGATCGGGCGGGATCATATAGCCGATCGACATGGTGGCGATCCCGGCGCATTCGATGGGGAGCAATTTTTTATTATCCGTCACCTCTGGTTTTTCGGTCACATTAAAAAGCGAGGGGAGGGATGGGCCATATATATCGGCGTCGAGCAACCCCACAGACGCGCCTGTCCGCGACAGCGCTAGGGCCAAATTCGCCGCGACGGTTGATTTGCCGACCCCCCCTTTGCCGCTCGCCACAGCAATAACCGATTTAATCCGCGAGAAAATGGCGGGGGTTTCAAAAGCGGCAACTTCTTTTTGCGAGCCGGAATTTGGCGCCTCGGGCGAGGCCGTGCTCGAGGGCGCATTGGCGCTTTGGGGGGCGGACCCCGACTTCTCAGCCGTCATAACGACGGTTACCGACAAAACGCCGGGCACGCTGCGAACAGCCTTTTCCACCGCGCTCTGGAGGGGTTTCATCGCCTCGCGGGCTATGCCGGCTATGTCGAGGGTGACGCCAATATTGCCGTCCCGCATGACAATGCCTTGCAGGCGCCCTTTAGCGACAATATCGCCATCAAAACGTGCATCGGGGTCTTGAACGCTTGCCAGTGCAAGGCGGATGTCAGCTTCGGTCAAGGGTGTTGATGGCATTTTGGAAAATCCTCTCATTTGGGCAGGGACAGTGGTTTAACCGACAGGTGATCCACGTCAAGGCTTGAAAAACAGGCGCCCAGTGCCCACATCATATACACAGACTAAACATAGCTTCGCAAGGGCCGCTCGGCTTGTGCCAAAAGGACACGCTTGGCGATTACGCAAAGCTCAGCCATAGTACACCCCAAGTGGGAATGTGACGCGCCCCCAGACGGGCGAAAAAGAACCACGCGAGTTTCCGAATAATTGGAAATGCGAACAGGACGAGGAGAACAGAGCGATGCCATGGGATAATAATGATGGAAATAATCGCGGGCCATGGGGGAGTGGTCCGAGGCGTCCATCCGGGCCACAAGAGCCCGATATTGATGAAGTCATCCGTAAAGCCCAGCAACGCATGAAAGATGCCTTCCCATCCGGTTTTGGCGGTGGCTCCGGCCTGTTTGTGGTTCTTGCGATCTTGCTGACGATTTGGGGGTTGAGCGGCTTTTATCGCGTGCAGGCCGATGAGCAAGGGGTTGTTTTACGCTTTGGTAAATTCGTATCGCAAACCTCGCCAGGTCTGAATTATCACCTGCCTTGGCCGATCGAAACGGTTTACACGCCGAAAGTAACAACGGTGAACCGTGCCGATATTGGAATGCGGGGATCAATTGATGATCGTCGTCGCGGGCCGGCTGTGGTGCGCGATGTTCCCGAAGAGAGCCTGATGTTAACGGGCGATGAAAATATCGTCGATGTCGATTTTTCAGTGTTTTGGGTGATCACCGACGCCTCAAAATTTTTGTTCAACATTGAAGACGCCGAGGGCACGGTGAAAGCTGTGGCCGAAAGCACCATGCGGGAAATCATTGGCCAAAACAATATTCAGCCCATTTTGACAGAGCAGCGCCAACGCAACGAGGATATGGTCAAGGATCTGATGCAGGCGACGCTCGATAGCTATGGCGCGGGCATCGGGATTACACAGGTGAAAATGCAAAAGGTCGATCCGCCAGCAGCGGTGATCGATGCGTTCCGTGATGTGCAAGCGGCCCGTGCGGACCAAGAGCGCGCCCGTAACGAAGCAAACAGCTATTCAAACCGGGTCGTCCCGGAGGCGCAAGGTGAAGCGTTTCGGATCCGTCGCGAGGCAGAAGCCTATCGGGAGCAAACAGTCGCCGAAGCCGATGGTGAAGCGTCTCGATTTGCAGCTATTTTGAACGAATATCAAAACGCCGAAGGCGTAACGCGCCAACGCATGTTTCTCGAGACCATTGAGCGGGTTTTGGGGAACTCAAGTACAATTGTGATTGATCAACAAGGTGGCTCGGGTGTTGTGCCCTATTTGCCGCTTGATCAGTTGAACCGTCAGAAGAAGGAGGCTCAATAATGCGTAGCGCTGGATTAATTGGGCTGATTGTCGCGGTTGTTATCGGGGTGCTGGGGTCGGCCTCCGTGTTTACCGTTCAGCAAACACAGCAGGCACTCGTTTTACAATTTGGTGACCCGCGTGCGGTCGTCACCGAGCCCGGCCTGCACTTCAAAACACCTTTTGTGCAAAATGTGATTTATCTCGATAAACGTATTTTGGCGCTCGATAGTGCGGCCGAAGAGTTGATTGCATCGGATCAAAAGCGATTAGTGGTGGATGCCTTCACGCGGTATCGCATTGTGGATCCGCTTCAATTCTATAAATCGCTGCAAAACCAGAACAGAGCCCAGTCGCGTTTGGCGGCCGTGGTGTCGTCGTCCATGCGGGCGGTTTTGGGGGCCGAAGAGTTTGAGGCGGTGGTGCGCGATAAGAGGGCCGAGCTGATGACCCGAATTCGCGCCCGCGTCAACGAACAGGCCAAAGATTTTGGTATCGAAATTGTGGATGTCCGCATTCGGCGCGCCGATTTACCCGAGGCTAACTCGCAGGCGATTTACCGACGGATGCAGACAGAGCGTGAGCAAGAAGCCGCCGAGTTCCGGGCGCGGGGGCAAGAGGTTTCGCGCTCTATCCGTGCCGAAGCTGATAAGCGTGTGACGGTTCTCTTGGCCGAAGCTACCCGGGATAGTGAAGTGATACGTGGTCAGGGCGATGCCTGCCGAAACCGTGTTTTTGCAACCGTCTATGGTCAGGACCCCGATTTCTTTGCCTTCTATCGGTCAATGCAAGCCTATGAAAAAGCGCTCGAGGATAATGAGACCACGATGGTGCTGTCTCCGGATAGCGCGTTCTTCCAATTCTTGAAGGATCCGAATAGTGGTTTGTCGGCCCGTAAAAAAGGCGCGGTTGCGCCGAGCCGCAATGTCAATGTGACTAAAATTTTGAAAAGCGGAAAAAGCATTAGTAGCGCCTTATGCCCTGAAATAAAGCTTGAGGTGGCCAATGATGCGGATGCCGCTGATGCTGCCAAGGCGGCTAAGGCCGCGCAGTAAATTTTAGCGCTGTATGGCCGAGGGGCGAACAGGATGGACAAGGTGCTGCTCGCGGTCGGATTGGTTTTGGCGGTTGAGGGCACACTCTATGCCCTATTTCCGTCTTTTTTCAGATATATGGTGAAGGCGATTGAGACATTATCAGATTGGGAAATGCGTCGTTGGGGTGTGATTTCTCTGTCTTTGGGTGTCTTCTTTGTTTGGCTCGCAACGTAAGGTCATAAAATGCGCTATCTTTCTACATTCTTCTTTCTTGCTCTGAGTTTGACAACTCTCACATTATCATCGGCCATTGCACGGGGTGCACCGGAGAGCTTTGCCGATTTGGCGGAACGCTTGGCGCCGGCGGTGGTGAATATTTCAACGACGCAGACTGTCGACCGTTCCTCATCGCGCGACCGTGTGCCAGAACAATTTCGCGAATTTTTCGAGGAATTTCTGGATCGGATGCCCCAAGAGGCGCCCCCCGAGCATCAGAAAGTCTCGTCGCTTGGGTCAGGGTTTGTGATCGATCCCAAAGGGATTATTGTCACCAATAATCATGTGATTGAGGATGCTGATGAAATTGTCGTTAATTTCACCAATGGCGATAAATATGATGCCAAGGTCGTTGGCCGCGATCCGAAAACCGATTTAGCGGTTTTGAAAATTGAGGTCGATGGAAAAAAGAAATTTCCGTTTGTTAAGTTCGGGAAATCGGGTTCGGCCCGCGTCGGGGATTGGGTGATTGCCATTGGGAACCCCTTTGGGCTCGGTGGCTCGCTGAGCGCTGGCGTGATTTCAGCAATTAATCGCGACATTAATGCCGGCCCCTATGATAGCTTTATCCAAACTGATGCAGCAATTAACCGAGGCAATTCGGGCGGTCCTTTATTTAATCTCGATGGCGAGGTAATCGGCGTGAATTCGGCCATTATTTCGCCCTCCGGCGGATCGGTTGGAATTGGTTTTTCGATCCCCTCTGACTTGGTGCAGACGGTGATTGCGCAGCTGCAACAATATGGCGAAACCCGACGGGGGTGGTTGGGGGTTCGGATCCAGCAGGTCACGGATGAACTTGCCGAGACATTGGGTCTCAAAAAAGCCCAGGGCGCGCTGGTGTCCGAGGTCTCGAAGGGCGGCCCTGCTGAAAAAGGCGGCGTTGAAGTGGGCGATGTGATCATTCGTTTCGATGGCAAAAAAGTGGACGAAATGCGCGATCTCCCGCGGATCGTTGCGGAGACTGACATTGATAAGCGGGTTGCCGTCGACATTATGCGCGGGGGCAAAGAGAAAAAATTATTCATTGTAACGGGTCGCTTGGATGAGACGCCCGTGCTCGCGAAGGATGATGAAAAGCCATCCAGTGGCGCGCAAAAAGGGCCCGAAGTAATGGGCATGGCTTTGCGAGATTTAGATGATGCGGCGCGCAGTCGGTACAATATACCTGGTGATGTTACAGGGGCTTTAATTGTGTCAATCACCCCCAATTCAAATGCCGCCGAAGCCGGTGTGCGCCCGGGCGATGTGGTCACGAAGATCGGGCAAACCACGGTCACCTCGGTATCTGAGGGAACCAAGGCGCTCGAGGCTGCTCAGAAATCTGGTCAGAGCTCGGTTCTTCTTTTGCTACGAAACAGTTCTGGCCTGCGCTTCATCGCACTGAAACTGGGTGCGGATAAAGAGTAAGGGGCTGAAAATCCGGGGGATCTGCCGCCATCAAGCGGTTATGAACTCGGCCTTTTGGATACCTTGAACATACAGCAAGGCCGTCAGATCTCCGTGGTCAATTCGGATACTGGCGGCCTCTGCCACTGCGGGCTTGGCGCGGAAGGCGACCCCCATTCCCGCGAGCGCCAGCATCGCCAAATCATTTGAGCCGTCGCCCACAGCCATTGTTGCGGACAAAGGAATGGCTTTTTCTTGGCTGAGATGTTGCAAAATATCGGCCTTGGCGGATCGGCCCAAAATGGGTTCCTCGACCGTGCCCGCGAGTTTGCCATCGAGCAAAACAAGCCGGTTGCTTTGGGTGACATCAAAGCCAAGGCGCGCTGCCACACGCTCCGCAAAATAGGTAAACCCGCCGGAAACGAGGGCGCATAGGGCGCCTTGCGCTTTCAGGGTTGCGATTAATGTTGTGGCGCCGGGCATTAAGGTTACGCGCTCGCGGTAAATGGTCTCAAGGGCCTCCTCGGACAGCCCCGCGAGAAGCGATACGCGCTCTTTCAATGCAGGCTCAAAATCCAGCTCACCGCGCATCGCCCGTCGGGTTATGTCTTCAATTTGGGGTCGAATACCGATCAGCTCTGCCAGCTCATCGAGGCATTCTTGTTCGATAATGGTCGATTCCATATCGGCAACAAGGAGGGCGGCCCGTTGCGGCGCGCCGGAAACGACGATGATATCTGCCGCTAAATCGGGGAGGGCACGGCGAATATCGTCACGCAGCTTTGCCGCCGACGAAATGGGGCGGGACACGGTTAATTGAACCGCCTCGCCCTCGGCTAATATGCGCCATTCAGGAGTATCGCCGATCATTGCCGCAATGCGGGTCATATGGCTTTCGTGAATAGACGGTTTTTCTGGATTGCTAATAAGTGTAAGAGTGTGAGGCATGACAAGCTCGCGCGACAATATAATGGCTCCCATCCTTATTGCAGGCCCAACGGCGAGTGGCAAGTCGGCACTGGCAATGGCGCTGGCTGAGAAATTTTCCGGTGAGATCGTCAACGCCGATTCGATGCAGGTCTATCACGGGCTTCCTCTTTTGAGTGCCATTCCCTCGCCTGAAATGCAGGCCGCCATCGCGCATCATCTTTACGCCCATGTGAAGCCCAATGAGAGCTATAGCGTCGGTCGCTGGCTGGCCGATTTGGAAATGACCCTCCAGGATTTGCAGGCACGCGGGCGCCGCCCCATCATTATTGGAGGGACGGGGCTTTATTTTCGCGCGGCCGAGGCCGGTTTGGTCGATTTGCCGGATATTCCTTCCGAGATTAGGGCGGAGCTCGACCAGGATCTGGCGGGATCGGGTTTGAGCGGATTATATGCGCGCTTGCAGGAGCTCGACCCAGAATTGGCGGCGCGGCTTCACCCCCATGATCGTCAGCGCATCATGCGGGGGCTCGAAGTGGTGCGTGCGACGGGCAAGCCTTTAAGCGCTTGGCAAAAATCAGCCACTGCGCCAGCGCTCATTGGCGAGGCCATCCGATTATGTTTAATGCCGGATCGGGCCTGGCTCTATGCGCGGTGCGATGAACGTTTTGATATGATGGTGAGCATGGGGGCCCTTGAGGAAGTCGCGGCTTTTGAGACGGCTTATCCGAACGGGATGGGCCCCCGCAGAACCCTCGGTTATGAGGCGTTGAGCGCCGTTTTGGCGGGGCATATGGCGCTCGAACAAGCTATTGATCAGGCCAAAATGCAGACGCGTCGCTATGCGAAGCGGCAAATGACCTGGATTCGCAATCAGATGATTACGTGGAATAGGCTTTCAGAGAAAGATTATTACAATAACATGCCAAAAATATTATCAGAAATTTCAAAAAAAGGCTTGACCTGAGACCTGCGGGTGTTAAGTTGCCGGCGTTTTGGCACACTTTTTGTGAGGCTTGAGAACGGTTTTTTGAGGTTTTGGCCTCATCGAAGCGAAAAGATGAGGTCGAAACGAATAGATTAAATGCATGAGATAAAGAGATTTGAGATGTCCAAGGAAATGACGGGTGCGGAAATTATTGTTGAGGCTCTGAAGGATCAGGGGGTTGAGCATATTTTCGGCTATCCCGGCGGCGCGGTTTTGCCGATTTATGATGCCCTGTTCTCGCAAGAGGTGATTGAGCATATTCTCGTCCGCCATGAGCAAGGGGCAACCCATGCCGCAGAGGGATATGCGCGCTCCTCCGGTCGTCCAGGGGTTGTTTTGGTGACCTCAGGGCCAGGCGCGACCAATGCGGTTACGGGTCTAACCGATGCGTTGATGGACTCCATTCCAATGGTCTGTATCACCGGGCAGGTGCCAACGCATTTGATCGGGAGCGATGCCTTCCAAGAGGCCGATACGGTTGGCATTACGCGTCCATGCACCAAGCATAATTATTTAGTTCAGTCGGTTGACGATTTGGCGCGGATTATTCACGAGGCCTTTCACGTGGCGACAACGGGCCGCCCGGGCCCGGTTGTGATTGATATTCCGAAGGACATTCAATTTGGCACGGCAAGCTACACGCCTAAATCTGCGATCCGTCACAAAACCTATCACCCGCGGGTCAAGGGGGATGTCGACAAAATCCAGGCCGCCATCGATCTGATCGCCTCCGCGAAAAAGCCGATTTTCTATACCGGTGGCGGGGTGATTAATTCTGGCCCTCAAGCAAGCCTGCTTTTGCGCGAGTTTGTTCGGCTGACCGGATTTCCCATCACCTCAACCTTGATGGGTCTTGGGGCCTATCCTGCGAGCGACCCGCAATGGCTCGGCATGCTGGGCATGCATGGAACCTATGAAGCTAATTTGGCCATGCATGATTGCGACGTCATGATTAATATTGGCGCGCGTTTTGATGACCGGATCACGGGGCGCTTGGATGCGTTTTCGCCCAACTCGAAAAAAATTCATGTCGATATTGATCCTTCATCGATCAACAAAACAGTGATGGTGGATGTCGATATTATTGGCGATTGCGCCCATGTGTTGGAGGACATGATCCGGATCTATAAATCGCGGACAGTGACGCCAGATAAAAAAGCGCTGGAAGCATGGTGGCAGCAGATTGATATGTGGCGGGGCAAGCAATGCCTGAGCTATGCGCATGATCAAAAGATTATTAAGCCTCAATATGCCGTTGAACGTCTTTTTGAATTGACCAAAGGGCCCAACACATACATCACCACTGAAGTTGGTCAGCACCAAATGTGGGCGGCACAGTTTTACGGTTTCGAAGAGCCTAATCGGTGGATGACCTCGGGTGGCTTGGGAACAATGGGATATGGCTTGCCCGCCGCTGTTGGCGTTCAGGTGGCGCATCGTGACGCGCTGGTCATTGATGTGGCGGGTGAGGCATCGGTTTTGATGACCATGCAAGAAATATCAACCGCTGTTCAATATCGATTACCGATCAAAATTTTCATCCTGAACAATGAGTATATGGGGATGGTGCGTCAGTGGCAGGAATTGTTACATGGGGGCCGTTACTCGCACTCTTACTCAGAGGCATTGCCGGATTTTGTTAAGCTGGCGGAGGCCTATGGGGCGACCGGCCTACGCGCCGAGACGCCCGATGAGCTGGATGCGCAGATCAAGAAAATGATCGCAACGCCGGGGCCGGTTATTTTCGATTGTGTGGTGAGCAAGGAAGAAAATTGCTTCCCCATGATTCCCTCGGGAGCGGCGCATAATGAGATGATGTTAGGTGGAGACTCAGCGCGTATTGATGTTTCTGATGAAGGGCGAATGCTGGTTTAGGAAGAGCTGGTAAAGCGATCGGCTTTTGATTATAGAAGTCGAAATTATTGGAGATCAAAATGAGTGGGTCGGAAATATATAGTCACACGATTGCTATCCTCGTCGATAATGAGGCGGGGGTTTTGGCGCGCGTGATTGGCCTTTTTTCAGGTCGCGGCTACAATATTGATAGCCTCGCTGTTGCTGAAGTCGATGGGCAGTCGCATTTATCGCGGATTACCGTGGTTGCCTGTGGCACGCAAATGGTGCTTGAGCAGATTAAGGCGCAATTGGGTCGCTTGGTTCCAGTGCATCGTGTGGTCGATTTAACCCTTGAGGTTGAGAGCGTCGAACGCGAATTAGCCTTAATCAAAGTCTCGGGCTCTGGCGACAATCGGGTTGAAGCGTTGCGTTTGGCCGAGGCTTTTCGGGCCCGGGTGATCGATGCCACCCCCAAATCATTCGTATTTGAGCTGACGGGGCGTAAAGAAAAACTGGACGCCTTTATTGATTTAATGCGCCCGATTGGGCTACAGGAAGTGTCACGGACAGGGGTTGTCGCGATTTCGCGAGGACCTGACCCCCTTTAACGCGGTTTTCCGCCGCGCATAGCAACTCTACGACCGGAAGGAGAACAGGTCACATGAAGGTGTATTACGATAAAGACGCCGATCTTGAGCTTATCAAATCTAAAAAAGTAGCGATTGTCGGTTATGGCAGTCAGGGGCACGCGCATGCGCTGAACCTGCGGGACTCGGGTGTCACAGAGATTTGTGTTGCATTGCGCGAAGGGTCGCCCTCTGCAGCCAAGGCGCAAGGTGAAGGCTTAGAGGTCAAAACCGTTGCCGAGGCGGCAAAGTGGGCCGATATCATGATGATTTTGACGCCTGACGAATTGCAACGCGATATTTACAACGCGGATTTGCGGGACAATATGCAACAAGGCTCGGCGCTGATGTTTGCGCATGGCCTCTCCATTCATTTTGGCCTGATCGAACCACGCCCTGATATGGATGTGTTCATGGTGGCGCCGAAAGGGCCCGGTCATACCGTGCGCAGTGAATATGTCCGTGGGGGTGGGGTGCCTTGTTTGATGGCGGTTCACCAAGATGCTTCGGGCCAAGCGCATGCCTTGGCCATGTCCTATGCTGCTGCTGTCGGCGGTGGTCGCTCGGGCATTATTGAGACCAATTTCCGCGAAGAATGCGAGACGGATTTGTTCGGTGAACAGGCTGTTTTGTGCGGCGGTCTGGTGAGCCTCATTCAGGCAGGTTTTGAAACCTTGGTTGAAGCCGGTTATGCGCCCGAAATGGCTTATTTCGAGTGCTTGCATGAGGTGAAGCTGATTGTTGACCTGATTTACGAAGGTGGCATCGCGAATATGAATTACTCGATTTCCAATACGGCCGAGTTTGGTGAATATGTGACCGGGCCGCGCGTTGTAACGGCTGAGACGAAAGCCGAGATGAAGCGGGTTTTAGAGGATATTCAATCGGGCCGTTTTGTTGATCGCTGGATGCAAGGCGGACAAAGCGAAATCAAGGATATGCGCGTTAAATGTGCGAGCCACCCCATTGAAAAAGTGGGCAAGGAATTGCGCGAAATGATGCCGTGGATCACGGCCAATCGGTTGGTTGACCAGTCAAAAAACTAGGCCGGTTAGCGATCCCATTTTGTGATCGACTGAAAGCGCGCACGAAAGTGCGCGCTTTTTTTGTAATTTTCTTTACCTCTAGCTTTAGCAAATCTATTGTGCATTTTTGCAGTGTTTTAAATCAATAGAGAGATCAAGAGCAGAAATGGCTGAGGATCGCACCCATCACGCAGGTCTGGCGGATCGTCTGGATTGGGATGATTACCGTTTCTTTATGGCGGTGGCGACAGCAGGGAGCCTGTCTTCGGCGGCCCGCCAGCTTCATGTTAATACGACAACCGTTTTACGGCGGATTGCCAATTTGGAAGCGGGATTGGGTCTACGCCTATTCGAACGCCGCCGCAGTGGCTACAGCCTAACAGCGGATGGGGCTCAGTTAATGCAAGCGCTTGGGCCCGTTGAGCAGCGTCTGTCTTCGCTCAGTCGGGATCTGCGGGCCGGGCGCGACGACGCTCGGCAAATTGTGAAACTCGCCGCTGGCTCCACGCTCGCAAATGAAATCTTGGCGCCGGCCTGGCCTCGCTTTGTGGCGGGCTTTCCATCGATCCGCCTGGATATTGTGCCTGAACCGCCGGGTCTTACCGGCTCAGCTGGCCCAGCTGGTCCAGCCGGCCCAGCCATCCGCTCTCCGCATTTGCATGACGTCGATCTGGCTCTGCAATTGGTTCGCCCCACCCAGGGAGATATGTTGGTTCGCAAATTGGGGGATTTGAGTTATGGGCTCTATGCGCATCATCGCTATCTTGAAGAATATGGGGATCTGCGGTCAGATCTTGCGGGGCATCGTCTCATCGGCTTTCTCGAGACGGATGCGCCCTTGGGGCCGGTTTGGTGGATGTCGCGCATGGAGCGGGCGGGCGATGTGATTGCCCGCAGCGCGATTGCAGATGTCCGCGCCCGCGCCGTCGCCGCTGGCCTGGGTCTTGCCGCCTTGCCCGACTTAGTGGCGCGGCATTATCAGGGTCTCACCCGGCTAACCCCCCAGACCCCCCTTGCAGGCTTAGAAATCTGGCTTTTGGCGCGCAATGATATGGCGAAAATGCCGCATATCCGACGCGTGATGGATTTTGTGATCGATGAAGTGAAAGCTGCTGGCAATGTGGCGTTGGATTGAAAGAACCGCGAAAACGCGCTTGATTTAACTGCGAAGCTTCATTATCTATAGACCATTAAGTGAAAGTTTCGTGGATTATGCAAGAGTATAATAATCATCGCCAAAATGCGCACGCCATTGTGCGACGGGTTGCTGTTGTTCAGACACAGTGGCGCTTGACGGCGGCTTCACTTTTTCTTCTTGGTCTTACGTTGCTCCTTATTAGCCCCTGAGGCTGATTGCTTATGGTTTGTAGGCATCTTCTCAGGGGATTTCTTCATAACCAAGGAAAGCAGTTAATCTGGTGCCCAAGCACCGACATAGGATCAAGAATATGACACATGACATTATTAAAACCGGAAGTGAGGCGGATCGGGTCTTCATTTTCGATACGACTTTGCGTGATGGTGAGCAGTCCCCTGGCGCCTCCATGACATTGGAAGAAAAAATTCATATTGCTGAAGTGCTCGACCATATGGGCGTGGATGTCATTGAAGCGGGCTTCCCAATTGCGTCAAATGGCGACTTTGAAGCGGTGAGTGAAGTCGCAAAAAATGTGAAATCAGCGCAAGTATGTGGGTTAGCGCGCGCTGGCGCTAAGGATATTGATCGGGCGGGCGAAGCTTTGAAACATGCCGCCCAGCCGCGTATTCATACCTTCATCTCGACGAGCCCCGTGCATATGAAGCACAAATTGCAGATGCAGCCAGAAGACGTGCTGGCCGCCGTCAGCGCATCGGTTGAGCACGCCCGCAAATACACAGATAATGTGGAATGGTCGCCCGAGGATGCGACGCGCACAGATCGCGATTTCTTGTGCGCCACCGTCGAGGCGGCTATTCGCGCAGGCGCCACGACCATCAATATCCCCGACACGGTTGGCTATACCATTCCTCAAGAATATTTTGATTTGATCACAATGTTGCGCGAGCGCGTGCCCAACATTGATCGGGTTATTTTGTCGACCCATTGTCACGATGATTTGGGTTTGGCGGTTGCGAATTCTCTGGCTGGTGTTCAGGCTGGTGCGCGTCAGATCGAATGCACAATTAATGGCTTGGGTGAGCGCGCGGGCAATGCGGCGCTTGAAGAAATTGTCATGGCACTGAATGTGCGCGGCGATTTAATGCCGCAATGGACAAAAGTTCGGACCACTGAATTGGCCCGGGCGTCGCGCATTGTGTCATCGGCAACGTCCTTCCCAGTGCAATATAACAAAGCCATTATCGGGCAAAACGCCTTCGCGCATGAGAGCGGTATTCACCAAGATGGTATGCTGAAAAATAATCAGACCTACGAAATTATGACCCCTGAGAGTGTCGGAATTTCAAAAAGCGCTCTGGTCATGGGCAAGCATTCGGGACGCCATGCGTTTCGCGAGAAAATTAAGTCTTTGGGATATGAATTGTCCGACAATCAAATGCAGGTCGCCTTTGGCCGCTTTAAAGATCTGGCAGACAAGAAAAAGCATATTTTTGATGACGATATTTTGGCTTTAATTGATGACGAAGTTGCCAAAGGAACAGATAGCGTAAAATTGATATCATTGCGCGTGATTGCGGGCACGGAAGGGCCGCAAATTGCGCATCTGGTACTTGAAGTTGACGGCGAAACATCGGAAATTGAAACAACGGGTGATGGACCTGTGGATGCTGTGTTTAATGCGGTGAAAGCATTGGTGCCGCACTCTGCCGTTTTGCAAATATACCAGGTGCATGCGGTGACTGAGGGAACCGATGCCCAAGCCGAAGTGAGCGTGCGCTTATCGGAAAATGGTCGGTCGGTCACGGGCCGCGGCGCTGACACTGATACGCTGGTGGCATCGGTGCGTGCTTATGTGAGTGCGTTGAACCGATTAATGGTCAAACGTGAGAAAACGGCCCCAGCCGCCATCTCGCATGAGGCAGGAATATAAGACGCGCAGATGATGCGCGCAGATAAAGAGGGTTAGAATGCTAAATAGTCTGCTCGCAATGTTTTCTGCTGATATGGCGATCGATTTGGGGACGGCCAACACATTGGTTTATGTGAAGGGGCGGGGGATTGTCCTCAACGAGCCTTCGGTCGTCGCTATTCATGAACAAAATGGCCGCAATAAGGTCTTGGCAGTAGGAGATGATGCTAAAATGATGCTGGGTCGGACACCTGGCAGCATCCGCGCGATACGTCCTATGCGTGAAGGCGTGATTGCAGATTTTGATGTTACCGAAGAAATGATTAAGCATTTTATTCGTAAAGTGCATAATCGTCGTGCCTTCGCAAATCCTCAGATTATTGTCTGTGTCCCTTCGGGCGCCACAGCTGTGGAGCGTCGGGCGATCCAGGAGAGTGCGCTCTCGGCGGGGGCCCGACGAGTGTTCTTGATTGAGGAACCCATGGCGGCGGCTATTGGGGCGGGCTTACCTGTGACCGAGCCAACGGGGTCGATGGTCGTGGATATTGGCGGTGGAACCACGGAAGTGGCAGTTCTGTCGCTTGGCGGGATTGTCTATTCGCGATCGGTGCGCGTGGGGGGCGATAAAATGGATGAGGCGATTATCGCGCATATTCGTCGCCAACATAACCTGCTTCTCGGCGAGTCGTCTTCTGAACGGATTAAAAAAGAGGTCGGTGCCGCAAAAATTACGCCGGGCGCAAAACCTGTCGATATCAACATTAAAGGCCGTGATTTGATGAACGGTGTTCCGCGTGAGATCACCATATCACAACAAGAAATTGTCGAGGCGCTGTCGGAACCGATCGCGTCCATCGTCGAGGGCGTGCGACTTGCTCTAGAATCGACGCCACCTGAATTGGCGGCTGATATTGTTGAGAAGGGTATTATGATGACCGGTGGCGGTGCCTTGCTGTCGAATTTAGATTTGGTTTTACGCGAGGCGACGGGCTTGCCCGTTAGCATTGCCGAGGAGCCGCTCTCCTGTGTGGCTTTGGGTACGGGGCGCGCGCTCGAGCATATTAAAACGATGAAGAACGTCTTGTCGACGGCGTACTAAGGGGCGTTATGGCGCGATCCTCGCAATTTGGTGGTGGTCAGCGCACGGTCATAAGTGCTGCAGGGGTCGCGGGGATCTGTGCCGGCATTGCTTTGATACTCTTACTCATTTTACCAGGTGATGCGCCGGCGGTGAGAAATGTGCAACGGGCGGTTGCGGTGATTTTTACACCCATTATTGAGCTTGCTTCGTTGCCAGGTCGGGCCATTGATGGTGCCAGCGACTATTTTGCGGGTCGGGCCGCTTTGCAGGCTGAGAATGCGACGCTCAAACAAGAAAATGAAAAATTGCGGTTAGCCACACAATTTATCTCGCAACAAAAATTCGAGAATGAACAATTGCGCTCCTTATTGGAAATGGAGCTAGCCAGTGAGCTGGCTTTTCAAGGCGCAGAGGTGTTGGCCGATCTGTCTAGCCCGTTTTCGAAAACAGTTCTCGTGGGTGCGGGGGTTAAAGACGGCGTTGAAATGGGGCAAGCCGTGCTGGCCTCTGAGGGGTTTTATGGGCGCATTATTGCTGTTGGCTCTCAATCCAGCCGTGTTTTGCTGGCCTCGGATTTGAATAGTCACATTCCCGTTGTTGTGGGGAATACGCATATTCGCGCGATTTTGACAGGGGCGAGTGATGATGACCCGATCTTGCACTATGTGATGCAGGATGCCGAAATTGCTGTCGGGGATGTTGTTTACACGTCGGGAGATGGGGGGCAAATTCCCTCGGGCCTTCTCGTGGGTTATGTGTCGGCAGCAGAGGCCGATAATCTTCGGGTGAGCCTCGCACAACGTAATAATGCCGCCGATTTTGTCCGTATCCTTCGAAAATCTGTTCCTCTCGCTCCGGAGCGTGACGTGGGTTCAGTGGCGGATGAAGACGGGCCGAGTTCAGATGGTCGTGGTGTGAGCGGCGACCAGAGCGGACCTTAGCCATGGTGCGCTATTTCGATCTCACCCACGTCATGATATCGGTTTTATTCTTAACCGCGCTGAGCCTTGGCAAAACACCGGATAGTTGGCTCGGATCGTTGGACTTAAGCATCCCCTTTATTTTGTTGTTTTTCTGGGCACTGTTTGAAGAGGATATCGGCCTGCCCTATGTGCCTTTTGTGCTGGGCTTTGCTCAAGATGCGTTGACGGGTACCCCGTTTGGTCTATGGCCTGCCGTTTTTATGATCTTTTACATTCTGTGCCTAGGCCAAGTCACGGTCTTACGGACGGTAGGGACAGGCACTTTATGGCTTTCTTTTATTTTACTCTCGGGCGTCACCTATCTCGGGATTATGGGTTTGGTTGCCGTGATGGATGATGTTGACGTGAGCCTTTCGGGAATGATTTGGATGGTTCTCACCTCATGGGCGGCCTTTCCCATTTTGGCTATTCCGCTTCGACACTATCTGAGTGAGGAAGAATTGGGACGGTTCTAGTTATGCTCCGAAATCGCCAGACTTATACGGATATTTTCAATCGTCGCTCGCTAATTTTGGGATTGGGTCAAGTTGGGTTGTTAGGCCTATTGGCGGGGCGGCTGCAATATTTACAAATTGCGCAAGGCGATAAATATGTCACGTTGGCGGAAGATAACCGCGTGAACATTGAGCCGCTGGCCAGTCCTCGGGGGCGGCTACTCGACCGGGCGGGCCGCGTTTTGGCGCGCGATGATCAGAGTTTTCAAATTATTCTCATCCCTGAGCAAGTTGAAAGCATCGACCACGCGCTCGACCAAATTTCGAAAATTGTTCCCGTGAGCGCTGCTTTGCGGCGGGATGTCTTACGACGCGTCAAGCGGGCGCGACGCTTTCAGCCAATCACCGTGGTGGATAATGTGGATTGGAATAGTTTTGCGCGGGCCTCGCTCAATGAGCCGCTTCTCGACGGGATTGTTGCCACTGTGGGCGATAAGCGGATCTATCCGGAGGGGCCTGCCGTGGCACATTATACCGGTTATGTCGGTCGGGAAGGAAAACGCGATGAACGGGCGCGCGCCTATCCTTTTTCGGGCCGGTCGGGGCTGGAAAAATTATATGAAGAACAGTTAAAGGGCCGCCCCGGAGATCGTCGTGTTGAGGTGAATGTTATGGGGCGCACCATCCGGGAGCTTGAGCGCAATAAGGGGACGCCGGGCGAGAACGTGGTCTTAGCACTGGATCGCGATGTTCAGCAGGTCGCCTATGATGCTCTAAACGGCCGCAGCGGCAGCGTCGTGATGGTCGATTGTGTGACGGGAGAAATTTATTGTCTCGTCTCGGCACCCTCTTTTGACCCCAATGCCATGGCTGTCGGGATCGATAATCAAACCTGGCAAACCCTCACAGAAGATGAGAAAAAGCCGCTTATGAATAAGGCTTTAGCCGGCCTCTATGCGCCAGGCTCAACGTTTAAAATGATTGTTGCTCTGGCGGCGCTGCAAGCCGGCGTCGCAACCCCGGCCACACGTCGTCAATGCACGGGGCATTATGAGTTCGGCGACCGCCGGTTCCATTGCTGGGAGAAAGACGGACATGGTTGGCTCGATATGGAGCAGGCGATTGCCCATTCGTGTGACGTGTATTTTTATGATTTGGCTTTGCAAACGGGCATTGATGCTATTCACGATATGGCCAAGAAATTTGGGTTTGGTGAGGCGCTGGGCCTGGGTCTCGAAGGCGAGAAAAAAGGCGTCATGCCTAATCGCGATTGGAAGCGGGCCAATTTCGATACGCGCTGGGAGCCCGGAGAAACTCTGATTACGGGTATCGGGCAGGGCTATATTCTAACCTCGCCCGCACAATTGGCATTAATGGTGGCGCGCATCGCCTCGGGTCACAAAGTGATCCCTCAGCTTAAGCGAGCATCACAAGACGTTACGTTTGAGCCGCTGGATATTCCTGAGGAGCATTTAGCTGTTGTCCGCCGTGGGATGAACGCAGTGATGAATGTTGCAGGCGGAACAGCTTTTGGCTCTCGGATAAATGTGAAGGGTCGA
>Ga0181601_10001288_pt1 | contig 21330 bp, 10 predicted proteins | sample 041ome_8_FD_133020 | JGI IMG/M metagenome (GOLD analysis project Ga0181601, IMG submission 133020) | Coastal salt marsh microbial communities from the Groves Creek Marsh, Skidaway Island, Georgia - 041407BS metaG (megahit assembly) | ecosystem: Environmental > Aquatic > Marine > Intertidal zone...
CAATACGCGTCGTACCTCTCGGGCGACGAAAACAAACGCGCGAGTTGGAATTTCGACGCGCGCGACGTCGCGACGAGCGCCGCGACGACGTACGGCTACGCGTTCATCGTGCCGTTTGTTCTGTACTGGGTCGTGCGGTGCTTCGCGAACGTCCCGACCGAAAATCGTCTTTCGTTGATAGGCCTCGTGTGCACGTACGGCTACGCGTGCGTTCCGTTTGTACCGGCGAGCCTCGTGTCGGTGACTCCGTCGGAATCCATTCGTGTCTTCGCGTTTGTCCTCGCCACCGTCGCCGGCGGGACGTTTCTTCTAAACAACGCGGCGCGCCCTCTGTCGAAGGACGCCAAGGGGGGGGTCGCGTTCCAAACGCCTTTCTGCGGCTCGGTCGTGGGAATGCACGTTTTGTTCGGCATAGTAGTCAAGCTGTGGTTCTTCACGCACTTCTGAAGGTGAGACCTTAGATGAAGAGGCGAGCGTCGCAATTGTTAAAACGGAGTCGTGAAAGCTTTGTCGCTCACAGTTCGTCCGTTAGCTATCATATCCGTCTGCGCGCGACGCTGTGAGTTGAGAAACTTCGAGTGCCGCGTCTCGGCGCCATTCGTGACAAATACGCTTCAACCGTCGTGCGCGGCGCGGCGGTCTTCATTCCCGCCCGCGCGCGACCTCCGGTCGTCGCGGTACCATGCACGCCGCGTCCGCGTCGTCCATCGCACACGCGCTCCGCCCCGCCGCGTCCGCCAACGTCTCCTCCGCGCGCGCTCGCGCTTCGCCCGTCGCGGTGCGATCGGAATCGGGGCTTTTCGCGAACAAACAGCGGCGGTCCGCGTTCGTCTCCGGCGCACACCTAGTGCCCTCTAGCCGCCTCGCGCGCCGCGCCCCCAGGTCCGCGCGCTCATCAGCGCTCTCCGTCGCCGCCGCCGCGCCCGCCGCCGCGGTCACGGCGACCATGACCTCGCTCCAGTTCACCCCCGTGCACGCGCTGTGCGGCGGCGCGCTCCTCGGAATCGCCTCCATCGCGAAGCTCGCGCTGACCGGCCGCGTGCTGGGCGTCAGCGAGTCCTTCAAGCGGCCGCTCACCGGCGACGTCCGCGGCTCGGACGCGGCGTTCCTCGCCGGCTTGCTGTTCGCCGGCGCGATGCACACCGCCATCTCGGGGGGCGTCGCCGCGATGCCTCACGAGCCCATGGTCCCGCTCGCGCAGGTGGCGCTCGCGGGCTTCCTCGTCGGCGTCGGCAGCAGCCTCGGCAACGGGTGCACGTCTGGACACGGCATCTGCGGCAACGCGCGCCTCTCGCCGCGCTCGATGGCGTACACGTGCGTGTTCATGCTCTTCGGGTTCGGCGCGGCGACGCTCGCGGGGACCAACGCGGCGCTGGGCATCGCGGAGGCGAGCGCGTTAAGGAACGTCGCCTACCCCGCGGCGGCTTCCGTGGCGCACTGGGCGGCGCTGGCGGCGGCGGCGGTGGCGGCGTTCGCCGCGCTCGGCTTCCTCGCGTCCGGAAGCCGCGGGTCGTCCACCGCGAGGACGCTCGCCGGGAAAACCGGAAATGCCGGACTGGAGCCCCTCCTGGTTTCCGAGAGCGATTCTGTCGGCGCGACGACGAACGCGCAAAACGTTCAACGGCGTCTCCCGTCCGCGCGCCAGAAGAAGCTGGACGTGGTGTCCGATTTCGTCATCGGCGCCATCTTCGGCGCCGGGCTCGTCGTGTCGGGGATGATCCACCCCGCGAAGGTCTCCGGCTTCCTCTCGGCGACGTCCGCGGCTTGGGACCCGAGCCTGGCGCTGGTGATGGGCGGCGCGCTGGCGCTGTGCGTCCCGGGATTCGCGCTGGTGCGTAAAACCGTCAAGAGCCCGGCGTGCGCGGCGGATTTCTCGACGCCGACGGCGACGCGGATGGACGCGAAGCTCGCGGTGGGCGGAATGTGCTTCGGCATCGGTTGGGGCATCGGCGGGATTTGTCCGGGGCCGGCGGTGGTCGCGCTGGCGTCGGGCGTGAACCCGTTGCCGGTCGCCGCGTGGCTCGCTGCCATGGTCGCGGGGATCGCCGCGGATAAGCGACTGCTCGGCCCCGCGCTGGCGTAGACGCGTAGTGGCGTAGAACGTTTCAAGTACGTCATATTGACGTTTCAAACACATCATCTTCGCCCGTTCGTCTTACCGTCTCACACACCTCGTCGCGCTTCGCTCGCGTCGCGGTGCGCGCTCGCCATGGCTGCCGCGGGCGGCGCGTTCCGCGTGACCGTGCGCACGGAAGGGCTCGTGGAGCTGCGGTTCGTGATGCCGTTGCCGCTGACTCCGCCCACGGTGCGACAGATGCGAGACCGCGCGATGGAGCGCGTGAAGCGCCTGACCAACGAGGCGTTCACGTTGGGCGACGGGGGACACGTGCGGGACGACGACGGGTGCGTGCTGTTCTTGAACGACCTCGTGCAGGACGTGCTCGGCGACGGGGACGTCGTCGTCTTGACGATCCAGGGCGAGGATCCCGAGGAAACCGAGGCGGAACCGCCTCGACGGGGAGCGAGGTCGGGTAGAAATCCAGTCGTATGATAGTGATACCGACAAAAAACGTCGCGCGTCCGTCCGTCGCCGTCACCGCCGTCGCTTCTTTCGCCGACCCGCGGCTTCCTTCGCGGCGATGGCATCGAAATCGTCCTCGAACTCATCGATTCGCCCCGCCATCTGCGCCTCCAGCATCGCGTCCAGCGCGTTGTCCATGGCGTCCTCCACGGCGTCCGAGTCGTCGCCGTCCCCGTCCCCGCTCTCGCCGTCCTCGGCGCTCTTCTTCTCCGCGCCCAGCTCCGCCGCCGCGCGCACGTACTCCCTGAGCACCCCGCGCTTGTACTTCGGGCACAAACGAAACGCGGTATCGTTCGCGACGTCATTCATCAGGCCACCACCCGTGATCAGGACGTGGAACAGCGAAAGCGTCTTCGCGTCGCACGCGAAGCGCTCGTGGTACGAAACCATCTGCGCGGCGACGAGCGCCGCGCGCGCGCGCAGTCTCGGGAAACCGCGAAACGCGCCGCCGTCGCCGCGCCTCAAGTACGCCGGCTCGTACGCCTCGTCCGCGAACCCGAAGCTGACGCAGACGCGCGGCTCGTGCGCCTCGCCGTACGACGGCGGCGTCGGCGGTGGCGGAGCCGAGCCCCAGTGGATGACCCTGTGCGTGAACACGACGACCGATCCCGCCTCGGCGGGGACGCTCGCGATGCGTTGGAACGCCTGTTTGTCGGGTAACGCCAGACGCAGGGGATCCGTCTCGCGTTGGTCCTTTCGCGAGCCGAGAGCTCCAGCTCCGTTATCGTTCGAGGCGTCGTCCGCGTCGATGATAGGGTCGTCTTCGTCATCCGCCGACGTCTCGCCGTCGTCGTCGCCGTCGACGTACCCGGGGTCGTTCGGCGCCGGCACGAAGCACAGGCACGAGTTTTCCGGGCCCGCGTCCGTGAGCGGCACCCACGCCGTGGCGTACATCGCCGTGCCGTCCTCCCGGAACGTGCGCCGCGCGTCCTCGGGCTGCCTGTCCCTGTGCGGCGAGAACGCGGTCGGCACCGCGTCGTGCGCGCCGACGTGCCACAGCAGCGCGTCGTGGTTCAGACGGTTGCCCGTCGTCTCGAACACAAACGCGGAGAGCTCGCTCGCCACCGCCCACGCCTCGTCGTACGCGAGCAGCCACGTGGGGTTCCAGCCGTGCTGCATCAGGCGCATCGCCGCGCGCGCCAACACCCGGTGGTTCGTCGTTCGCCAGGGGAGTTTGTGGCTCGGGATCTTCGTGAAGCCCCGCTCGATGATGCGCGCGCGCACGTCCCGCGCGAACCCGTCGCCGGACCCGACGTCGGGCATGGCGCGCACCGAATCGATGAAGGCATCGTCGTCGACGTGCAGCTCGGGGCACAGCGCGCGCCAGTACTCAGGGTCCAGCGCGCGCGCGGGCGTGACCAGACGCGCGTGCATCGAGGGGTCCGGACACGGCGCGTTCACGTCCGGGAGGGGCGAGGGGTCGCTGCGAGGCGCCATCGCGCGAGCGGCGGTGCGCCGAGAAACGTGCTGTCGGCGGTTTTCGAGAGCGGCTTTTCGTCGCTCTCGAAACTTCCGAGACACTCCGGATGATGCGCGAGTTAGGGTTCACTCCCACGCGCGCGGACGCGAGGGTGATGGCCGCTTCCATCGCGAGACGAGCGATGAGCACTGTGACTAAAAAACCGCACCTGTACTACATGTCCGCTTGGTTCTGCCCGTTCGCGCACCGCGCGACGCTCGCGCTGGAGCACCACGGCGACCACCTGACGTACGAGTGGATCGAGGCGCTGGGGTGGGAGAAACGAAAAGCGACGGGCGCGTCGCACGAGAAGGGGTCCTCGTTGGCCACTTCGCACGAGAACTGGTACCACTTCAAGGCGCCCGAGCTGATGAAACACAACCCGCTGGGTATGGTGCCCACGCTGGTCAGCGAGGCGACGTTCCTGGAGGACGACAGCCTGGGGTCGAGGAAACCGCCCGTGCGCGAGTCGCTCGTCGCGATCGAGTTCGTGGATGAGCTCGTGCGCGGCGGCGACGCGCCCATCATGCCGGCGTGCCCGTACGAGCGCGCCAGGGTGCGCGTCGCCGCAGACGTCGTGAACAAGCAAATCTGCAGCAAGTACTACCACGTGCTGGTGCGCCAGGACCCGGCGGAACAGAGGGAGGGCTTCGAGGCGCTCGTCAAAGGCCTGGAGGCGTTTGGCGGCGAACTCGTCGCGAACGGCGAACCGGGGACGGCGGCGAACTCGGGTTCGTTTTTCGGCGGCGCCAAGTCGCCGGGCTTAGTGGACTACGCGCTGTTCCCGTGGGCGCACCGCATTCCGGTGTTCGAGCACTACCGCGGGAAGGATTTCGCGATTCCCCGGAACACACCGAATCTACGCAAGTACCACGACTGGCTCGCCGCGATGCACGCGCTCGACTTTGTGAAAAAGACGTGCCCGCCCTGGGACGACTACCTCGCGCACATCGGGCGCTACGCGGACGGCTCGGCGAGATCCAAGGTGGCCAACGCCGTGCGCGACGGGCGGGACGCGCACCAGTACGACGACGAGAAAGATGACACCAGCCACTGATGATATCTGATATGATATATACGTAGTGTGTGTTTTGACGCGTATCGATCGCGCGCGACGAGCGCGCTTTCGTCGAGAAGCGCTACGGAGCTACGGTCCGTCTAGCAGCCGCGACGGCACGAGCGCGCCTCCCGCGTGCGGGTCGGGGGCGAAAATCCTCCCGAAGTTGCCCGGGTCAGGGGACACGAACACGTCGTGGAGGTTGTCCAGCCAAGACACCAGGGCGTAGACGGCGGCGAGGACGCGCCGCTTCGAACCGACCGAATGCGCTTTCGTCGCTTTCGTCTTCGTCGCCGTTTCGTTTTCGTTTTCGTCGCCCGCGGCGGCGGCAAACACCTCCCGCGCGCGCAGGGTCAAGAGCTCGTGCGCGCGTGACGCGCGTCCGCGCGCCTGCGCGCGCGCCTGCGTCTTCTCGCCCTCCGCCTTATCGTCCTCCCCGGTGACCGGCGACGCGGAGACGACGACGGCCGCCGCGGACCATCCCGCGTCGGCGTCTGGTTTCTTCTTCAGCCCCGGCAGATCTGCCGGGGGCCCCGCCATGAGCGTCTCCAGCCGCGCGGCACCGCCCAGCCCCTCGATCTTCGCCACGAACGCGCCCTCCGCGGTGACCCGGATGGACTCCGCGGCGTCCTCCAGCGGGGTCTCCTTCGAGTCGCGAGGCACGGGCGCGCCCAGCGCGTCGAGCGCCTCCACCCGAACGCACGGCGCGTCCCGCTCGAGGTGCGCCAGGAGGGCCGCGAGCGTCTCGCCCTCGAACGGCGCGCGCACGGGGGGACACACGCGGCGACGCTTGGTTTCGCGCGCGATAGCACTCGATGCGGTCATCCTCGCCTTCGCCGCCGCCCGGGTTGGGGAAGGACGACCGCGCGGGTGCCGATGAGACGCCGAGGCGGCCCGTGTTGATTTTCATCAGTAGACTGTCAGTTTCCTCGGACAGTTTTTTCGCAGTCGGGCCCGGCGCCGATGCGCGAGTGGCCACGTCGCTGCATTCGCCGAAAGCGAATCCACGCCGCGTCCCTGTCCTCACTCCGGGCCGCACGGGAGTCATCCACCGCATCCGGCACGATGGCGGTTCCCGCTGAGTCGGCGCCGGATGGCGCGCCGACTGGCACGGGCGAGGCCACGGGGGCCGCGCGCCCTGTTTCCCTCCAGGACATGCCTCACGAGCTCCTGTGGCAGATCCTCGGGAAGCTCCCCGCGAACGCCGCGACCGCGAACGCGCTGTGCGGCGTGTGCAAGGGATGGCGCGACGCGATCCTCGGCGAGGACAGCTACTTGAGCGGCCTCGCGTTTAAGCTGGACGCGAACCAGCCTTTCCGCGGGCTGGGCGCGGTGCGCGGCGCGGTCGCGCACAGGCGCACGTGGGCGAGCAAGCGCAGAGAGGAGGCGCAGGATTTCATCCGCAGCATGGACGCGCAGAACGCGCGGTTCGACAGAGAGGAGGCGCGGGAAGACGCCGCGCTCCTGGAGACGGTCACCCGGCAGATGCGCGATCGAGGCCGTGGCGTCCCGGCGCACATGTCCCCTGAAGGCGCGCGCGTGCCTGTTTTGCTGGAGCGCGCGTGCGCGGTCGCCAAGAACATCTCCGCGCTGGAGTGCCTCGGCGAGCTGCGCGACCACCAGGGCGACCACGCGCGCGCGCACAAGGCGTGGAAAAAAGCCGCCGTGCTCGGCAGCGCGATCGGGCAGTTCAAGCTGGGTGAGATTTTTTACCGCGGGCTGGGGAACCACGGCGTGGACGGCGAGGAGGCGCTGTTTTGGCTCACGAAGGCGGTGAAGAACGCGAGATGCCCGCTAGCGGTGGAGGACCTCTCCACCGCGGCGTGCATCATGGGGTATCTGTTCCAGGACGGGGAGGGCACGCAGGCGTGCAACGTCACGGCGGTGAAGTGGTTCCGCGTCGCTTCCAGCAACGGAAACGTCGAGGCCACGAAGACGCTCGGGTGGCTGTACAACACGGGCCAGTACTGAGGATGTATTTTAAATGAAACCTAAATCTCCATGTACCATCGCAGCCTCGTCCCTCACGTCGTTCGTCGTTCGTCTCCCGCGGCGGCGAAGGCGTCTTTCCGGAAAAAGTACGACGCCCCCGACGCGAACGTGGCGGCGCCCGCGCCGAGGTACACGAACTGCATGGCCTCCGCGGACGGCACGCCGAAGGACCCGTGCGCGATGGCGCTGCCGAACAGCGCGAACTGCGTCGCGGTCGTGAGCTTCCCCAGGAGCTCGGGGCGCATCGGCGGAACGGCGGGCGCGGATTTTTTGTAATCGACGCCGCCGAGCGTCGCGGCGTCGCGTCGCTCGCCGGCGTTTCCGAATCGCGCGCCGCGCGTCCCCGCGAAGAACTGCCCCCAGGAGTCCCAGCGCCATTCGAGCGCGCGTGCCCTTTGAATCCACGCGCCCGAGATCAAGGCCACGTCCCGCGCGACCATCGACGTCGCGAGCCAGAGGGGTATGCCGCCCTTCGCCGCGAGCGCCGCCGCGACGCTCGCGACGAAGATTTTGTCCCCGAGGGGGTCGAGGTACGTGCCCGCTACGGATGTGAGGCGCATCCTCCTCGCCACGTACCCGTCCAGCCAGTCGCTCAGACCCGCGACGGCGACGCCCGCGAGCATCGCCTCGGGAACGACCGCGTCCGCGACGTACGCCGCGCCGAGCACGGGGCCGAACGCGCCGCGCGCCATCGAGATGTAGTTGGGGAGCGTCATCACGTCCTCGCGCGACCAAGGCTGGACGGCGTTTTTTTTTGATGACGGTTTCGATCGCTCGGGGGGCGAAGCACTCGACGCACTCGAGGCAGCGGCGAAGGTTCGCGTCGGCGATGACGTACGTGACGCGGGGACGATCACGCATCCCGGGAGCGCGACGCGCTGCGCAAACGCCGCGAGGGACGACGATCCCGTGCCCGCGGTCGAGGCCCGACGACGGTGAGGCGAAGGATCGTGGTGTTCGTCATTCTCGTCATCCGTCGCGCGCTCGCCCGCCTGGGAAAACGCGCCGGTCGTCGCGCGCGGTGTCAACAGCGATCCCCGATGACGGCCCGAGACCCGCGCCGCAGCCACCAGCGCGCGCCGCATGCCCCCCGAACGCACGCTCCCGCTGGAGCCTGCGCCCACGCGCCTCGCCCGTCACTCGCGCGCTCCCGAATGATGGGGCCCGCGAAGGTGATCGGCGGTACCACGACGAAAACGAAAAGCGAAAAGTGGAGTCCGGAAGTTCCGAGAGCGGCGCGCCGGCGCCACTCCCGGACACGCCAGCGGCGTCTCCGGGACGTCTCGGTCGCGCGGCGCGGACCACACGCGGAGCGGGGCGGCGCGAGCGAGGGGTGGGCGGTTTCTTTCCCGGAATGAGCTCGGGAAAAGGTGTCGGTGCGCTCGACGCCTTCGCGGCGGCTTCGTTGCGCGATGCGATCTTCTCGGCGGCTTCCGAGGCGCACGCGGACGCGGCCGCCGTGCTCGCGGAGGCCCCCCCGACCACGATATTCCTGCGCCCGTCGCCCGGCGGCGACGGCGGCGACCTGGAGACGCACGTCGCGGTGGCTCTGTTCTGGGGCATGCGCAGGCGCGAGCGCGAGGCGCGGGCCTCGAGCGAGCCTTCTGCGGCGCCTTCGGAAGCTCCAGAAGCTCCGGAAGCTCCGGAAGCTCCCGCGCCGCGCGCGACCGTCGTGGTCACGTCGCGGCTCGGTTTGAAGCGCGCGCTCACGGCGACCGAGCTCGCGCTTATAATCGCCGAGCGCGTCGCCACCGACGACCGCGCGCGGCGTCTGCTGGTGGACGCGCGCGTCGCGCCCGGCGACTCGGGGGTGGTGCGCCTGACGACGGCGGCGCACCACGACGCGCGGCGGAGAGACGGGTTTCTGCGGTGCAAACTTTGCGGCCGATTCGTCGCCGGCGAGCGCGCGCTGTGGTGGCACAGCAAGACCAAGCACGGCATTAAGCACGCAGAGGCGGCTGATGACGCGACGAACGAATCCAGGGCGCTCTTCGCTCTTCGCGCGCGAGCGACTACGGAGTCGTATCGCGACGACGCGTATTCGCGCGCGAAAAAAAACGCGACGGACGCCGAAGATTCGGATCCCGGTCCGAATGATGAATCGCCGAATCGCCGAATCGGTCCCGTCGTTTCCGTCCGCGCGCCTTCCGACCTGGCCGCCGGGCTCGCGGCGGCTCGGCGCGGGGACGAAACCGCTCTCGCCGCGCTGGTGGCCTCCGGAAAGGTGGAGGCGCTCGCCGACCCGGGGCTGGACGCCGCGCGCCGCGGGGACGCGCGCGCGCTGCGCGCGCTGGTTCTCGAAGGGAAGTGGGACCCCCAGGTCGCGCGCGACAGGCACGGCGCGGGCGCCCTGCTGTGGAGCGCCGGCGCGGGCCACCTGGCGTGCGTGCGGCTGCTGTGCGAAGAGGCGCCTGTAGGACGCGATCCGCTGGACCCGAACGACCCTGCGACGCACCAGGGCGGGCGCAGGGCGTACCGGGGCCGAACCGCTTTGCACTGGGCGGCGCGGAACGGCCATTTGGACGTCGTGCGGTACTTGGTGACGGAGAAGAACGCGGACGTGGACGCCCGCACGTTCGAAGGCACGACGGCGTTCGGGTGGGCGGTGTGGCGCGGCCGATTAGAAGTGGCGCGGTGGCTGGTGGAGCAGGGGAAGTGCGCGTTCGCGGCGGTGAACACGTTCGGGTGCAACGCCGCGATGTGGTGCGCGCAGGGCGCCGAGGAGGAGCGCGACGAGCGCGAAGCGAAAAGCGCCGGCGAAAAGCTCGCGGGCGCGGACCCTCCCGCGAACTCGGACGAACTCGGCGAGGTCCCCCCCACCGCCGCGTACGTCGCGAGCCTCGGCGTGAGTTTCCGGCCGATCAACGCGAACGGCCACAGCGCCGTGCACAAAGCCGCGCAGCGCGGCCGGCGCGACGTGTGCGCGTTCCTGCTCGGGCGCAGGTGGCCCCGCGGGCTCGACGCGCCGAGAGGTTGCGACGCGAACGAAGCCCGCGCGCGCGCGCTCGTGGACGCGAACCACCTCCGGCGCGACGACGAGGGCTTCCGCCCGAGCGACCTGGCGCGTCTCGCGGGCGACGCGAAGCTACACGCGTGGCTGGCTGCCGAGGAGAAGGCGCACGACGAGGAAGAGGCGGACGCGGAGACTAGCTCAGTCTCGACGAGCGGAGACGCGAGCGGGCGAGACGCGAGCGGGCCAGACGCGCGCGGAGACGCGCGCGGAGACGCGCGTCTCGCCACGTCGCGCGCGCGCGTATCGCGTACGGTATCGTACGCGCTCTATCCGCCGACGACGTTTTACGGCGCGGCGAGCCTGGGCGACGTCTCGTTGCTCTCGCGGGTGCTTCGCGAGGACGTGTACGGCGTGAACGACGACATCGCGGGCGTGGGGTCCGTGCTGCACGTCGCGGTCGCGCGCGGGCACGCGGCGCTGGTCGCCGCCGCGCTCCGCGGCGACTTGGGCGAGCGCGCGGACGTGAACCGGAAGAGTTCCGGCGCTTTCGGGCTGACCCCGCTCCACCTCGCCGCGACGCTGTTCACGCGGCGCGAGGCGCACGCGCGAGCCGAGCGGGCTCTGGCGAGTGCCGAGGCTGAGCTCGAGCGTCTAAGCGCGCGGGACCCGCGGGACCCGCGGGACCCGCGAGCGGCTGACGGATTAAACGCGGCTGACGGAGTAAAACCTTTTAAGGGTACTACCGAAAGTAAAAAACAAGCGCGGCGGGAAGAGAAGAGCGACGCTAAGAAGGCGCGGCGCGACGCGCACGGGAAAGCGGCGGAGGCGAGGAAGATTTTGGCCGTAGACGCCGCCGGCGCGCGGGACGCGGTGCGGATATACCGTCTTCTGCTCCAAGCCGGGGCGGACACACGCGCGGTCGCGAAGGTTCCTGCGAAGTTCGTCTTCGCCGGAACCGAAGCCGCCGCGTCGACGGGAACCGCCCGGCTGGTCTCGGCTTTGCCCCGCGACCTCGCCGGCGGCGCCGCCGCCGCCGAGCTGGCTGCGCTCGAACTGGAGGTGGCCGAGGCTCCCCCGGCTCTGTTCCACGCGTCAAGGCACCCGCAAATCCGATCGTCTGCGCGAATCCATGCGAACGGCGCGGAGGTTCCCGATGAGGTTCCCGGGCGACGGCGGACGCCTCGCCCCCGAGACCCGACGACGACGGGTTTCCACGAAGAACCCGACGACCCGACGCGCCTCTTCCGCGCGGGCGTCGCCGAGGCGGAGGCGCGGCGCGTGACGCGCGCGGAGGTTCCCGGCGTCCCCGGCGCGTTCGTCCTGGACCACGTCCTGGGAGTCGAGGCTTGTGCGTCCCTCTGCGCGTTCGTGGACAGCCTCGTGGACGGCGCGATGACTGACAGTCAGTCAGCGAAAACGCGAAACGCGCCGCGCCGAGAGAGCGCGGCGTCGCGCGCCGAGCGCCTGGCGCTGGCGTCGCGCGGGAACGGGAACGGGAACCGTTGTGAAAAAGAAAAAGGGCTCGAGGGACTGGAGACGCTCTTCGCGCGCGTCGCGCGCGATCCGCTGTCGCTCGTGGCGGCGACCACGACCCCGGACGGGACCACGCACCACCCCGTGGAGCCCACGAACTGGGACGTCCCGGCGGAGGCGCTGCGGGAGCTCGCCGCGCGGTGCCGCCCTTTCCTGCCTTCGGCGGGGAAGGGCGAAACGGCGCGTTTGGAATCGAGTCCCGCGTTCGCCGCGTCTTTGGCGCCGGCGGGTTTCGAGCTCGCGACGCGTCTGCGGTGTTACCGATACGACCCGGGCACCGCGTCCCCGCCGCACTTCGACAAAGCCGGCCCGGGCCCGGTCGTCGACGGGCGCGAGACGAGCAGCGGGTACAGCGTGGTGCTGTACCTGAACGGGGACGATCTCGTCGCCGACGCCTCGCTCGGCGGCGAGACGACGTTTTTCCGTCCGCTCGGCGACCGAGACGTCGCGAAAAGCCGCCGCGGTTTTACGATAGCCGTGGGGGACGGCGCCGCGCCTCTGACGCGCGTCAGCGCGCGCGTGCGCGCGCGCACGGGAGCCGCGCTGTTCTTCCCGCACGGCACGGTCTCGGGGTGTTTCGAGAGCCCGCTGCACGAAGGGTCGGCGATGCGCGGGGACGCCGCCAAGTACGTCCTGCGCACGGACGTGTGTTACTTCGCGCGAAGCGGAGCGCGATGATGATGACGCATCTATGTACTACGGGGTACATACCACTAAGTTTAGACGTAAATCACATAGGATAGACGACGTAAATCTCACCTCCTCCCCGCTCGCTTGTACGCCGCGCACGCGCGCATGTCCCCCAGCAAACCGAGCACTGTCTCTTCGTCCGCCGCGACGACGTCCTTCTCGCACCACAGGTGCATCGGGCTCATCGCCGGCTGCCTTCGCATCGCCGCCAGCGCCTTCCCGACGTTGTGCGTGCGGGACGCGTTGGACGCCGGCCGCCAGGTGACGCCGGCGAGCTCCTTCTTCTCCAAGACGCGCACGAGCTCGCAGAGCAGCGTGCCGTCCGCGCACACCGCCGCCAGCTCCGCGGCGTTCGTGCGCGTCGCGTCCGCGAACGGGTCCCTGTCCCTGTTTTTAGTATCGGCTTTCGTCCCCGCGAGCGCCGACGCGCCCGAAGCGCCGGCGCGCCGCAGCGAGACGCCGAGCGACTCGATCCACCGCGCCGCGACGGTGGCGTCCCGCTCCCGCGCCTCCCTTCGGCGCGCCTCTGGGCTCGGGGCGGGGACGAAGCGCACGGGCCTGCGCGCCGCGTTCGGGGACGTCCCCGGGCGCGTCCCCGGGCGCGGCGAGCGAGGCGGCGAAGGGTGCGCGGACGAAGGGGGTTCGTTTTCGCGCGAAAACGAAAACGAGCTTCCCGCCGGCGGACGCGGCGGTCGCCGTCCGGGTTTCGAAACCGTCTCCGGCTCGAACCCTCGAGGCTCGGCGGACGAGCGCGTCGCGCGGCTCGCGGTCGGTCTCGTTCGCGAGCTCTCCGCGGAGGCGCGAACGTCCAAGACGCGCGTCTTCTTCTCCGCCGCGGCGTGTGCCGCGGCAGCCTCCTTGCGCGCGCGCTCGGCCGCGCGCGCGCGCGCCGCCGTGGACAGCTCGCGAGGCGCCGACGCCGGACGGACCGCCGCCCGGAAACCGCGAGTCGGGGACGGCTTTTCTTTCGCGTAGGCGTCCGCCACAACCCTCGCCGCCCTCGCCGCCGACGCGGCGCGCTCGCGCCGCTCGCGCTCCGCCGGCGTGGCTCGCGTTCGCGGAAATGACCCCGGCGCCCACGTGTGCGCCCTGCCGTGCGATTCGGCGCCGGCGCGATTCGTCGCGCCGGCGTCGAACCCGATGGAGGGCTTGAACCCGGGAAAGCCGGAGGCGTCGTCGGCGCGCAGGTCACGCGCGACGCCGGCGCGCCACCCCTCGAGCGCCGCCGCCGCCGCGCGCGCCGCCGCCTCGGGCGCGTCCGCCAGGCGCGGCGACGTTTGCGGGTGTTTGTTTTTGGCGCGCGCGTCGTCACGAGACGTCGTCGGAACGCTCTCTGTTTCTCTGTGCGTTTCGTGCGTGGTCTCCGAGACGGACGCGCTTTGGTCGACGCTGGCCGCGACCCGGGTGGGCCCGCCCGCGACCGGCGACGGCTCCGCGGAGTCGGGCGCGCGCGAGCCGCTCGCGTCGACGAGGCTCGCGCCGTCGTCGCGGCTCGAGCCGTCGTCGGAGCGCGCCCCGGGGGAGGTCGCGTCGTTTTTCTCGCTTGTCACGTGAGGAGACCTCCCGAGCGAACGCAACCGCCGCGCCGGCGATACCGGGAGGTCGATCGCCCGGGCGGGCGTGCTCGCGAAGAAGCCCGCGTCCTCCTCCGGGCAGTAGGGCACGCGCGGGTCCCACTTTTTCGAGCCGTCCACGCGGGGCGGGTGCCCGTCGTGGAACACGCGCACGTCTTCGAGGAGCCCCAGCAGGACGCCGACCACGCCCGCCGCGACGTCGGCGGCGCGGAAGAGGAAGCGGCGCGACATGTTTTTGTGCCTGGCGAGCCGCTCGCAGGCACGCCGCGCGTTCGCCTCCGCGGTGGCGACGCTCTTGGGGTTGCGGAAGACGCCCACCACGGGCACGCCCTCGATGGCGGTGACCAGGTCGCAGAGCGCGACGCCCGTGGCGAGGGCGGGGCACAGCGCGACGAAGGACTTCTTCGCAACCGCCGCCTCGTCGCCCAACAGGCCCGTGCGCGCGAGCCACCTCACGGTGCTCGTCTCCAGGCGCCGCACCGCGTCGGGGGAGTACTTGGGAAGCGCCTCGTACCCGAGCGAAGGCGCGCGACGCGAAACGCCTTCGCGTCCGAGTCGTTCAGGGGAGTCGTCGGAGTCTCGTCGTCCGAGACTCTCGAGACTCGAAACATCGGCGGGACTCACCGACTCGGACGCCGACGCGCCCACCGTCCCACCGTCGCTTCTCGCGCCGGTTTTCAAAACGCTTTCGGAAGAAGGCTCCTTCCGCGCTTGGCGCGCCCTCGCGCCGCCCTCCGCGGTGGGCACGCCGGCGTAGAAGGGACGCTCACACACATCCGCGCCCTTCGCGAAGCTCATATGCGCTTCGTCTTCGAACAGGCGCCGCGCGCGCGCCGGCGTGGAGGCGCGCGCCAAGCCACCGCCGAGCGCGCCCGCCGCGGGGGGCGCGCCGCGCAAACCGTCGTCCGAGGGGTTGAGTACCCCCTTTTCTTTCCCCGCCTCCAGAACCTCCCTGCGGCGCGCCTCGCTCCCCGCGACGCGCCCGAGCGCGGCGCGCTTCACGTACCACAGCAGGCCGAAGGTGTGCTCGCGGACGCCCTTCAGCACGCCCTCCGCGGACCAGGTCAGGCCGGGGGGGACCGCGCCGGGGACGGCGCGCAGGGGCGCCAGCGCCTTCTCCACGTTGACGCGCGCGGCGTCGAGCGTGCGCGGCGCGCGCTCGCGGCGCGTCGGCGGCGGCGCGCCCACGAGCACCGTCATGACGTCGCGGAGCAGCGTGCCGTTCCGCAGCGGGTTGCCGAGCAGGTCCGCCTCCTCCTCGCGGGGCAGGACGCTCAGGCGGAGCGTCGCCAGCCACGCGCGCACCTCCTCGTCGCGCGCCGCGGGCGGAGGCGGCGTGGGGAGGGGGCCCTCTCGGAACTCGAACACCACGGGGACGGCGCCAGCGAGCGCGGCGGTCTCGGCGGCGCGCCGCGCCAACGACGCCAACGACGCCGAATCCTCTTTACGCACAGAAACCTCTTTACGCACAGAGACCTGAGCGACCTGAGCGACCTGAGCGACCTGAGAGACCTGAGAGACCTTCGGCTCGTCACGCGCGCGCGCGCTCGCCGCGATCTGCTTGTCATCGCTCATGATCTGCTTGGCATCGCTCATGATCTGTGTATCCTTTTCGTCGCGGTCGCGCGCGAGCGACCGCGAGCGGCGCCGCGCGTTCTCGTTGGGCGAGACGTAGCCGGAGGGCACGAAGTCGGGGCGCGCGCGGCGCGCGGAAGCCGCGCGCGCTGTCGCGTCGCGCGACAGCGCGCCTTTGACGGCGCCGCCGCGCGAAAACCGCGCGCCCGCCGCGCCGTCACGCATCTTCGCGCGCTCGGCGCGCTCGGCGGCGTCTGCGCGCGCGGCGTTCTCCAGCGCCAGCAGGGCCTCCTCCTCGTCCGCAGCCTCGAGCTCAGCCTCCGCCGCGGCAGCCTCGAAAGCCGCGCGCGTCGCCGCCGCCGCCGCGTCCGCCGCGGCGGCGCGGCGGGTCTTCGCCGTCTTCTCGGCGCGATCGGCGTCGCCCATCAGCCGCGCCACGCGCTTCGCGCGCGCGGCAGCCACCTTCGCCGCCGCGCGCGCCAGCGGCGAGGGCAGGCCGCGCGCGGTGAGCGGCACGCCGGGCGCGGCGCGGCGCCAGGAGGCGCCCCCCGCGGATGCGCCGGCTTTCGGCGCGGAAGCCGACGACGCCGAAACGTCCGAGAAGACGTTTCGCTCGCGAAACGGCGCCGGGGTCCGGGGCAGCCGGCCTTCGCCCGCCTCGGCGGCGGTCACGTCCCTGGGGTCGCCGTAGGCCCCCCCCCGCGCGTCCACGCGGGGCGTGACGCGCAGGACGCGGCCGCGCACGCGGCCGCGCACCGGCGTTTTCTCGAAAGCGTTCTTTTTCGAAGAGCCCTTCTCGAAGCCGGCGTCGTACGCGGCGCGGATGTCGAAGAGCACGCCCCACGCGCTCTTCGCGTCCCCCGCGGCGAGGTCCGCGGCGGACCACAGGTGCCGCGGCGCGACGCGCCCGGCGCGGCGGAACACGGCGAGCGCCTTGTTGATGTTGTGCGTCGCCTCCGCCTTCACCTTCGGCCGCCGGTGCGTATCGCCCAGGTGCGCGCCCTCGAGCGTCTCCGCCAGGCGGCACAGAAGCGCGCCCTTGGCCATCTCCGCCTGGATGCCCGTCGCGCGGGGCAGGCCCACGACGACGTCGCCGGCGACGGCGGCGCCGGCCACCTCCACGCCCAGCCCCAGGACCCACACCACCGCGTCCTGCTGCTCGGGCGTGAGCTGCGAGACGCGCGCGCCGCCGCGGCCCCACGCCTGCGCTGAGTCGCGCGGCGTCGGCAGAAACGCCGCGTCCGCGGGGGGCGGCGTGCCCCCCTTGAACCCGCGGCGCGCGTCGTTCGCCTCCGGCGACGTCGCCAGCCTCGGCGACTCGGACGAAGCCGCGCGGCGAGCGGCAGCCTCGTCGTCCAGGAACGCCGAGCGCGCGCGACGAGCCTCTTCGGCGCGAGTCGCGTACGCACGCGCCGCCGCCTCGGCGGCGTCTGCCGCCGCCGCGTACGCGCTGGCGCTGGAAACGTCACTCGCGAAGAGTTTCGCGTCGCGAGTGACGTTTCCAGCGTCGTCGCGCGTCGTCTCGGAAAGCGCGGCGTTAACGTCTTCGGCTCGGTCGCCTCTTCCCCAGTCGCGTAAAGACCCAGTCTCGCTCCCCGGGTCGGCGTCGAACCGCGACGTACGCGCCGTCGGAGGCGCGCCGGAAACGTCGCGTCTCGCGGTTCGGTCCGAACCGCCTCGGTCCGCCTCCCCCTCGTCGTCGCTCGGCTCGCCCGCGAGCCGGCGCAGCGTCGACAGCCCGTCGAACGTGGGCTCTCGCGGCGCGTCCAGCTCCTCGAGCCCGGCGTCGCCGGACAGGCGCTCCAGCGCGGAGACAGGTCGTCGCCTAGATGCAGGGTCCGCGACGCGCGCGAAACGCGCGGAAGCCGCCGCGGCGCGCGCCGCGGCGTCGGCGGCGCGCCGTTCGCTTTCGGCGCGCGCCACCGCCGGCGCCTTCAGCGTGGGGTCTTCGCGGGCGACGCGCGCGCCCAGCGCCTCCTTTATCGCGCGTAACACGTACACCTGCGCGCCGGCGTCGCCGGCACCCCACCCGCGCGCGACGTCGTTTAGGAGCGCGGCGTCGTCCAGCTCGGCGCACACGCCGCCTCTCCGCAGCAGCCGTAGCGCGGCGGCGATCCCGGCGCCGCGGTGCAGGACGTCCGCGTCCGCGCCGAGCGCCAGGCGCGCGAGCTCGCGGAGCACGTCGCCGTCGTCCAGCGCGCGCGGGTCCGCGCACGTCATGCACCGCCGGCCGGGCATCGTGTTCACCCACCGAATCAGGCCCTCCAGCTGCGTCGGGCGTTCAGGCGTTGAATGGGAGAATGGATCGATCGAGAGCGCGATTTCATCGTCGGTCGGGAGACGTTCGGGCGTTCGTCAGTCGAGTCGGGGACGAGCGGGGACGGCGGATTCTCGCGCGCGTGGGAAGGCGGCGCGCGCGCGGTGCGACTCGAATCGGGCCCGATTGGGGGTTCGTCGCGACCGCCAGGGCGGTCGCGACGTCGCGGGCGCGTCGAGCGCGGTCCACGCGGCGGCGTGGCCGGGTGGTGGCCGACGCGTCGGGCACGCTTCGATTTGATGACAGCGTCGAACACGGCCGTGACGACGCGATCGCGCGAAATCGCGGGCGCTCCGAGGGACGCACCTCACGCTGTGCGTCGCGATTCGACGCGGAACCGCCCCCCGATCGGGACGAGGGCGACCCGAGACGCGTCATCTCGACCCCCGCCTGCGCCGCTCGGTGTGGCGGAGACGGACGCTCGCGGCGCTTCGCAGGCTCAGCGGAATTGGCAATGTGTTCTCGTTGAAGCCGGCAAAAATTGACTTGTCGACAGAAGGCGGTCGAGTCACGTTTTCCGAGGAAAAGCTTTTTCCTCACAACGCAGCGCGCAGGCATGTCCGCACCGGGCTCCCCCCCCACGCCCACGACGCTAGCTGCTCCGGGCGCGCGTATGGAGCCTTCGCCCGGAGCAGCTAGCGACGCGGATGCGCGCGCTTCCGCCGCGGCGGCGGCGGCGGCGCTTCAGCGTGAGCACCTGAGTTTGCTGGAGAAAGAAGTGAAACGAGTCGCGAAGAAACGTGTACGAAGTGCCACGGAGACGCTCGCACACGTCGACGCGATGTTGGCGGACGTGCGCCGCGCACAGGCGAGCCTGGAAGACGCCGCGGACGCCGCGGACGCGCGCGTGTGCGTTGACGCGTTCCGAGACATGATGCGAAGAACGAACTACCCATCGCGGGTGCGTTCCCCTTCTCCGTACACGAAAGCAGTCTCTCTATCGAACCCTAATCGAATAAAACTAACAATGGACAACTACCACGCCGCTACGCGCAGGTTTCGCTCCGAGCGGAGCACGCGAAGGCGCTCCTCGCCTGCGTGGGCAAGCTCGGCAAGGCCATCGCGGTTTCGTTCGACGACCCGGAAACGTGCCAAGGCCCGCGATGGGACGTGCCCCTCGACGACCGGCTGGTTCTGGATGCCGTGGCGTGCCATTACTACCGCACAGGAAGGGCCGACCTGGCGGACGCGGCGGCGGCGGCGCGCTTTGGCGCCGGCGCGGAGGCGGCGGCGGCGCGGTCCTCCGCGACAGCGGCGAGTGCGGCGCAGAGACTCGCCGCGAGAGCCGGCGCGCTGGAGCGCGACCAGACGCGTCGCGTCGTGCTCGACGGGATCCGAAAACGCGACGTTCGACCGTTACTCGACTGGATCGGGAAGAACGCGGTCGCGATTGAAACGGCGGAGGCGGCGGGAAGGCTGTCCCCTTTTTTCGGGGACGCCCTTCCATTCGCGCCGTTTCGCGAGCCCGTCCGTGGACGCGTGTCCCTCCAGTTGGAGCTCTTCGCGCATCGAGCCGCGATCGGCGCCGCGCTCGAACGCGGCGACGCCGGCGAAGCGGCGCGCCGAGCGCGCGCGAGCCTCGAGCTCGCGTCGGGCGTCGAACCCGGCGCGCGCGCTTCTCAACGCGATTTTTTCATAGAAAAACTGGCGCGCGCGCTGAGAAGCGCGCCCTTCGCGACCGGACCCGGAGCGCTGGCGCGACCCGAGTCGGCGCGCGAAGAGAAAACCCTCACGGCGATGGCGGGGGAGAACGGCGAGTGGTGGTGCGATCTGGCTGACCGATTCGAACAGCTCTTGTTCCGGGTCTCTCGTTTCGAGCCGCGCGAGTCGCCGTTGCTCCTCGCGGCGAACGCGGGCTGCGTCGCGACGCCGACGCTCTCGAAGCTCGCGGGCACCTTGGCGAAGACGCCTCTCGCGAACGGCAAAACGAGGAGCCTGGCGGATTTCCGTGAGACGCACGAAGGCGACGACCGCGACGGCGAAGATAACGTCGCCTCGCTTCCCGTCGAGCTTCCGCTTCCGCCCTCGTTCGCGTTCGGCTCGACGTTCGCGTGTCCCGTGCGGCGCGACGCGGTGTTCGACCCAGACGAGCCGATCATGATGCTGCCGTGCGGCGTGCTCATCTCGAAGGGCGGGATCGACGCGCTGACGCCGCGCAAACCGAACGTGGCGCCGGCGGACGCCACGTTCAAGTGTATCAACTGCTCGAGAGAAACCAAGCCGAACGAGTGTAAGAGAGTGTTCTTTTGAAAAAGCGATTCAAAAAGCCGCCGCCGGGCCCGGCGCGAACGCCCTCGCTTCGTCCCCGAACAGCCTCGTGACGTACTTGGCCACCCACGCCACTTTGTACGCCTCGCCGCCCTCTCGCTTGTCCGCCACCTGCACTTTGGGCGCGCCGTTCGCGGGGTCCCGGACGCATTCCGTGAAGTCCGGCGCGACGAGAACGCCGGCGCCGCCGCCGCACTCGGCGATGCACGCGCCGAGTCGGGAGTGCTCGTACCCCGGCGTCTTCGCGATCGCGTGCGCGACCATCTCGCCCATCTGCCACGCGAACTCACCAGCCTTCGGGTGCGGCTTGTTGCCGCCAGCTTTGAGCGCCGCGCAGTCGCCGACGCAGAACACGCTCCCGGGCGCTTTTCGCGCCGCATCCGTCGCGACGCGGTTCGTGCCGATGTCCGCGGGCACGAACCCCGCCGCGTTCGCCAAGCCGGCGTCCTTGACGAACCTGGGCGCGGTCTGCGGGTACACCGCCCACACCGCGGACGCGTTTTTCACGACGGACCCGTCGTGAAATACGACGTCGAAGTTTGATTCCGAGTCGCGCGTCACCTCTTGTATCTCGACGCTCGGAACGAACTCGACGTCCTTCTCGGCGAGGTACGCCTCGAAGATGGCGCGCGCGGGGTCCGGAAGGGGCCACGGCACGGGCGCCGTGACGACGATGCGCACAGCCTCACGCACGCCCGCGTCGCGGAAAAAGGCGTCCGCCACGAACGCAGCCTCGAAGGGCGCCACCGGGCACTTATACGGGACCGCCGCGACGGTCACGGCGAGCGTCCGTCTCTTCTCGGCGGGAATCGCGAGCGGCGACGCGTCATCGGCGCCCGACGCGCGCGCCTTTTTTTCCTCCGCGACGACGCGTCTCGCCTCCTCGGCGATCCTCTGGATGTCGCTCCTCTGCCTCTCCAGGTGGTCGTGCGCGTACATGTCCACGCACTCGCCCAGTCCGGGAATCCCGGACGCGTCCCCGACGATCCCGGGGGATAACACCAGCGCGTCGTACGGCATCGGGGACCCGGGCGCGTCGCTCAGGGTCACCGTGCGCTTCTCGATGTCGACGCTCAGCACGGTGGTGTTGAGCCTCAGGTCCACGCCGGGGAGCCGCGGCGCGGCGTCCTTCAGCGGCCACGTGGTTTGCGAAGTCTCCACGCGGCCGCACCACGCGTACGCCCACGTGCCCCCGATGGTGAACCAGTCCTTGGCGTCGACCAGAACGACGCTTCGTGCCGCATCCTTCGCCACGGCGTTGGCGAGCGTGTGCGCGCACCCCAGGCCGCCGAAGCCGGCGCCGACGATGACGACGCGGGACATGCTCTTCG
>Ga0181601_10001291_pt1 | contig 21323 bp, 22 predicted proteins | sample 041ome_8_FD_133020 | JGI IMG/M metagenome (GOLD analysis project Ga0181601, IMG submission 133020) | Coastal salt marsh microbial communities from the Groves Creek Marsh, Skidaway Island, Georgia - 041407BS metaG (megahit assembly) | ecosystem: Environmental > Aquatic > Marine > Intertidal zone...
AGAAAACGGGAACCAAGGAACCTAGGGAACCAAGCAAAAATATACTAGGTAAAACATAAGTTACCCGAAAGGTGTCTGGATACCAGCGCATCAAAATTGGTCGAGCAGATCCAAATTTATACACCTGCTTGTAAAATGAAGACCAAGTAATTCTTCTTTTGTGGTAGACGAACACCTGTTCAAACAAAGCAGAAGCAAATCCCATTTGATGTAATCGAATACTTAAATCCGGATCCTCTCCTGGATGAATCAATCCATATCCTCCGCTGGCTTGAAACGCTTTTTTGGACAAACCCATATTAAAACTTCTGGGCTCAAATTTCTTGCTCCGCCCTCCCCGTATACCTCCTGTTGTCAAAAATGAAGTCATGGAGAAACTAATGGCTTTTTGCATGTCGGAAAATTCATCGGACGCCGCATCAGGACCTCCAAAAAAATCTACGGGATTTAGGGCAAGACTTTTATGAATGGACTCCACGTACCGTGTGGGCAACTCGCAATCAGAATCCAGGATAATAAAATAATCCCCGGTAGCATGCCGCATTCCGAAATTACGACTATCCCCTGGACCCGTATTGGGTTTAGTCAAATAAACCAAGGGCAATTGAGCAGCAAACTGAGCAATTACGGCTGACGAATCCCTCACCGAACCATCCTCCACCACGACTACCTCATCGATCGCATAAGTTTGATCGACCAGAGTACTCAACAAAGCGGAGAGTTCCTCTGGGCGGTTATACACAGGCACGACTACGGATAACTTGAATGATTTCATCTGAGGCATAAAAAACAAAGCCACCTCGAGGATGGCTTTACATTAGGTTTTGTCTGGTTATTTTGAAAAATATTCGATCACTTCCTGACTCACACCTGTATTGGAAAATCCTCCATCATGAAATAAATTCTGCATGGTGACTTTTCTGGTTAAATCCGAAAATAAACTTACCGTGTAGTTGGCACAATCCAACGCAGTCGCATTACCCAATGGGGACATTTTCTCCGCATAGCTGATAAACCCATCAAATCCTTTAACACCTTGACCGGCTGTTGTTGGCGTGGGTGACTGAGAAATGGTATTCACGCGCACCTTTTTTTCTTTGCCGAAGAAATAACCAAAGCTTCGTGCCACAGACTCTAAATAAGCCTTATTATCCGCCATATCATTGTAATCTGGGAAGGTGCGTTGTGCCGCCATATACGTTAATGCTACAATACTCCCCCACTCGTTCATGGCGTCTTGTTTGTAGAGTGTCTGCATCACTTTGTGGAAGGAAAGAGCAGAAACATCCCAACCTTTAGCAGTAAAATCATAATTTTCATCGGTATAGGCCTTGCCTTTGCGCACATTGACAGACATCCCGATTGAATGAAGTACAAAATCAAGTTTTCCTCCTAGTAATTCCACCGCCTGAGTAACCAATTGATGTAAATCTTCTTCGCTGGTGGCGTCACAAGGAATAATGCTGGATTGTGTAGCCGCAGCTAAATCATTGATTTGCCCCATGCGCATGGCTATAGGAGCGTTGGTCAACACAAAAACACCTCCTTCTTCATGAACGCGCATCGCTGTTTTCCACGCGATAGAATTTGGATCTAATGCGCCGAAAATAATTCCTCTTTTACCTTGCAATAATTGATGACTCATAGAATAGACTTGAAAATTAATGGTGTAAATATATTAAAATTACCTGAGCAAAAGCTGTTTGGCATGCGCTACCGCTGACTCAGCAACAGGCCTGCCTCCCAACATCTCGGCGATCTCTAGAACGCGCTGCTCTTGATCGATCAGCAGCATATGGGTTTGGGTACTCACACCGTCGTCTTGTTTGTACACTTTGTAGTGATGTGCCCCACGCGCGGCCACTTGAGGGAGGTGGGTAATGGAAAAAACTTGCAAACGCTGAGCCATTTGGGCCATGATTTCACCCATCTTATTGGACACTTCACCGGAAACCCCTGAGTCGATCTCATCAAAAATAATGGTAGGCCAAGGGGTGTATCTAACCAAAATAGATTTTACACTCAACATAATTCGAGACAATTCACCTCCTGAAGCCACCTTGGACAAGGGCCCAAAGGGAGATCCGCTATTGGCAGAAAACAAAAACTCAATTTGATCCCTGCCCTGAAGGCTAAACGGCTTGTCTTCACGCAATACGATAGAAAATCTAGCCTTTGGCATCCCCAACGGAACAAGGAGTGTTGTCAATTCATTTTCCAATACAGGTATCGCCTTTTTTCGCGCATTAGTCAGCTGATCTGACAAGGTGGTCAATTTACCCTGTACCTTATCAAGAGTAGATTGAAGTTCTTTAGACAAGTGTTGTTGATCCTCTATGAGCCCCAAAGACTGGTTGATTTGCTCCCTTTTATGGGCTAAATCAAGGACGGAATCCACTTGATGCTTTTGCATCAAACGATCCAATTGGGCCAATTGATCCTGAACCCAAGCCAGTTGGTTGGGATCGGACTCCACCCCTTCAGCCTTGCGTTGAGATTCCTGAGCCACGTCGTTTAATTCGATATAGGCTGCATCAACTCTTTGAGCGAGATCTGCGTAAAAAGGTCCAATGGCAGATAGTTTAGCATAAATCGACTTCAATTGTTTCAGCCCCTCTAATACTCCAAGTGGCTCTTGATGCCAAATCGAATCGACTTGACCCAATTGGGCAGCAATTTCAGAAGCATGAGCAAGCTCACGTTCTTGGTCTACCAACTCATCATAGACACCCTCCCTGAGGTCAACTCCGGAAAGCTCTTGAGCTAAAAAGGCTAAATAATCTTGTTGCGCTACGGCATCATCTTTAGACTTCTGGAGTTCAGCTAGTTTTTTTCTAAGCACCTCATATTCCTGATAATGAGTCTGGTATTCTATTAATAACGCAGATACGCCTGCGATACCATCTAAAATTGAAAGTTGATTTTTTTGATCAAATAATTGAAGTGTTTGGTGTTGAGCGTGTATGTCGATCAATTGGCTACCCAGGGCGGACAGCACCTCAAGCGTTACAGGCGTATCGTTGATAAATGCTCGAGACTTACCACTCGGGGTCAACTCTCTTCTCAACCTAAGTTCAGGTTCTTGATCTAAATCGTGTAGTGAAAAAAAAGCGTCAAATGGGAGGTTGGGCAAATAAAATAGCGCTTCAATAACCGCTTTTTGACTGCTGTCTTTTAACACGGATAAATCAGCACGCTTACCCAGCGCAAGGGACAGACCTTCAAGTAAAATTGATTTGCCAGCGCCGGTCTCCCCAGTAATCACTGACAAACCAGGGCCAAACTCTACGGAGAGTGACTGAATAATTGCAAAATTATTAATCTCTAATCGCTGTAACACGGGATGTAAAATGAACGGTAAATATAGCAATTACCCCCATTAATAAAGCGTGATTATCGGGTAAACAATCGCCATTTTTGCGCAAACATAGGGGCCATCAAATCTAGATCTCCCTTTAATTTTAGCGCATCAAAACTCGGTCCTTGGCTGAAAAGCTGAACCCACTCATCCGACTTAGCATCAAAAAGCAATACAAATAATGGATTTTGTGGTCTGCTGAGCAACAGCGGCTTTAAACCGCTGATTTGCTCCGCCAAAAAAGGTTTGAACTTTTCAGGATCAACCGCCATTTGATCTAATCCCTGTAGGTGGTATTGGTATAAGAAAGTCCTAAATGGTTTATTGGCAGGCGTATTGAACGCCTGAGTAATCGCTGATCTACTGTAGGTGTTTGCCCCGTCATTCCACCCAGGAAAAGCAGATTGCGCTGTATTGACCACCTGTTGAGCAGAGACAAAATAAGGTGTCCCACCCATAGGGGCAAATGTATCCGCGTCTACACCTAAAGCCAGGTAAGCGTAATAACCGAAAATTGCTACCAGGTTATTTTGTAAGTTGTTCTTCGACCATACCAGCGGGGAGAAAGGCTCATAGGCAAAGGAGACTTCTTGATCCATCACGGACAACAAGGGTGACTCATAGGACGTGCCAAATATGGGTCGACCTAATTGCATTTGAAGGGTAGCTGTGAAAAAATCATCTTGATAGGTAAGTATGTTCAGATAAAACCGCACCCGTATTTTTTCTGAATCATTTCTTCGTTTCCCCGAGAATGAGGTCGCGTTAAACCAGCTAGTCAAATCGTTTTGCAAGGCCACAAAAACCTGTTTATTGGACATATCGACCCTACTGGCGTCTACTTGGATCTGCGCATTAAAGTCTTGAGACCAGGCGGACCAAGTCATCAAACATACGCAAAAGGAAATCAGCACTTTCATAGCTGAGCAGTGATTTGATCCCAGAGTACTTCAGCTACCCTAGTTTTTTCCATTAACTCAAAGGACTTTGTTTGGTGTTGGTCAATCCAGTGAACCACATTGGTCGTGCCAAATCCAGCTCCAGGCTCCTCTAAACTGTTAAGCACTATGGCATCCAGGTTTTTAGCTGTTCTTTTTTTCTGGGCATAGGACAACCCGTGTTGCGTCTCTAAGGCAAAGCCTACTAAATAGGCACTCCCCTTGATTGCCCCAAAGTGAGCCGCTATATCTGGATTGGGCACCATAGCAATCGACCATGGTTCTGATGATCTTTTGATTTTCTGAGTACCTATATTTTCAGGGCGGTAATCCGCCACCGCCGCGGCAAAAATAGCCACATCTACTCCATCCCAATTAGTTTTACATACCTCCAGCATTTCTACAGCTGTTTGTACTCGATGTACAACCACTTGACTTTGTTGAGGCACCAAAGCACTAGGCCCTAGAACCAAGACTACTTCTGCACCAAGTCGTGCCGCTTGGTCAGCCAGGGCAATCCCCATTCTGCCACTGGATTGATTGCCTATAAACCTAACCGGATCTATGGGTTCATGAGTGGGTCCAGCGGTGATCAAAATTTTCTTTCCACGAAGCGGCATTCGATCCAGCCACCATTGATTGATGTGAGCCAAAATATTTTCCGGTTCTGCCATCCTACCTGTACCGTGTAAACCTGAAGCTAAAAACCCAGTTTCTGCAGGTATTACTGAGTGGCCAAAATCAGTCAGTTTTTTTAAGTGTGCCTGGGTAGAAGGATGGGCATACATATCCAAGTCCATCGCCGGTGCAACAAACACAGGACAACTAGCCGACATATAGGCCACTAATAGAAAATTATCGGCAGTTCCCGACACCATTTTTGACAATGTATTGGCCGTGCAAGGCGCTATCACCATCATATCAGCCCATTGGGCCAGCTCAACGTGGTTGTTCCAAGAAACGGTTCCCTCAGCAGATTCAACGGTAAAGTTTTGCTGAACGGGAAATTCGCTCAAAACGGACAAGGTAAGTGGGGAAACAAAATGGCTGGCCGCTTCGGTTAAGATCACCCTAACTTCTGCGCCAGCCTGTTTGAATAAACGGATTAAAAAAGCGGTTTTATACGCGGCAATCCCGCCGCTTACGCCTAATAAAATATGGCGACCGCTAAGCATTTATGATTGTTTATCCGTAGATCTGTAGTAAATTTTACCATCTAACCATTCGGATGCAGCCATAGAATGGGGTTTAGGTAGCTTTTCGTAATATTTAGACACTTCGATTTGCTCTTTGTTTTCAAAGACTTCCTCAAGGCTGTCGCTGTACGTAGCAAACTCTTCAAGTTTCTCCACCAATTCCTTCTTGATGTCGGCATTGATTTGTACTGCTCTTTTGGCTGTGATTGAAATCGCTTCGTAAATATTACCTGTAGCCGCATCAAACTTATTCTTGTCGATGGTAGAGGTAGTTACTGGGGCTTTAGAATTCTTTAAATCACTCATCGTTTCGGTGTTATGGTTTTGTTTGTTGTTTTTCGATTTGTTTTGCTATCTGCTCCGCCTTTTCTTGGTGTTTAGTATTGGGAAAATACTTGATCAAGCTTTGGTAAGACGACATAGCTTCTTGGAGGCGCTCCTGAATTTTATCGGGCGTACTGTTGATCGCCATGGTGTATTGTGATTCTAGCTTGTAAAACCAAGCATCCTCTCTAAACACAGATCCGGGATATTCCATTAAGAAATTATCCAATGCTTTAACCGCTGATACTAAAACGGTTAGGTTATATGACCCCAGGCGATTGTATTGTTTGGCAATTTCAAATGCTTTTTGTTCTTTCTTGGTGGTTAGTTCCTTGGCCAATACATTGGCCTCAGACAAGTAGCTAGACTCAGGATACATGTTGATAAACACCTGAAGTTTATCCAAGGCAGTGTCTGTATCTGTCTGATCTAGTGAATATTTGGGAGACAAGTGATAATAGCTCTTGGCTCCAAAAAATGCCGCTTGTTCCGCTTTTTCGCTTTGTGGGTAGGACTTTAAAAAACGTTCAAATTGATAACTAGCTAACTGATAGTCCTTCAATTGGTAGTAAGAATCCGCTAAAAAAAACATAACGCGCTCCCCTTGAGGTTTTCCGATGTACTTCGGGGTGATTTGCGAAAGAATGAGGTTGGCCTTGCGGTATTGACCACTTTCATACATTCGCTCTGCAAAATCGTACTGCTCTTTAATGTCTTTAGACTTTAACATCTTGGTAGCTTCACCACAGGATGTGACCAAAAGCAAGCCAAAGACAAGCAATCCTACATAAAATCGATTGAAATAAATCATGGGGCAAAAATAAGCAAACTAAGTGGATAATGAAAAAACTATTTAAGCCCCCAATAGTAAGGCTTAATCAACTACTAGGCAGCCATAAAAAAGTTAAAATTGAGATGTTTATCCCTGGGACAACGCTTGTCTTAACTGGTCTTCTAGCTCTTGAGAGGCGGAGACTAAAGGCAGCCTGACTTGCGGGCCACAAATCCCCATAAGAGACAGCAATGATTTGATGCCCGTGGGATTTCCCTCCATAAAGATCAATTCTATCAGTTTTTCTAACTCATTGATCAGCACTTGAACACCTTCGCGATCCCCTTGTTGAGCCCGATGAATCATTTGTACCAATGCAGCTGTTGTCGCTTGACCAATTACCGAGATCACTCCGTCAGCACCGGCCAATACAGCCGCCCCTGCGGTAGCATCATCCCCAGAAATCACTAAAAAATTTTCCGGTCTGTGCGCGAGCAGGTCCAAAGTTTTATCAAAATCAGCAGAGGCCTCTTTAATGCCGACAAATCTAGTGCTCTGTCTCAGCAAGGACCAAACGGTCTCGTTCTCCAAATTACAGCCTGTTCTTGAAGGTACGTTGTACAGCAATATAGGCAAAGGAGATGCACTCGCCAATGCTAAATAATGCGCCTCCAAGCCCTTTTGGCTCGGCCTGTTGTAGTAGGGCGTTACCGAAAGCAGTGCCGTATAACCTGTTAAATCCAGTTGTCTAAGCCCCTCCACAAGTGCTGCAGTGTTGTTCCCTCCGTGACCTAACACCAAAGGGACTCGGCCCGACACGTACTGCCTGACATAATCGATGATTGAGCGCTTTTCCTCATGACTTAAAACAACCGACTCGGCCGTTGTTCCCAAAACGACCAAGTAATTGACTCCATTGGTGATGTTGTGATCAATTAAACGACCCAATGACTTGTAATCAACAACACCGTTTGCATCCATTGGAGTGACTAAGGCTACCCCTGTTCCTGACAATAACTGATTTAATTCCATTTTATTTGGGGTTCTAATTGGTGCCATGTGTTCATCAACGACTCGGTGACCACCTCATCTTGCATGGGTAAAAAAAATGTGCCTGGACCCTGATCAGGAGACCAAAAAGCGATATGTTCCCTGGCTTTAGTGTTCAATCCTACATAAAACAAAGACCAAAAATCAGGCGGATATATATGAAATAAATACTTGAATTGTTGATCTTTAAAATATTCTATTTCAGGTACTTGTGTTTTATTTTTCACGTGCAATTCCACTTGCCTTTCACTCAGTGAATCGGCGTAAATTGATTCTGGATCAACAACCAACAAACGCACATCCTGCTTTGAAACATGGAACTGCCGAGCAAACCAAGCCGCATCCATCTCAGAAGTCAGTCTAGATCCTAGGGCAAGAACCCCTATCGGCAGACCATCTGTTGACGTATCAAGCAAACGCTGAAAATCCCGTGAAGAGTGACTTTGCACCCTTCTTCTAAACCACCAGCGACAATAAATACCATAAAACCAATCGCGCATAACTCTTATTGTGGGGCAAATATAATTAAGTACTCTTATTTACAAAACAAACATTTTGTTATAAATTAAACTTTTTGAATCATCTGCATAAACTCGTGTTCGTCGATCAAAGGGACCCCCAGGGACTCTGCTAACGCTTTTTTGCTGGGCCCCATGTCGCTACCCGCCAATACAAAGGAGGTTTTTTTAGAAATTGAACTTCCTGCTTTACCTCCATTGGCACGGATTAATTCTTTAGCCTCTTCCCTGCTAAATAGAGTAAATACCCCAGAAATAACAATCGTTTGACCAGATAGTAGTTCCGTCAAGGAGGCCTGCTCCAATTGAATTTCCTCCATGCTTAATCCGTGATCGACAAGACGGTGTACCCACTCCATTTGCCTGGGATCCTGAAAAAAACTAATCACAGATTCTGCTATACGGTCACCTATTTCATCAACAGACACCAAAGCTTCATGAGTAGCTGTGGACAAAGCGTTTATCGACCCAAAAGCTGAAGCTAGTTTACGAGCTACTGTTTCTCCGACATAGCGAATCCCTAAGGCAAACAAAACCCTGTGAAAAGGTTGTTTTTTTGATTCCTCCAAGCCCAGCATCAATTGAGCTACTGACTTTTCCGCCATACGTTCAAGAGGCAATACCTGCTCACGCCTCAACTCATATAAATCTGCAGGGGTACGCACCAAACCGGCATTAAATAACAAGGCAACTGTCTCCCCGCCCAAGCCCTGAACATCCATCGCTTTTCTAGAGATAAAATGCTCTATTCGACCTGTAATTTGAACGCTACATCCCCACGTATTGGGGCAATAATGCTTGGCGTCTCCAGATACCCGCACTAGGGCAGTGCCGCAATCGGGACAACTATCCGCAAAAGAGATCGGCTGAGCATCAGGCTTTCTAGCTGATAGATCCACCCCGATTACCTTAGGGATAATTTCCCCTCCTTTTTCCACATATACTCGATCCCCAATTCTCAAATCCAACAACTCAATTTGATCAGCGTTGTGCAGCGAAGCTCTTTTTACGATTGTACCTGCCAAAAGCACTGGAGTTAACTGGCCGACTGGTGTAATCGCACCAGTCCTACCCACCTGATATACCACCCCTTCAAGAACAGTAGACACCTGTTGCGAAGGAAACTTATAGGCAATGGCCCATCTGGGCGACTTAGCCGTATACCCCAACATCTCCTGTTGCGACTTCTTGCTCACTTTAATCACTACACCATCTGTTTCATAAGGCAGTGCTTGTCTTTTCTCTCCCCAATGAGCTACGTAATCCATCACCTGGGTCAAATTGCTGCAAAAGGCAAATGTATCCGGAACCTTAAACCCCCAAGTTTGTGCTGCGACCAGAAAGGATTCTTGATCAAGCAGATCTGATTCTGCTGCCGCCATTCCGTAAACAAGACACACTAATGGACGTTGCGCCACCTGCTTGGTATCAAGCAACTTTAAACTTCCTGACGCGGTATTCCTTGGATTCATATACATCTCTTCACCTCGGGCTAGACGCTCTTGGTTCATCTGATCAAAATCATTGTGAGGTATGATAATTTCACCTCTGATTTCCATGTACTTAGGATATTTTCCTTTAAGTTTTAGTGGAATTGATTTGACCGTGCGGATGTTGGCCGTAACCTCATCCCCCTCCACACCATCTCCCCGGGTGATCGCATGAGTCAACACTCCATCCTCATAAATCAGATTGATCGACGCTCCATCGTATTTCAACTCACACACATAGCTAAAAGAATCTTGACCAGCTAGTTTTAAATTGCGCTGCTCCCAGTCCTTCAGGTCTGCTAACTCATACGAATTGTCCAAGGAATACATTCTATACCTGTGGGTCATAGAAGTAAACCCCTGAGACAAGCCACCCCCCACTCGGACACTGGGGGAATTGGGGTCATTCCACTCAGGATATTTGGCTTCCCAAGTGAGTAACTCACGCATTTTTTGGTCAAACTCAAAATCGCTAATCTCTGGAGCATCCAACACATAATACAGGTGATTGTGATGATGAAGCTCCTCCCTCAGTGCTTCTAACCTTTTTTTTTCTATTAATTCATCCATTTTGCACGAATAATTCTGTCTTTTCGAAATCGATCTTGTATACACTCCACCGACACAAATCCTTGATCGCGTAACCAATCCACCAATGCAGGCCCTTTTTGGTGATGTATTTCAAAATAGAGCCATCCACCATCAGTTAAATGATGGGTGGCCCAAGCGGCGATCGCTTCATAATAGAGCAATGCCTCATCATCAGCCACAAAAAGCGCCATATCCGGCTCCTTGCCCCAAACATGCACAGACATCTCCAACTGCTCACTGATGGGGACGTACGGTGGGTTGGCCACGATTAAATCAAATCGTTCCTCGGGCATGGAGGTGCCGTTGAGTACATCCAAGCGCTCCCACTGGACTTGGGGTGCGTATTTCTGTCCATTTTTTCTAGCCCAATACAAGGCCTGCTCACTCAAATCGCCTCCAACAACCTTGCTTTGAGACCAATGCTGAGCTAGGGAAATGGCGATACACCCACTACCCGTGCATAAATCGATAATACGACTAGGGGAATCAGCGGTTCCTTGAGTGATGGTCATGACTAAATCTTCCGTTTCAGGTCGGGGAATTAATACCCCTGGACCTACCTGAAGCGACATACCCATAAAATCACCAACACCCAGCGCATACTGAATAGGGATGTTTGATTGAAGTTGCTGAAGCAAATCAATCCATCGATCCAATTCTTTTCGGTTAGGTTCCCAGGCTGGATGGGTGTGTTCATAAAATGAATTAAAGCCGTGAAAATGATGCAAGGCCAAACCCCACATCGCGGTTAACTCCTCTTTAGCATAAAGACGAGACAGCTCGGAATACCAAGTGGATTTAATCGTTTTCCAATCCATCTTAAAGTGTCAACAACATGTGAATCGGACAAGAACAATGTCCTGTGTCCCCCATAGGCCCGTCGATATACTTAAACCCCTTTTTGAGGTATAATTTTTGGGCGTCAAGCATTTGAGGCATCGTCTCTAAGTAACATTGTTCATACCCCAATTCTCTGGCTTTAGACAAACACTGGTCTATCATAGCACTACCCCAACCCAATCCACGGGCACTTGGGTAAAAATACATTTTCTGAAGCTCACACACAGGGCCATCAAAGTTTTCCAACGGAGCAATGCCCGCCCCTCCGACCACTTGTCCCTGTTCGTCTTTAAGCACGTAATACACACCGGAGTTTTGCTGATAGTAGGCATGTAAGTCGTCAAGCGATTTATCCGCATAGGCCGTGCCTACCTTTGGCACGCCATGCTCCAGGATCACAGAGCGAACAAGGTCTGCTACAGCTTGGTTTTCGGAAGGAGTTAATGGGCTAATCTTCATGGAATCAAGGGGTCAGAGCTGGGTAAAAAACCCTATTTTTGCCACGTGAATATACACGAAATTTATATGTTTCGCGCCATTGAGTGCGCCAAAAATGCATCGATTGATTGCTACCCAAATCCCAGAGTTGGCTGTGTGATCATCGATCAAGGAGGGCAGATAATCGGCCAGGGAACAACTGCTCCCTATGGAGGAGCTCATGCTGAGGTAGTTGCCTTACACAGTGTGCAAAACAGAGAAAAACTTGCTGGTGCCTCTCTATACGTTACCTTAGAACCATGTGCGCATTATGGAAAAACACCTCCATGCTCACTTGCGATCATCCAATCAGGAATAAAGAAGGTGTACATCGGTTGCACCGATCCTAATCCTTTGGTTCGCTCGCAAGGGATCAAACACTTAACCGAGCAAGGCCTGGAGGTTTCTGTGGGTGTTTTAGCCTCTGCCTGTTTGGAACACCACAAGCGATTTCTGACATTTCAGACAAAACACCGCCCCTATATCACGTTGAAATGGGCCCAAACTTTGGAGGGTTTTATGGCGCCAACCAATTCTTTAAGATCAAAAAAAGAGCCATTTAGACTGTCCTCACACCCAGTGAATCAACGTGTTCACCAGTGGAGAAGCCAGGAGGTAGCTATTTTAATCGGTGTTCAAACAGCCCTAGATGATCAACCACAACTCAATACACGTCATTGGAGCGGACCTGACCCCATTCCTATGGTGTTTGATCCCCAAGGAAGGGCTTCTGAATCAGCGCCGCTTTGGAAGCATCCTAAAGCGATACACATTGGGCCGCCGATTGAATTAGGCAAACAGGTCACCCATTGGACACTTGAACAGTACACCGTAGACCTCCTACTGAAAAAAGCATACGAAAACGGAATCTTGAGCATTTTGGTGGAGGGAGGCGCCTACACACTGACTAAATGGCTTGAAAGTGGCTTGTGGGATGAAATCAGAGTAATTCAAGTGGATAAACCTTTGAACCAAGGAGTATTGGCCCCTAAACTTGCGTTAAACCCTAATTACAGCGAAATTTTGGGACCTGATCGCATCGATTATTATCTGGCGGTTCATGAATAAACCGTTTTCATATAAAACACTATCGGCCCCCTCAGGCCCCTACTTGTTTAAGGAGCAAAAAAGCAAATTTTGGGGCTATGCTTTCACCATCAACGCCGCAAGTGACCTCAAAGAACTACTGATTGAGTTGCGGAAAAAACACCCCAAAGCCCGGCACTTCTGCTATGCCTGGAGGATAGGAACTCAACCTGACCAATACCAGATCAAAGCATTTGATGACGGCGAACCGAACTTTAGCGCAGGCACACCTATACTGGGTCAAATCAACGCCTTTAACTTGACCCAAACCACCGTAATCGTTGTTCGAGAATTTGGCGGTGTTAAGTTGGGTGTGGGCGGATTGATACAAGCCTACAAGGAAGCAGCACAAGGCGTATTGACCACGGCTAAGATCCAAGAAATACGACTCACCCAACCATTCAAAGCACGGATCTCTCATGGACATTTTCAGTCATTTATGTCCTGGACCCAAAAAAATCAAATCGATTTGGAACAACAAGTACCTGTGACCTTGGGTTATGAACTTATCGTCCATGTCCCATTATTTTTAGTGGATGAATCCGCTAAAATGTGGGGGGATAAAAAGGATTGTTTTTGGGAGCCAATCCTATAGACCCTTTCCGAGTACTTGCATCAAATGACTAGGACACGGTATGGGTCTTTTGGTTTCCTGGCTGACAAACGCCAACACGGTGGTTGCCGTAGCTGAAACAGTCCCCTGATCATCGAGTAGTTCATAGTCAAAAGTAATTTTTGAGGTCGGTGTTTCTCTCAATCGACAAACCACTTGAATATTCTGGTCAAAATACAGCGGTCGTCTGTAGTTAACCAACAGGGAAACCACAGGCAATATAACACCCTGTTTTTCCATCTCCGCATAGGAAAAGCCTAACATGGCCAACCATTCAATGCGCGCTAACTCAAGATACAATGCATAATTAGCATGGTGAACCACACCCATTTGATCGGTTTCCGCATATCTTACCTTAATTTGGGTGGTATTTTCAATCATAACTTGGGTAAATTTTTTATATTAGTGAGGGACAGATAAATAAGTGTGTAAAAACAAAAAAAGAACAAAATCTAGCACTGATCTATTTTTTTTTTAAAATAATTGTTCACATATTTGTCAACCAGTCTGCAAGCGATATTTGTCCAGCAAATTTGCGGATTGCCCCAGATTAAACCAACCAAATAATACCTACGATTCAAAGATGAGTAATGACGCGAACGCTGTATGGAATGAATGTTTGATTTTCATCAAAGACAACATTCAGCCACAAGCCTTCAAAACATGGTTTGAGCCTATTAAACCTGTCAAACTCACAGAGAATGCACTGAGCATTCAAGTTCCCAGCAAGTTTTTTTATGAGTGGCTTGAGGAACACTATGTCAAGTTGCTCAAAGCTGCCTTGACCAAGCAACTCGGTGAACAAGCCAAATTGATCTACATCATTAAGATGGAGAACACTTATGGAAACAAAGAACCTTTCACCGAAAAAATACCGTCATCCAATAGATCATCAGCGATGATGCCTCAAGAGGTTGACGCACCCATTAAATCAAAAAATCCAGAGCTGAAAAACCCATTTATCATTCCTGGAATTAGGAATGTAAAAATTGAATCACAGCTCAACCCGAATTACAGTTTTGAAAATTTTCTTGAAGGCGATGCCAATAGACTAGCCAGATCAGCTGGATTAGCTGTATCCAACAAACCAGGCGGAACCTCTTTTAATCCGCTGTTGGTGTTTGGTGGTGTCGGATTAGGAAAAACCCACTTGGCACATGCCATCGGTATCGAAATTAAAGACAAGTACCCGGATAAGATTGTTTTGTATATCTCGGCTGAGAAGTTTACACAACAGTACATCGACTCCGTAAAGAAAAACACCCGAACTGATTTTATTCATTTCTACCAACAGATCGATGTACTGATTATCGACGATGTCCAGTTCCTATCTGGAAAATCAGGTACTCAAGATGTGTTTTTCCACATTTTCAACCATTTACACCAAAATGGCAAACAGGTAATCCTGACCTCAGACAAAGCTCCTGTCGACATGCAAGACATTGAACAACGACTCTTGTCTCGTTTTAAATGGGGTCTTTCTGCTGAATTGCAAAGTCCTGATTACGAAACCAGGGTTTCTATTCTGAAAAATAAACTCTACAAAGATGGAGTTGAAATGGAGGAAGAAATCATCGAGTATGTAGCTAAACACATCAAGTCAAACATCCGAGAACTCGAAGGGGCAATTATTTCCCTAATAGCGCAATCCTCGTTTAATAAACGAGAGATCACCTTGGATTTAGCTCAACAAGTCGTAGAGAAGTTTGTCAAAAACACCAAAAGAGAGGTGTCTATCGACTACATCCAAAAAGTGGTTTCTGACTATTTTGAAATGGATGTACATACGCTTCAATCAAAAACAAGAAAAAGACACATCGTGCAAGCGAGACAATTGGCTATGTTTTTTGCCAAAAAATACACCAAGGCTTCGCTGGCTAGTATCGGGTCACAAATTGGAAAAAGAGATCACGCTACTGTATTACACGCCTGTAAAACAGTAGACAACTTAGCCGAAACTGATAAACAGTTTAAAAAATACATTGAGGATCTATCCAAAAAGCTATCCTAAACAATGCTAAGCTACTCCTCTATGGGTGGACTCTATTTAATCCCTACACCCTTAGGAGATCAAGACCCTTCTGAGGTACTTACCCCCCAAGTTTTAGACTTGGTGCAGCGGTTGCGGCACCTGGTGGTGGAGAATGAAAAATCGGCTAGAAAATTCCTCAAAGCAGCAGCACCAAAGGTTCCCCAATCAGAATGGGTGCTTTATCCCATGAACAAATACACCGATCCCGAAGCGCTTAAAGGCTACCTGGATGTATGTACCGGTGGCGAGGATTTAGGCGTATTGTCGGAAGCGGGTTGTCCTGGAATTGCTGATCCAGGTGCTGACTTGGTTGGATTTGCCCACCAAAAACAAATTTCCGTACACCCTTTAATCGGACCTTCTTCCATATTGCTTGCTCTGATGGGCAGTGGATTTAACGGTCAGAGCTTTGCGTTTCACGGTTATTTGCCCATCGACAAGCCCGAGCGCAAAACAGCCTTAAAGCAAGCGGAAAAAACAGCACAAAATGAGGGACAAACACAGGTTTGGATCGAAACTCCCTACCGCAACGTGTCTTTGTTTCAGGACCTATGCCAGCACTTACACGAAAATACCTTACTCTGCATCGCTTGTGACCTATCTCTTCCTTCCCAATGGATTCAAACGAAAACTATCGGTTTGTGGAAAAAAGCTGAGGTGTCCTTTATCCAAAAAAGACCCGCTATTTTTTTAGTGAGCGGCGGGCAGCTAAAAAGGAAGGATTTTTCGTTTTAGACACGTAATCCATATTGTATCCAGAGAACCGCACCAAGTAATCCTTTATTTGTGTGCCGTTGGCATCTTTAAATTCCTCCTGTCCTTGAGACCTTAAATATTTTTTCACGTTACCCGCACCTGCCAAGTGAGCAGCGGCCAATATTCCGGATTCGTCGATTACATGGCCGTCGATAACTTGACCTACGGATCGAGGTATATCTTTGCGCAATATCCACTTATTGCGGGCGGTGTGGTGATAAAACACTTTTTCTTGTAACGATGGGTCAAGCACAAAACACGCTACGCGATCTACACCCATAAGCGACAAGGTCTCGGAGCCAAACTGATACTTTCCTACATACCCAAATGGATTTACCTTATGGTAGATCCCCCTGGACTCCAAAAAGGCCAATGCCTCTTTAAATCCAACGTAATCCTTGGATAAATAAGGAAAATCAAAAATTGTTCTGGATGATGTATCCACGCCAAATTCTGAGGCATACTCACGTACTTGGGCCGATTCAGGCAAAGAAAATCTCCACAATGAAGAGAACGTCCCCAAGAAGCTTGAAGCCAAAAAAAGTCCCGTTAAAGTGTAGCGCGTTATACTGCTCATCGATTAGGCATTAAGGCCAAAACGCGGCAAATATACAACTTTTTATCAAACAACGAATTGATGTATGTAACAACTACTTGATAATGAGTAAATTAACATATTTTAACGATCAATACCTAAACGATCAACCCAACGCACATAACTTTTGCTTTGATGGATATGCTGACCATAGTGAGTAGAAAAACGGTGGTAACCGGGTTTTGAGGGATCGGCAACAAAAAACAGATAATTGTGTGCTTCTGGTTGAAGAACTGCTTCTATGGCGGATAAATCAGGCATAGCAATTAACCCAGGAGGAACTCCTTTGTAGCGATAAGTGTTGAATGGAGAGTCGACAAGCAAATCCTTGTGAAATACACGTTTAATCACTTGATCAAAGTCGTTACTCTGGTATTTTATCGAAAAAATCACAGTGGGATCAGCCTGTAGTTTCATACCGATCCGCAATCTATTCAAATAAACACCGGCTACTCTTGAACGCTCTTCTGCTTTAACTGTCTCTTTGTGCACCACTGCTGCCAAGCATGAGACCTCTATGGGTGTAAGCCCTTGCTGCTGTGCCAACTCCCTGCGCTCTGGTGTCCAGTACTTTTCGTAATAAGACCACATACGGTCCCTAAACGCGACAGCATCTGTGTTCCAAAAGAACTCATAGGAATTCGGCAAGAATATGGCCAACACTTGATCTTTGGTCAATTCTTTATCCGCCAAAAACCGAGGATCAGTCCACGCATTCATCAGGGACACACTATCCGCTTCGATTTGAGCGCCCACCCGCCCAGCTAACAATTCTAGTCGATCTTGATTGTTAAATACTACGTTAACCGTTTCGGACCCCTGTCTAAACTTTCTGTACAAGTCCAAGTTATTCATCGAAGATTTCAAGGTGTACTTCCCAGGCTTAATCACCTCCCAGCCCTGTCGGGCGCTGACAAAACGTTCAAATGAACTCGGATTTTTTAAGTGCGGGGATACCCTGGCCATAAAAGTTGACCGATCTGCTCCTGTGGGAATATAAATCACCTGTTGGTCTTCAAATTGGGTATTTGGGGACCAAACCAATACGTACATGAATCGGACAATAACTCCCAGAATGAACAAGGACAAAAATCCCCATACGAGTACTTTATGTTTTTTTTGCGCTAAAGCCATTTTTGATAAATAATTTGATGTTGTGTCGTTTCTCCAAATCGATACCAGTCTCTAATTTCAGCGGCTTGGAGATAACCAGAACGCAAAAACAAGGACTTACTTGCCGTGTTTAAATGAGGTACTTCAGCATACAACTGCTTTAATCCTAATTGGTTTTTGGCCCAAAGCGACAAAAGCGATAAAGCTTCTACACCTACTCCCTTTTGGCGGTGTTCTGGGGATACCACAATCCCTACTGCAGCTCGTAGGTGTTTGTGGTGATAATTATAGATGTCCAATAAACCCCAAGGATTCTTGTGAAGATCTGCGATGACCCAGCGATATTGGCCAGTTTGTACTAAATCAGACTGTGACTTTTGTATGTATTCGGATAATTGATAAGCGGAATAAGGCTGAACCACATCCGACCACGACCAAATAGCTGGATCATTTTCCATACGATACAACCAATCAAGGTCCTGGGGCTCTAGAGCGCGCAACAAAATGGTGGTTCCTTTAATCATCGATCCATATTGATCCGTCAAACACATGAACCGCACCTCCGGTGAGAAAAATCTTTTCGTAGCCTAGTGCTGATTTTTCAAAACTAACTTGCAAATCCCCCCCCGGCGTTTGCACATTTATCGCAGTTTGCTCTGTTTTGTGGGCATAATGCATGGCAATGGCCACCGCCGTAACCCCTGTCCCGCAAGACAGCGTCTCATCCTCCACTCCTCTTTCATAGGTGCGAACAAAAAACGACCCATCCTTGTTGGGGGTCACAAAATTTATATTGGCTCCTTGGGCACCGTACTGACCATAGCGAATAGACGCACCCATCTCAGGGACATTTACGTCTAAAACAGCATCGACTATAGCTACGTGGTGGGGAGACCCTGTGTCTAAAAAGTAGGCGCCATGGACGACCTGTACCTCGGACACATCTTTCATCTGCAGCTTGACCTGGTCTTCTTCGATAACCGCGTGATGTACCCCATCAACAGCCATAAATGATCCAGAGTGATTGATAATGTTCAATTGTTTGGCAAACGCTACCAAACAACGCCCCCCATTGCCGCACATGGTTGATTCAGCACCATCAGCATTGTAATACACCATGGAAAAATCCTCTGTTTCGTGGTTTTCAATTAATATCAATCCATCTGCACCAACGCCAAATTTGCGGTCACATAATCGAGCTACAAGTAGTTGATTATCTTTTGGGAAATGATTTAATCGGTTATCAATCAGCACAAAATCATTGCCCGTTCCTTGATATTTAGAAAATTGAATCCATCTTTTCATAGGGCAAATATATACATATATCCATCTAAGCCTGCGCGTTAAAGTCTAGTTAAGCCTCGAATTGACCTGAAATTTCCTGTTAATTTTGTGGGACTAATTCTATACGCTATGAAAACAACTTTGAAAACTGTTTTGATTGCCGTTGCCAGTAGCGCGGCCACTTATGGAATTCTATTTTGGACGCTTCCAAAACAACAAAATCCCTGGAGCTCAACCGAACACAACTTAGTCACCCAGGTGGCCTACAACCAGCCGGTCCCTCCTGCCGAATTCAGTACAGCTGCAGAAAAAACCATCAACGCAGTGGTGCACGTTAAAAATGTGGCACAAAGTAAAAATTCTCCTTCACTGATGGAGTTTTTCTACGGGTTTAAGATTCAAGAAGCCCCACAAGTAGGTACCGGCTCCGGGGTGATCATTTCACCAGATGGATACATTGTCACCAACCACCATGTGGTTGCCTCTGCTCAAAATTTAGAAGTTACCCTCAACAACAACCAAACCTATACAGCGCAATTGGTGGGATCCGATCAAAACTCGGACATCGCGCTACTAAAAATTGAACCTGGAGAGCCCCTCACCTATTTGGCTTTCGGAGACTCTGACCAAACACAAGTCGGTGAATGGGTTCTGGCCGTTGGTAATCCGTTCAATTTAACATCAACCGTAACTGCGGGTATTATCAGTGCCAAAGCGAGAGATTTGGGGAAAAACCAATCGTTTATTCAAACGGATGCGGCAGTAAACCCAGGTAACAGCGGTGGAGCACTGGTAAACACCCAGGGCCACTTGATTGGCATCAACACGGCTATTTCTTCGGTTACAGGTGCTTATGTTGGGTACTCATTTGCCGTACCGGCCAATATCGCCAAAAAAGTAGTCGAGGATATCATGGAGTTTGGCGCTGTTCAAACAGGTATTTTAGGAATTCAAACCATCACCTCTCCTGAATACCTGGCCAAGGAACGAGGTATCAAACAGCTTGAAGGCGTCTATGTGGAAGAGGTAGAAGCTGATTCTGGGGCTGATCTAGCAGGGGTTAAACACGGAGACATCATTGTTCAAATCGACCGAGTAAAAATTAAAAAGTACGCAGATCTAACAGGATATTTGTCTTCGAAAAGGCCTGAGGATCAAGTATCTCTGACGGTATTGCGCGATGAAAAAACCATAGAGCTCCCCGTTGTACTCAAAAAAAGAAATACGCTGAGCTTACCCTTGATCGGTTTAACGGTGAAAAACTTGACAGAAGATGACCAAAAAAAATACAAAACCAAGAAAGGAGTGAAAATCATTGGTGTTCCTGAGGGTTATAAAGGATATGGATTGGTCGGAAAAGTCATTGTTGCTGTAGATGAAATAGCCGTGGAAAACATCTCCCAAGCACAGGAATTATTTAGTCAACTTTCTAGATACCGCAGAACAGTCATCAGTATGATTGACCAAGATGGAGAGAAAGAGCGCTTGATACTTCAATAGTGGTTGCTAAGTTCTGGTTATTCCCTAGATTTGCCTCATGAGGATTGATATAATTACCGTACTTCCAGAATTACTGAAAAGTCCGTTTGAGGCTTCTATCATGAAAAGGGCTATCGAAAAGGGATTGGTTAGCGTTCATTTTCATAACCTAAGGGACTACACTACCCTGAGTTATAATCAGGTGGACGATTACCAATACGGAGGAGGTGCTGGAATGGTCCTGATGATCGAACCCATTGATGCCTGTATCACCGCATTAAAAGCAGAACGGGCTTATGATGAAGTGATCTACCTCACTCCTGATGGTGAAACCTTTAATCAACAAATGGCCAACCAATTATCCCTAAAAGGGAATATCATTATGCTGTGCGGGCACTACAAGGGTGTAGACCAACGAGTGCGGGATTTGCTGATCACCCGAGAGATTTCTGTGGGTGACTACGTCCTCTCCGGTGGAGAACTAGGTGCTGCGATTCTTTGTGACGCACTAATTAGATTACTTCCAGGAGTACTCAATGATGAAACTTCCGCCTTAACAGATAGTTTTCAGGACAATCTATTGGCTCCTCCTGTATATACAAGGCCAGCCGAATACAAAGGGTTATCCGTTCCCGAAGTACTGCTCAGCGGCCATGCAGGCAAAATCGAAGCGTGGAGAGAAGAACAGGCATTGGCACGTACACAAGAAAGACGACCCGATCTGTTGGCGTAATAAAACGGCAAAGTATATTGCAGAATCCAATCCAATGGTTTATTTTTGCACACGATTAAATCCAACCTCTGACGAAAT